>ODAJ011125161.1_pt1 | contig 11108 bp, 9 predicted proteins | sample 1539241 | NCBI WGS metagenome assembly ODAJ01 (sample SAMN02144231, study PRJEB22623) | gut metagenome | biome: sheep rumen | host: Ovis aries | place: New Zealand | reverse complement strand
AAAGAAGATAATAAATTAATATTATCTTATTGTAGTGATAAAAGAATATTTGCAACTAAATATATTAGTATATAAATTTATGTAAAATTCTTTATTATCTTTACACTTATAAAGTCTTTATTTGATAAAAAATGATATTATAAATCAAGAGGTAGTATGAAAAAGACAAAGAAACAAAGTAATGCATTTTATAGATTTATATCTTATATACTATTATTATTTACAGTTTTTACACTAAGTGTATTAGCTTATTTTAATGTTTTACCAAATAAATATTTAATTATATTATGTATAATTGTTTTATTATTAGTTTTGTTATTAATATATAAATTAAATCATAAAGCTAATAATTTTATTAAATTTATATGTTTATTATTAAGTTTTTTATTTATATTTGCTGAAGTAGCTTCATCGATATATGCATTTGGTACGATTGATTTTTTAAATAAGATATTTGATACTGGTTATCGTAGTGAAAACTATCTAATTTACGTTATTGATGATAATAAATATTTAAAAGTAAACGATTTAAAAGACTTAAATATTGGCATAATTGATTCTGATAATAAAGCTTCAATGGAAAAAGTAATAAATAAATTAAATAATAAAATAACTTTTAATAAAGAAAGTTATAATAATATAAGCAGCGCTATTAAAGATATAAATGATCATAAAATAGATGCTATTATTATAAATGAATCTTTAATGAATATTTATTTAGAAGAACATAAAGATTTAAATTTAAAAGTAATAGATAATTTAGAAGTTATAACTAAAAATGAAAGTGAATTTAAAGAAGTAAACGTTACTAAAAAGCCTTTTGTAATTTATATAAGTGGTGTAGATACTACTGGTAAAGTAAATAAAAGTGCTAGAAGCGATGTTAACATTTTAGCTATTGTTAATCCTAAAACTGGAAAAATCCTTTTAATTAATACTCCTAGAGATTATTATGTAACATTAGAATCTAAAGGTGCTAAAGATAAACTTACTCATGCAGGTATATATGGAGTAAATGAATCTGCTAAAACTTTAGGATTATTATATGATACAGATATTAATTATTACGTAAGAGTTAATTTTACATCATTTGTTAAAATTATTGATAAATTAGGTGGTATTGATATAAATGTTCAAAAGCCTGATTTTAGATATAATAATGGCATTGATTGTGGGTTTAATTATATCTGTGAACAAAATTCTAAAAGGGAATTTGGAAATAGTATTATTTATATTAAAAGTGGCAAACAAAATCTAAATGGGGAAAAAGCTTTAGCTTATGCTAGAAATAGATATCAATATAGTGGTGGTGATGTAGATAGAGGTGTCCATCAACAGGAAATAATTAAGGGTATTTTAAATAAAGTCACAAGCCCAAGTATATTAACTAACTATAATTCTTTATTAAAAACTATTTCTAATGGAATAATTACTAATATAGATCAAGAAACAATTACAAAATTAATTAATTATCAGTTAAATAAAAATATTAAATGGGATATTGAATCTATTGGAGTAACAGGCAAAGATGGTTATGAAGTAACATACTCATTAGGAAATTTAAAAAGTTATGTATTAGTGCCTAATGAAGAAGATGTAAATAATGTTAAAGAAAAGATAAAGGAAGTAATGAGGTAAATATTACTTCTTTTTAACTATACTTTATGTTATACTACTAAGTAGGTGGAGAAATGAATTTAATAATAAGATTAGAAAATTTAATTAAAGATGTTTTAGCTAAATTAAGTTATGAAGATGATGTTAAGTTAATTGTTAGTGGTAGACCAGAACTTGGAGATTATCAATATAATGGTGCTTTTAGTTTAGCTAAAAATTATCATAAAAGTCCAATTTTAATTGCAGATGAAATAGTATCTATATTAAAAGATAATGATAATTTTGTAAGCGTTAGTAATGCTAATGGTTTTATTAATTTAAAGTTAAGTGATAAATGTTTAATTAATTATGTTAATGAAGTTATAAATGATTTTAATATTAATACATATCATGAAAAAGAAGAAAAAACATACTTTTTTGATTATGGTGGAGCTAATGTTGCTAAAGCACTTCATGCTGGTCATTTAAGAAGTCCTAATATTGGTGAAGCTTTAAAAAGATTATTTAACGCAGTTGGATATAAAACTATTAGTGATGTTCATTTTGGTGACTGGGGTAGACCTATGGGATTAATTATTTGTGAGATTAAACATAGATACCCAAATTTATGTTATTTTGATGAAAATTATGATGGAGAGTATCCTGAAAAGTGCCCAGTTACTTTAGAAGATTTATATGAAATATATCCTTTTGCAAGTATAAAAGCTAAAGAAGATGAATCTTATTTAGAAGAAGCAAGAGAACTTACTGTTAAGCTTCAAAATAGAGAAAAAGGTATATATGAATTATACAAATCTTTTACTAAATTATCTATTGATGATATTAATGATTTATATAATTTATTAAATACAACTTTTGATTTATATGAGGGTGAAAGAGATGCTGATTCTTATATTAAAGATATGCTAAAGTATTTAAATGATAATAATTATACGGAAATAAGTGATGGGGCTACTATTATTAATGTTAAAGAAGACTCTGATAAAAAAGAAATACCACCAGTTATTTTAATCAAAAGTAATGGTGGATTGTTGTATGATTCAACTGAACTAGCAACTTTATATTCAAGAATTAAAAGATTTAAATTTGATGGGATGCTTTATTTAACAGATATTAGACAAGAATTACATTTTATTCAAGCTTTTAGAGCAGCTTATAAGACCAAAATAGTTCCTGATGATATTTCTTTGGAATGGTATGGTTTTGGTACCATGAATGGTCCAGATGGTAAACCATTTAAAACAAGAGATGGTGGCGTAATGCCTTTAAGAGAACTTATAAGTGTAGTAAAAAATGAAACCTATAAAATAATAAAAAATAATATTAAAGATGAAGATAAAGATAATCTTGCATTAAAACTAGCTATTTCTGCGATTAAATATGCTGATATGCTTCCTAATAGGGCTAGTGATTATATCTTTGATCCAGTTAAATTTAGCGATATTAACGGTAAAACAGGGCCATATATTTTATATGGTACTGTAAGAATGTCTAGTTTACTTAAAAAAGCTAATATTGAATACCATAGATATAATCAAATTAGTTCTTTAGAAGAAAGAAATATTATTTTAAATATAATTAATTTAAGCGGTGTTATAGAAAAATCATTTAAAACAAGAACAATTAATGAGATATGTGAGTATGTTTATAAATTAACTAGTTCATTTAATGCTTTTTATAGTAATCATGAAGTATTAAGTGAAGGAAATATTATTATTAAAGAAAGCTATTTATCATTAATTAAATTAATATATGATACTAATAAATATTTGCTTAATATATTAGCAATAGATGTACCAGATGAAATATAACTAAAGAGTTTGAATAACTCTTTTTTTCATGAAAAAAATATGATAAAATTTAGTAGAAAGTAGATGATAAAATGAAAAATAAAAAAGGATTTACTTTAGTAGAATTATTAATAACGATAGGATTATTAGCCTTACTTGGAACCACAATAACCATATCATTAAATAGAACTTTAAAACAACAAAAGGATAATAATTATGATGATTTCTTAAAAAAAGTAAATAGCGCATCAAATATGTATGCGACAAATAATAAAGATATTCTAAATAGTTTATATACTAATAAAGGTTATGTAAACATAAAGATGAAAGATTTAATAGATGAAGGTTTGTTAAATGATAATACGATAAATCCTCAAACTAATCAAAAGGTGGATGAAAATGAATTAATTAAAGTATTGTTAGATGCCAGTGGAACTATTATAATTGAGTATCCAATAGCAGCAGTAGAGGAAGACTACTTACAAACAATGGATATAATAGTAGAATATAATGATAATAGTATAACAGACTATTGCTATTATAAAATAAATGAACCATCACTGGGATATATAACTAAAGAAGGAAACTTAGTAAATAATTATTTAGTAAAAGATAACACAATTAAATGTAGCAGTGAAAAAATAGATACATCAAAATTAGGAACATACGAATTAAATTATGAATATAAATTAAGAAGTGGATCTTGGAAACAAAAAACAAGAAAAGTAATAGTAAGTGATAATATAGCACCAACATGTGGCAGAATAACTGGTGCAAATACTACATGGTCAAAAGGTGCTAAGACTATAAGTGTAGAGTGCCAAGATAATTATAAATGTAATAATAGTATTGTAACTAAGAGTTTTGAAAATACAATGAAAGGATATTTAACAATTAGTGATGTATCTAAAAACACCAATAATTGTGAAGTAAATGTATATTCAGATAGTCAAGCGCCAACTAATGTAAGTATAACTAAGAATGGTTTAACTCTAACTGGAAAAGGAACCGATAGTTTAAGCGGCATAAAATACTTTCAATTTAGTACAAATAGTAATTTAACTAATATTTCAACAACTGGAACATCTATAACCCCAACAACCAGTGAAATAACGAAGACATATACAGTAACATCTAGTGAAACATATTATTTCTATGTTCAAGATCAAGCTGGTAATATAACAAGAAGTGGTTCTGGTTTTGTTGATAAAACATCGCCAACTATGGAATTAACCGTTGCAAATGGCACTACTCCAGCCGCAAGCCATATAGGAGTTGTAGAGATTGCTGATTCTGAAGATGGTTTAAAAAATACTCCAATAAAAATATATTATAAATGGAGTACTTCAAATGTTACATGTAGTAATATAGGAAGTGATTATATAACTATAACACCAACATCTGGACAAAAGTTAGTAACTGGGAATATTACTATAAATAATAAAACAGGTAATGGTAAATTATACATATGTAATAAAGATGCTGCTATTGAGGACTTAAATGGTAATATAATAGCAAAAAATACAATTAGAAGTGCAAATATGTATTTAAATAATACAACTGCAACTACTACAACTAAGAAGAAAGTAACAATTAATTTTGATAAAAACTATTTTGATAATAATTTAATAACAGGTACGTACATTAGACTTAATCAAAATCCTAAAATATATCCAACTTTTGTAAATGCCTACGAAAACTCAGGAGTAGAAGAAGAGGATGATATCGCCGCAATTAATGGAAAACGTTATGCAATAAATTTAGGAGTAGCATTTAATGATAGCATTAATAAAGGAGGATTTTATCTAGATGCTGGTATATATGACGGTTTAAAAGTAGGCCAAACGTATACAGCTAGTTTTTATATTAAAAATCAGGAAACTAGTGAAAAAACTGATACTTATGAGCAAGTAGGATTTGAAAAAGGTGGATTGCAGCGTTTAAATGTTACGAATAATTGGCAAAAAATTGTATATTCATTTACAGCTACAAATGCTGATAATAAATTTAGCTTATATAAAAACAAAGGTAATTTAAGTTATTATTATATTGGAGTATATTTACACTCTCTAGAGCTAATGCAAGGTACTCCATCAATGTATTCAACTTCTAGTAAAGAAGTTGGTTCAAAGGTTACTCTTCCAACCGAACCAACAAGGGATGGTTTTGTATTTATGGGGTGGTTTACAGATCCAGTTAAAGGCACAGAGATTACTGCAAATACAAATGTCCCTAATAATAATGCAACTTATTATGCTCATTGGGAAAATGCAAGCTTAGCATCATCAGGTTCATCTTCATCAGGAAATACATGCAATTATACAACTTCTTTCTGGTATAATAATAAGTTTGAACAAGCATATTGTACTGGAACGGTTGGAGTGCTAAATTACAGCTGTAACGGTCATAATACATATAAACAAGTTAGAAATTGTATGAATGCAACTTGCAATTCAGAACATATTAAAGGAAGAAGCATTCCTGTATGGAGAATAGGCTCAACATATTGCCCATAAAAAACTTGATAGTTTAATGCTATCAAGTTTTTATATTAAGAAAAGTTAGTCGTTATCTCTATTGTTGTTTCCCCAGCTCCAGCCAGCTCCAATTATGATAACTAATAAGATAAATAGTACAATCCATAATGCAGCGCCTAAGCCATATCCACCTTGTGTATTACCTACATAGCTATAACAGCAAGGATTTTGGTATCCTCCGTTATAACCACCGTTATATCCGTAATAATACATTTTAATACCTCCTTTTGTATCTATTATAGTGTACACATTTGGGCGCAAAATGGTTAATATTTTATTATAAATTTTGCTAAATATTATCTTCAAACAAATGTTTTAAATAAATTAAAAAAATTGTCGCTTTTTTATAGTAATTTTTTATTTTATTTGATAAAATTGATAAGAGGGTAGTGATAAAGATGTTTGGATATATTATAGGAAGTGTTAAGTATTTAACAAGTAATTATATAGTATTAGATAATCATGGGATAGGATATATTATATTTGTTGCAAATCCTTATTCTTATGAAGAAGGCAAGGAATATACAGTTTATACTTATAATTTTATTAATGAAACAGAAAATTCATTATATGGTTTTAAAACCTTGGATGAAAAAGAATTATTTTTAAAGCTTATTAATGTTAAAGGTTTAGGTCCTAAGACTGCGATGCCAATGCTTGCATCAGGTAGTGTTGCTGGTATTGCAGATGCAATTGAAAGAGAGAATATTTTATATTTAAAGAAATTCCCTAAAGTAGGAGATAAATTAGCAAGACAAATGATACTTGATTTAAAAGGTAAACTAAGTGATATTGAAGTGTCTAGTGATAATAATACAGATGAACTTGTTGAGGTATTAGAAAACCTTGGATATAAATCTATTGATATTAAAAGGGTTTTACCTAAGGTAGATCGAGATTTATCAATTGAAAATCAAATTAAAGAAGCATTAAAGTTAATGCTTAAATAAGTTATATAATTAAGGAGGGTTAGGTAATGAATAAAATAGAAAAATATAACGAAATAACATTTGAGAGTATTAAACATATTGATGAGAATGGATATGAATTTTGGTATGCAAGAGAGTTAATGCTTGCACTCGAGTATAAAAGATGGGATAAATTTATTAATGTAATTGATAATGCTAAAATAGCTTGCGAAAACAGTAATAATCCTATATCTAATCATTTTTCCCAAGTGGGAAAAATGATCAATTTGGCTAAAGGAGCTAAAAGAGAAATAGAAGATTATAAGCTATCACGTTATGCATGCTATTTGATAATGCAAAATGCAGATCCGCGTAAAGAAGTTGTTGCTTTAGGTCAAACTTACTTTGCTATTCAAACTAGAAAACAAGAATTAACTGAAAGAGAGTATAATTCTTTATCAGAGGATGAAAAAAGATTTTATCAAAGAGATTTAACTAGAAAAGGAAATTACGCTTTAAACCAAACTGCTAAAAATGCTGGGGTTAAAAATTTTGATAAATTCCATAATGCCGGATATATGGGATTATATAACGGAGAAACTGCTGATGATATTGCCAAAAGAAAAGGATTAAGATATAGAGAAGATATCTTAGATAATATGGGAAGTAGTGAGTTAATAGCGAATTTATTTAGAATAGATCAAACAAATCAAAAATTAATAAATGATAATATCAAAGGTGAAAAAGAGGCTAATGAAGCTCATAATAAAATAGGTAAAATAGTTAGAAAAGCTATTAAGGAAGCTGGCGGAACCATGCCAGAAGATTTACCAACACCAAAAAAGAGTTTAAAAGAATTAGAAAAAGAGAAAAATAGATTATTAATAAATAAGAAGTGAGGAGGTCTTAGATGGAAAAAAATGAAAGAATAATAACTGGAGAAAAATTAGAGGCAGATATGTCAGATGATAATATTAGACCACAAAGATTAAATGAATATATTGGTCAAGATGAAGTAAAAGAAAATATTAGAGTATTTGTTGAAGCTGCTAAAATAAGAGGAGAAGCTTTAGATCATGTTTTATTATATGGGCCACCTGGTCTTGGTAAAACGACTCTTGCTCATATCATTGCTAATGAACTTGGGACTAATATAAAAACTACAACTGGTCCTGCTTTAGAAAAAAGTGGAGATTTAGCAGCAGTCTTATCAACACTTGAACCAGGTGATGTTTTATTTATTGATGAAATTCATCGTATACCTAAATTTATTGAAGAAATATTATATCCAGCAATGGAGGATTTTGAACTTGATATTGTTGTTGGCCAAGAAGGATCCAGTCGCAGCATTAAAATTGAACTTCCACCATTTACTTTAGTTGGAGCAACAACTAGGGCTGGTGATATTTCAGCACCACTTCGTGATCGATTTGGGATAGTATCCAAATTAAATTATTATTCAACAGAGGAACTAAAAGATATTATTAAAAGAACTAGCCGAGTATTAGAAATGGATATTGAAGATTCAGCTGCATTAGAACTTGCAAATCGCTCTAGAAAGACACCAAGAATTGCAAACCGTTTATTTAAAAGAGTTAGAGATTTTGCTCAGGTAGCTGGAGAATCTGAAATATCTTTAAAAACTACTTTAAACTCATTGGATAGATTAAAAGTTGATAAGTATGGCTTAGATCAAGTTGATATTGAGTATTTAAATTCGCTTATCAATAAATTTAATGGAGGACCTGTTGGGGTTGAAACAATTGCATCTTCAATTGGAGAGGAAGTATCAACCCTAGAGGATGTAGTTGAACCATATTTGATGCAAGAAGGTTTTATTAAAAGAACTCAAAGGGGAAGAATAGCAACTGATAAAAGTTATTCACATATTAAAAAAGGAGAAGGATTATTTTATGAATAGAATGATTGCTAAGGCTTTAAAAGACGAAGCTAGAAGACAAGAAGAAAATATTGAACTTATTGCGAGTGAAAATTATGTATCAAAAGATATTTTAAAATTACAGGGTAGTATTTTAACTAATAAATATGCAGAAGGTTATCCTGGAAAAAAATACTATGGTGGATGTGAATATATTGATGTTATTGAAAATTTAGCTATTGATTATGCTTGTCGTTTATTTGAATGCAAATATGCCAATGTTCAGCCTCATTCTGGTTCATCTGCTAATATGGCTGTATATAAAGCATTACTTAATATTGGTGATACAGTTATGGGGATGGATTTATCTAATGGAGGTCATTTAACTCATGGTCACCCAATGAGTTTTAGTGGCAAAGAATATAATATTGTAAGTTATTCAGTTGATCCTAAAACGGAAATGATAGATTATGAAAATGTTAGGAAATTAGCATTAGAATATAAACCAAAAATGATAATAGCAGGAGCTTCTGCTTATTCAAGAATAATTGATTTTAAACAGTTTAGAGATATAGCTGATGAAGTAGGAGCTTATTTAATGGTAGATATGGCTCATATTGCAGGCTTAGTTGCTGCTGGACTTCATCCATCTCCAATACCATATGCGGATGTAGTGACAACTACTACTCATAAGACTTTAAGAGGTCCAAGGGGCGGATTAATTTTAACTAATAATGAAGAAATTGCTAAATTAATTAATAAAACTATTTTCCCTGGTATTCAAGGAGGGCCTTTAATGCATGTAATTGCAGCTAAAGCAGAGTGCTTTGCGGAAGCTCTTGATCCAGAGTTTACTAATTATGCAATTAATGTTGTTAAAAATTCTAAAGCTCTAGCTGATTCTTTAAAAGAAGAAGGTATTAGAGTTATATCTGGAGGAACTGATAATCATTTAATGCTAATAGATGTTAAATCTAAATATGGTATTACTGGTAAAGAAGCTGAAATGTTACTAGATAGAATCAATATTACGGTAAATAAAAATACTATTCCAAATGAAACCGAAAGTCCTTTTAAAACATCTGGTTTAAGATTGGGAAGTGCAGCTATGACGACAAGAGGTTTAGATGAAAAAGATTTTACTCTTATTGGTAAAATTATAGCTAAAGCTTTAGAAAATCGTGATAATGAAGAAGAACTAAATAAATTAAAAGAAGAAGTACTTAAATTAACAAGTGCTCATCCAATATATAAATAGGTGAAGTATGACAAAATGGGATAAAGAATATATTAAATTATGTAAAAAAATATTAAATGATGGGGTAAAAACGGAAAATAGAACTGGTATTAATACTATTAAAATACCATCATATCACTTGCATTTTGATTTATCAGAGGAGTTTCCTGTTCTTGCTACTAAACAATTATATTTTAGGCAAGCAATTTTAGAGATGTTATGGATTTATCAAGCTCAAAGTAATGATGTAAGATGGTTACAAGAAAGAAATGTTCATATTTGGGATGAATGGGAAATTGATGAAGAAGGATTATGGCATGCTAATCAAAATGTATTAGAAAATGGAAAATATGTAAAAAAGGATATAGTTAAAAAATTTGATAAAAAATATGCTCATACAATTGGGACAGCTTATGGTTATATTGTTAATAAATTTCAAATGACGCAAAACTTAATTGATACTATAAAGAATAATCCAACTGATCGAAGAATGGTTATGACTTTATGGCAAAATGATTATTTAGATACAGCGGTTTTACCATCTTGTGTATGGAGCTCAGAATGGGATGTCACGGATGGATACTTAAATATGTGGGTTCATCAAAGAAGCTGTGATGTACCTTTAGGTCTTCCTTTTAATGTAACTCAGTATGCCACGCTTTTATCCTTAATTGCTAAAGTAACAGGTTTAAAACCGGGTACAATTGACTGGAGCATAAAAGATGCTCATATTTATGAAAATCAAATTGATGGAATAAAAGAGCAGATTAAAAGATATGAAGAAAATGATGATATTCCAGCACCTAAATTATGGATTAATCCTGAAATTGATGATTTTTTCAAATTTGATAATTCTAAAGATTGTAAAGATATTAAAATAGAAGGGTATTCTCATATGGGACCTATTAAGTTCCCAATCGCGCAGTAATGGATAATTTAAGTTTAATTGCTGCTATTGGGCAAAATAATGAATTAGGTTTAAATAATAATTTAATATGGCACTTACCAAGTGATTTAAAATATTTTAAAAAAGTTACATCAGGTAAAACTATTATTATGGGTAGACGCTGTTTTGAATCTCTACCTGGATTACTTCCTAATCGTACAAGTATTATTTTAACTAATAATAAAGATTATATT
>ODAJ014752055.1_pt1 | contig 11109 bp, 10 predicted proteins | sample 1539241 | NCBI WGS metagenome assembly ODAJ01 (sample SAMN02144231, study PRJEB22623) | gut metagenome | biome: sheep rumen | host: Ovis aries | place: New Zealand | reverse complement strand
CAGAAGCATCACCTTCTATTCCTATATCAATGTGAAGGAAGAGAACATCAACTTCACGACTTATCCTGAATATGGCTTCCGCACATGCTATTGGGGCAAGGTGGCAGACCAGTCATACACAGAGTCTGCATCCGACGTGCAGATACTCAAGTCAAGAGACCCCAAGAGTCCTGATATAGCCACCTTCACCATCAATCCGACACATGTGGTGAAATTCAGCAACAAGGGTGAACAACTTTGCTTCGCCATGAAGGTGACCTATGTCGAGCAGTCTACAGGCATCTCAGCACCTCGCACCATACAACAACCTACAGATCATGCTGTCTACACCCTCCAGGGTGTCCGCGTGGACCATCCCTCTAAGGGCATCTATATCCAAAACGGAAAGAAGATTATTATTAAGTAAAGACTATGAAGAAACTACTTGTAACTATACTGTTTATGGTATGGGTATCGGCCTTGCAGGCGCAGATGCTGCCCTACCAGAACCCGGCACTCACCGCAGAGCAACGGGCAGAGGACTTACTAGGTCGTCTTACGCTTGACGAGAAAGTGAAGCTGATGATGGACACCTCGCCAGCCATTCCGCGACTGGGTATCCCACAATTCCAGTGGTGGAACGAGGCGCTGCATGGGGTGGGACGAAACGGATTTGCCACCGTATTCCCCATCACAATGGCAATGGCAGCCTCATGGGACGATGCCCTACTACACCAGGTGTTCACTGCCGTCAGCGACGAGGCCCGTGCAAAGGCTCAGCAAGCCAAGAAAGCCGGTAACATACAACGATACCAGAGCCTGTCGTTTTGGACACCGAACATCAACATATTCCGTGACCCTCGATGGGGACGCGGACAGGAGACCTATGGTGAAGACCCCTATCTGACAACGAAGATGGGACTGGCCGTGGTACGCGGTCTACAAGGTGTCGGATATCATGGCGAAGACCTGGGCATCAGCAAATACCGCAAGCTACTGGCTTGTGCCAAGCACTTTGCCGTACATAGCGGTCCGGAATGGAACCGTCATACGTTCAACATCGAAAACCTGCCCGAGCGCGACCTGTGGGAAACTTACCTGCCAGCCTTCAAGGCATTGGTACAAGATGGAAAGGTGGCTGAGGTGATGTGTGCCTATCAACGCATCGACGGCGACCCCTGCTGCGGCAATGCACGCTACGAGCAACATATCCTGCGAGACTTATGGGGATTCAAGGGACTGATTACCAGCGACTGCGGTGCCATCCGCGATTTCCTCCCCCAGTGGCACAATGTATCAAAGGACAATGCAGCTGCCTCCGCAAAGGCGGTTCTGTCTGGTACTGATGTAGAGTGCGGCTCGGAATACAAGAACCTGCCTGCTGCCGTGAAGCGTGGTGACATCAAAGAGGCAGACCTAGACCGTAGCCTGCGCCGACTACTGATTGCCCGCTTTGAATTAGGCGACTTCGACAAGGACGAACAGAATGCCTGGACACAGATTCCTGAGAGCGTCGTTGCCAGCAAGGAACACAAGGCGCTAGCCTACGAGATGGCCAAGAAAGGCATCGTATTGCTGAAAAACAATGGCATCCTGCCCCTTTCTAACATCAGACATCAAACATCAAACATTGTAGTCATGGGACCCAATGCCAACGACTCCGTGATGATGTGGGGCAACTATGCAGGCTACCCCACTCGTACCATCACAGCGTTAGAAGGAATCGGGAAGAAGGCAAAGGTCAGCTACATACAAGGATGCGGCCTGACCCGCAACGAGGCTTTCGAGAGTCGCTATGACAAGATTCAGAGTCCGTTAGGCTACAAGGGCATGCAGGCCATCTACTGGAACAACACCGAAATGAAGGGGAAGCCTGTGACAACCGTTAACATCGCGAACCCCATCCAACTGAGCAATGGAGGTAACACGGTGTTTGCCCCTGGCGTTAACCTGGAGAACTTCTCTGCCCGCCTGGATGGTATCTTCAAGCCCACAGCCGACGAGAAACTCATTTTCGACATCAGCGCTGACGACAAACTGCGCCTCATCGTCAATGGCGACACATTGGTGGACATCTGGAAAGTACGTCATCGCATTCAAGGCGCCAAGAAAGAGCTGAACGTAAAGGCTGGCGAACACTATCGTATTCAGATAGACTACGTTCAAGAAACTGGCTATGGTGCCCTGAACTTCGACATCAAAAAGAAAATCAATCCTACCCACCAGGAACTGCTGGCACAGATAGGCAACGCCCAGACGGTTGTCTTCGTAGGCGGTATCTCACCCAGTCTGGAAGGTGAAGAGATGAAGGTCAGCGAACCCGGTTTCAAGGGTGGCGACCGAACTAGCATTGAACTGCCTCAGGCGCAACGGGACATACTGGCCATGCTCCATCAGGCTGGCAAACAGGTGGTGTTTGTCAACTGCTCAGGTAGTGCGATGGGGCTCACGCCAGAATTAGAGTCATGTGATGCCATCGTTCAGTGGTGGTATAGTGGCGAACAAGGCGGAACGGCACTTGCTGACGTGCTCTTTGGCGACTACAACCCCAGCGGCAAGTTGCCCATCACATTCTACAAGAGCACGGAGGAGTTGCCCGATTTCCTGGACTACACAATGAAAAACCGCACCTATCGCTACTATACCGGCGAGGCGCTGTTCCCCTTCGGCTACGGACTGAGCTACACCACCTTCGACATCAGCAAACCCGTCTATAAGAATAATAAGGTACGCGTGACGGTAAAGAACACTGGTAACCGAAAGGGATTGGAAACCGTACAGGTCTATATGCGCCGTCTGGCAGACAAGGAAGGTCCGCAGAAAACACTGAAAGCCTACAAGCAAGTTGAGTTGGAAGTGGGTGAAAGCAAGACCATAGACATCGACTTCCCCCGTCAAAGCTTTGAGGGCTGGGATGCAGAAACCAACACGATGCGCATCGTACCAGGCAAGTACGAAGTGATGGTTGGTTCATCAAGTGCAGACAAGGACTTGAAGAAGATCCAGGTCGCCATCAAGTAAATTAATATAAAGAATATAGTCTGTCAAAGGTTCGTGATGAGCCACACCAGATAGCCTATATAGATAACTAGAAGCAGTCCGCCCTCCCAGCGCTCTACGGTATAACGGGTGCGAGAGAAAAGCCAGACTAGAATGACGGATAAGAGCATCACTGCCATATCGATGGTGGTGATGCCTTCTATTTCCAGGGGAGTGATAGCTGACGTCAGTCCAAGAATTAATAGGATGTTAAAGACATTGGAGCCTATCACGTTTCCTATGGCTATGGCAGACTGTCCTTTACGAGCAGCCACCACACTAGTAGCCAACTCTGGTAGCGAGGTTCCACCAGCCACGATGGTCAGGCCGACAACAGCCTCGCTAATGCCCAGCGACAAGGCGACATCGGAAGCAGAATCAACGAACAGATTACTACCAACCACCAGACCTGCCAAACCGAAGACGATAAAAAGAATATTCTTCCAAACCGGTGAACTCTCCTTAACCACATCATCCTTGCCAGCCTTTGACTGCACCAGCGTATAGGCCATAAATGCAGCAAAACCCAAAAGTAGTACAATACCATCAAAACGTCCTAGGAAACCATCGAAAGCAAGTACGGCGAGTAATATAGATGCCAAGACAGAACACGGGATATCCTTCTTTACCGTTGAAGGGCTTATCACCATAGGAGCCACCAATGCAGCAGTTCCCACGATAAGCATGGCATTCATCGTGTTTGATCCTACCACATTACCTACAGCCATATCTGGTGTACCGTTCAAAGCAGAGACCAAGCTGACAAAAAGCTCAGGAGCAGAGGTTCCTGCAGCCACAATGGTCAAACCGATGATAATCTCAGGTACGTTCAGACGACGAGCCAATGCAGAAGCACCCTCCGTCAGCTTGTCAGCACCAAACAGCACTAGTGCCACACCTACTACTATCAACAGGACATTAATTATCATCGTCGTCATCAAAATCAAAGTCAAAATCATCGTAACCTTCCAGAGATGGACCTACAAACTCGTCCAACGCACGACGGTCTTTCTTCGTAGGACGACCTGTACCACGCTGTCGGTCTATGAAACCGCTGATACGGTTCATCTCCAGCAATTCATACTGATCTGGAGGAGTGACATTCTCGTAAATTTCTGGGATTAGCTTCGCCCCCACCCTTTGCTCTATGGTTTTCAGTATCTTAAAAGAATACGTCACGGGAGGCTTGCGCACACTAACCACCTCACCCACCTTCACCATACGGCTAGGCTTCACATTCATGCCTTGAATCGTCACGCGACCATTCTTGATGGCATCGGCAGCGATGGAGCGTGTCTTGAAGATGCGTGCTGCCCACAGCCATTTATCTACTCTTGCTTCGTTTGTTTCTGCCATACAGGTGTCTTTCCCAACTTATTATACTGGTTCATCGTAACATCAATGCCTGCCAACACAAAACTCTTGACAATGTCAACAGCTACATCTATGCTAGGCTGCAGGTGTTCACGCTCCTCGGACGAGAAACGGCCCAGCACATGGTCAATCTGCATTCCTACAGGATAATCATTACCTATGCCCATACGCAGACGGGCATAGTTCTGTCCGATAAGCTGCTGAATATGTCCCAACCCATTGTGACCTCCGTTACTGCCATTACCTTTCAGACGAAAAGATCCCAAGGGAAGTGCCACATCGTCGCTGACAACCAATAACCTGCTTTGGTCTATATTCTCCTGGTTCAGCCAATAGCGAACAGCATTACCACTGAGGTTCATAAAGGTGGTGGGTTTCAGCAAAAACACCTTCCTACCTTTCAGACTTGTTTCAGCCAGAAAGCCATAGCGTTTGTCAGCAAAAACGATATTGGACGCCTTAGCAAAAGCGTCCAATACCATAAATCCTGTGTTGTGGCGGGTTTCGGCGTACTCGTCGCCCGGATTGCCCAAACCAACAATCAGATACTTGTCCATTCCTTTAAGGTAATAGGTAAAAGTGATAAGTGATCAATTTGCTACCGCCATTGCTGTCCGGAAGGGATTTTTCACTTTTCACTATTCACTTTTCACTTACTCTGCAGTGGCCTCAGCAGCAGCAGAACGAGAAGCACGTGTAGCCTTAACGGAGCATACGATAACCTCCTTAGGAGTAGCAATCTCCAGACCCTCGAAGCTCAGTGAGCCAACCTTGATGGCCTTGCCCAGCTGCAACTCTGTAACATCAATATCCAGCTTCTCAGGAATCTGCTTGTAAGGAGCTGTAACGTTAATCTTACGAATAGAAAGGCTCAGACGACCACCATCACGAACACCCTGTGCGTGACCAGTCAGGTTTACAGGAATACCTACAGTGATAGCCTTGGTCTCATTGATCTCGAAGAAATCAGCATGCATCAGGGCATCTGTTGTGGGATGGAACTGAAGTTCCTTAATGATAGCCTTGTGAGCAGTACCGTCGATATTCAGGTTTACTACATATACATGAGGTGAATAAACAGCCTTGCGGAGTTCTGCCATAGATGCTGTGAAGGCAAACGCCTCGGGCAGACCGTTCTCGCCCTTCTTCTCACCATACAAATTACAGGGAACCATTCCCTCCTTGCGAAGCTGCTTTGAGGCCTTCTTGCCTACGTCGGTGCGCTTCTGACCATTTACGTTAATCTCTTTCATAATAAATAAAATTGTGTTACTCTAAAATTAAGTGTTAAAGCTTAATCCACCATCACACGATGCGAAGGTTTAGCTCCGGCATCCCGTATGGGAATTGTCGAAAGCGGGTGCAAAGGTACACTATTTTTCGCTAATAGCCAAAGTTTTTCCTTTTTTTTCTTCTCGAGCAAGAATAAATCGCAGGTTTATTTTCTAATATAGTTATTTATTATGTACCTTTGCAACCTAAGTAATATTAAGAACAAAATCTATGAAACAGAAAATGCTATGGATGCTGACCGTCATCTTAACTTACGGCCTTTTGTTGACATCATGCGCTAACGACGACACGCCCGCCGAGCCGATTCCCGACCAGGTGGAAGCACTGCTAAAGAAGATGACGCTACGTGAAAAGATTGGACAGATGTTCTATATCCGCATTGAGTCGCTTGACCCCTCAATAGAATGGACTACCTACGACGACTTGGCGGCCCTCAAGAACCAGGAGATTACCATGAACATGAGGAATGTCAACAAGGAATACCCCGTGGGCGGCATCATCCTCTATGCATGGAACATCGAGGACGAAGCACAGTTGGGCACTATCATCTCGCAGATTCGGTCGCTGAACGGAAATCCACTGCTCTGCATTGACGAGGAAGGTGGCAGGGTGTCACGCATCGCCAACAACCCGAACTTCCACGTCAAGAAATACGCATCGATGGCGTCTATCGGTGAAACGGGCGACCCGCAGAATGCCTACGAATGCGGCAACACCATTGGTACCTACCTGAAGAAATACGACTTCGACATCGACTTTGCCCCTGTGGCTGACGTGAACACCAATCCGGACAACATCATCATCGGTCCGCGTGCCTTCAGCGACAAGCCTGAGGTGGCAGCTCAGATGGTGACAAACTACCTGCAGGGACTGAAGGATGCGGGTATCACAGGCTGCATCAAGCATTTCCCGGGTCATGGAGACACGACTGCCGACACGCACACGGGCTATGTACAGTCGCTGAAGACCTGGGACGAGATGAAGGACTGCGAGATGGTGACCTTCCGCGCAGGCATACAGTGGGGTTGCCAGCTGATCATGACAGCCCACATCGCCGTACCTAACGTCACCGGCTCTACCGTTCCCTCCACCATGTCGCCCATCATCCTGCAAGACAAGCTGCGCGGAGAGTTGGGCTACAAGAACATCATCATCACCGACGGCATGGAGATGGGCGCCATCACCCAACACTACACCAGTGGCGAGGCCGCCGTGGGCAGCATCCAGGCCGGTGTAGATATCGTGCTGGGTCCTCGCGACTTCACCGAGGCCTTCGATGCAGTGATGGCTGCTGTGAAGAACGGAACCATCAGCGAAGAGCGCATTAACCAGAGTGTGCGGCGCATCCTGACACTCAGATTCTCGAAGAATCGCCTATAGACATATTGCCAACGATGATGATGACAACAAGACAATGGCTGCTGGCGGCACTAATGGTGCTGGCAGTGGGGGCGCAGGCTGCAACGAGCGTCCGTGAGAAGACAAGACTGAGCGAGGGTTGGAAGTTCTCTCTGGGACATGCAGCAGACCCACAGAAGGACTTCGGGTGTGGCACGGAATATTTCAACTATCTGACAAAGGCCAACTCGATACACAACGAGGGTCCGTACAGTGTAAAATTCGACGATAGGACTTGGCAGGAGGTACGCATTCCACACGACTGGGTGACGACGCTGCCATATGCCCGCGAGGCCAGCCACTCGCACGGCTACAAAACCGTTGGCTGGCGCTATCCGGAAACCAGCGTGGGGTGGTACCGCAAGGTGCTCCACATTCCTGCCGGTGACGAGGGTCGGCGACTGCTATTGCAGTTTGACGGCATCTTCCGCCATGCCCAGGTGTGGTTCAACGGTTTCTGGATGGGCGAAGAACCCAGCGGCTATGCCACCCAGGTGTATGACGTGACAGAGTATGTCAACTACGGTGGCAACAACCTGATATGTGTGCGTGCCAACGCATCACTGGAGGAGGGCTGGTTCTACGAGGGTGCCGGCATCTATCGTGACGTGTGGCTCATCAAGACGTCACCAGTCAGCGTGGCACCTTTCGGTACCTTTGTCTATGCCGAACTGCAGCAGCCCTATAACCAGGCTGTTGTTCATGTCAATACAGAGGTGGTCAATGCGTCGCTGACGACACAAACGTGTCAGGTGGAGCACCGGCTATTCGATGCCGATGGTCACGAGGTAGCCCATAGCACCTCTCAAGCCCTGACACTGCAACCCAAGCAAACCCTCAACGCTCAACGCTCAACACTCAACTTAAACACCCCTCACCTATGGAGCACCACCGACCCCTATCTGTATAAAGTGGAAACCACGGTGAAGGTGGACGGAAAGGTGACTGACATCTATGAGACGACAACCGGTCTGCGCGACATCCGATTCGATGCCGACCGCGGATTCCTGCTGAACGGCAAACCGCTGAAGCTGAAGGGTGTCAACATGCATCAGGACCATGCCGGTGTGGGGGCAGCCATACCCGAAGCGCTCATGGCATGGCGCATCAAGCAGCTGAAGAAGATGGGATGCAACGCCTACCGAGCCTCGCACAACCCTATGACACCAGCCCAGCTGGACATTTGCGACCGCGAGGGCATACTGGTCATCGACGAGAACCGGTTGACGGGTGTCAACGACGAGCACCTGCGACTGTTGGAGAAGATGATACGCCGCGACCGCAACCACCCCAGCGTCATCCTCTGGAGCTGTGGCAACGAGGAATGGGGCATGGAGAACACCATCCAAGGCAGGCGCATAGCCGCTGCCATGCGTGAACATTCCCGGCTGCTCGATCCTACCCGTCCGTCGACCATTGCCAATGCCGGCGGCATAGAAATGATTAAGGGACTCGATGTGGTAGGCTTCAACTATATCCTGCAAAACGATGTCGACAACCGCAAGAAGGCAAATCCAACGTGGAAGATAGTAGGTACGGAAGAAACGACGGGCTGTGGCACGCGTGGTGTCTATTTCGATTCTGCCGATGCCCCTGGCCATATGCGCTCCATGAATCTCAGTGCCGACAAAGATGGCACGGAGAACCGCATTGAGCGCGGATGGCGGTTCTATGCTGAGCGCCCCTGGGCAGCAGGCTGCTTCTTCTGGACGGGCTTCGACTACCGCGGTGAACCGAATCCGCTGTCCTACCCCGCCCACGACTCAGAGTTCGGCGTGCTGGACTACTGCGGTTTCTGGAAAGACGAGGCGTGGTATTTGAAGTCGTGGTGGACGGACGAACCGACGCTGCACATCTTCCCCCACTGGAACCTGCAAGGCCATGAGGGCGAAGAGATAGAACTGTGGGCATACAGCAACTGCGACGAGGTGGAACTAACCGTCAACGGCAAGCGGCTGGGTCGCCAGAAGATGCCCCGCAACGGTCATCTGAAGTGGAAGGCCGTCTACCAGCCAGGGCGTGTGGTGGCTACAGGCTATAAGAACGGCAGACGCATACTGACCGAGACTATCGAGACCACCAAACCCGCTGCAAGGGTGGTGCTGAAAGCCGACCGCCAGCAGATAGCTGCCGACGGGCATGACGTGGCAGTGGTCAACATCGAGATTCATGACAAGAAGGGCCGTCTCGTCCCTGATGCCTGTCCCATGCTGACCTTCCGGCTGGATGGTGACGCCAGCATCATCGGCTGTGGCAATGGCGACCCCGCATACCTGGGCAGCGACCATCCAGACCAGCAGCCCTGCCATACATTCAGCATCCCCGCCTTCAACGGACGGGCTCAGGTGCTGATACAAAGTGGCCAACAGCCGTCGACGACAACCCTGACGTGTACTGCCGACGGACTGAAGGACGGACTGCTGTCTGTCACTTCACGATGAACTGCATGATAATGGACGCAAGATAATCATTAAATAGCGTTGAAGATAAAATGGTGAACATAAAGCGGAGCAGCCTCGTAGGTTGCCCCGCTTTCTCTTGTGTCACCACCGTGCGCCTAAAGCAGCGCCAGTGGACCGTATCCCATGCAACTGGTCGTGCCCAGTGCCGTCAGGAATGCTGTGAGTGCGGCTACTACTACCTTCACCACTACCTCAATAATCCGATTCTTCTTCATACGCTACTTCTTACTTCAGCCTTCAGCCTTCACTATTCACTTTTCGCCTTAGCCCTCGTCACCTCCGCCGGGAGTCACGGTACCGGTATTGCCACCGTCACCCGTGTTTCCGCTACCCGTAGATCCATTGTTCCCAGAATCCGTAGATTCGTTCTCGTTGTCCTCCACCTCAGCGTCGTCCGCGCTGGTCACGCGCTTCACCTCCTTGCCGTCACGGTCGTAGCAGGTAATCTGGATGCTGGTGTTCTTCAGCTCGTCCTTCAGGTCCACATCGGGAGTGAAGATGATGCGACGGCTTGAAATCAGGCCAGCCTTCACCTCGTCAACCTTCTCAACGCTCTTGGCGCGCAGTCCGAATCGCATGGTACCCAGTCCGGGCAGTGCCACGCTGTGGCCCTCGGTTGCCCATGCCTTAATCACCTCGCCGGCTGCATCCCAGCAAGCCTGCATCACGCCTCGGCTCACGCCGCTGCGCAGAGCTGCTTCCTTGATTACCTTGTCCTGCGCCAGTGCCGTGTAGAGCTCCGGCATCATCACGTAACGATACTTGCCAGCATACTTGCCAACGTTCTGATACTGTTCCTTAGCTTTTACTTTCAGTGCCATAACTGTCTTGTGTTTTTCATGATTAATACTAAAGGTTCTGGTCTAACGGGTGCAGACTGTCAAGGTTTTTCAGTTCGCTGTGGCGCCTTACATCTTACCTCCCACCTCTTACGTCTTACATTTCTCGCTTCCATCTTCCTTATCAAATCCGAAGGTCATCTGCGCCTATTAACTATCGTTGACTTCTTTCACGACTCGGCCATTCATGCTAGCCTGATGGCTCTCGCTGCTCCAGAAGTTCACTCGTTCTTTTTACCTTTCCCGTGGGTGAGAAAAATTTCTCTCGTGGGAGCGCAAATTTTTATCTTCATTGACGATGCAAAGGTACAAAAAATAGAGATGCAAAACAATAGTTTCCCCCGATTATTTTTCATAAAATGCATTTTTATTTTTGTCAAATTTTAAGATTTCCCAAACACAGTGTTACGCAGTTACACCGTTACGCAGTTGCATTTACCCTCAGCGAAGTTCTTCGACGAGCGAAGCGAGCAGAGCTCGAGCGTTATTTTCCAGTGGACATTTATATTATATTATTATATATAATATATTATATATATAATATAAATATATTTCTTCTTTCCCCAAGTCACAGCCCAGTTACACCTTATGACGCTGTGTAGCTGTGTCACTGCGTAGCTGCGTGTCTTTCCCTATATAGTGTTGACTCCCTCAGAGCCTTGATTTGTTACTGTTTTGTTAATTACTGTTTATTATACTGATTTTGTTGACTTATCTCTCTGATT
>ODAJ012190304.1_pt1 | contig 11113 bp, 8 predicted proteins | sample 1539241 | NCBI WGS metagenome assembly ODAJ01 (sample SAMN02144231, study PRJEB22623) | gut metagenome | biome: sheep rumen | host: Ovis aries | place: New Zealand | reverse complement strand
AGCAGATCATCCTCGGCGATCATATGATCGGCGTTTGTTTCCACCCCTTCAAATTCAAGGAAATGCTCCATGGGAGGATTCTCCGGGGTCAGCAGTGAGAGATCCCTCAGCTGCTGAGTACTCTGGTAGACCAGGCTGACGGTGTACCAGGCTTCATTGTCCTCTGTGAGGAAGCGGGCAAAAACCAGTTTTACACCGATCGGTGTCTTAGGCTCAATGGTATCCGGCAAAGAATACTCCTTCACGCCGAGCGCGGCCAGGACGCTGGCGATGTTGGAGTCATGCCCGCAGAGGAAGGAGAATATCCTGCCATCTGCCAGAAGCTCTTCATGAATTCCTTCCAATCCCTTGTCTCCCCCCATTTCCGAGATCTGGCTGATCACGTCCTGCTCATAGTCGGGAGTGACAAAATGCAGGACAGGAGAAAAAACAGGATCCATGGTATCGTATTCCACATGCGTTTCAACAGGCGTATCCCAGACGGGCAGAAGACCGGCCGAAAAGAATGTGGAGGTCGCGATCGTACGCTGTTTGGAATTTGCGTAAAAACGCACAGCCCCGTCTTCCGGCTGGTGGTTTTCAGAAAACAGTCCTTCAGCCTCAAGCCTTTTCCTGAAGTACTGTCCCATGATCGTCTCCAGCGTTCCGCCGCGCACAGACAGTTCGCTGGGATTCGATGTCCAATTGAACCATGTGTGGACGGTTTCCTTTTGCTGTTACATCCGGCCCTTTTTACAGAAAAACATTGACGCGGTGTCAGCAATATGTATATAATGAATTTATTGACACAGTGTCAGGACAATACAGACCAAATACGGAGGGATTTGTTATGAGAAAAGGAACACAGGAACAGATCGCCCGGAAGAGGGAAGAGATCATCAATGCCTGTGAACAGCTTTACCAGACAATGAGCTTCCGGGAGATCACACTCAAGGAGATAGGCAAGATTACATCCTTCTCCCGCCCCACGATCTATAACTACTTTGAAACTAAGGAAGAGATCTTTCTGTCACTTTTCAAGAGGGAATATGACCTTTGGAATGAACAGCTGACCGCCATTCTTGATCAGAACGAACGGCTGACAAAAGCGCAGCTGGCGGATCAGATTGCGAAGTCTCTGTCAGAGAGGCAGCAGCTTTTGAAACTCCTCTCCATGAACAATTTTGATATGGAGGCCAACAGCCGTCAGGAATTCCTGACCATGTTCAAGGAGTCTTACGGCGGTTCACTGCGTCGAATTCAAATGCTGCTGGAAAAGTTTTGTCCGGAAATGAGCGCCGGGGACATTCAGATCTTTATCTACATCTTCTTTCCCTTTATGTTCGGCATTTACCCCTATACTGCCGTCACGGACAAGCAGAAAGCAGCAATGAAGGACGCCGGAATCGACTATGTGTATCAGACCGTTTACCAGCTCTCTTACAAAGGACTGATCCGGCTGCTGGGTGAATGAGTAACGGATGAAATAAAAGGCATAAATAAAGAGGAGGCTTTTGCCGCGAAGAGACGCAGACATCCAGTGATTGCATCAGAGAAACCGCCTTTGCGGAGTTCTCTTTGCGGATGCCGCTCCGGAGAGCGGTATTACATGCTTGGAAAGAATGCACAGCGCTGACTGGCTGACGCCGCGCAGGCAAAAGAAAACAGATTGTTCCGCGGGAGAACGGGGACGGAAGACCGGAAGACCGGGAGCGCGGAAGAACGGAAAAAAAGGAGGAAGACAATTATGAGTGAAAAGATTGTACAGACCGCAGGAAGAAACCAGCTGGGAGAATTCGCGCCCATGTTCGCGCATCTCAATGACGATGTGCTCTTCGGAGAAGTCTGGAACGAAGAAGCGATCAGCGTAAAGACAAAATGCATCATTACAGTTGTATCCCTGATGGCCTCCGGCATCACCGATTCTTCCCTGACCTATCATCTGCAGAACGCAAAGGCGCACGGCGTAACAAAGGAAGAGATCGCGGCCATCATTACCCATGCCACCATGTACGTGGGCTGGCCCAAGGGATGGGCGGTCTTCAGACTGGCAAAGGAAGTCTGGAATGAAGAAGAACCGGCGCTGACCGAAAAGGACAGATATCAGAACGAGATCTTTTTCCCGATCGGAGAGCCTAATCCCTATGGAGAGTTCTTTGTCGGCGAGAGCTATCTGGCCGCGCTTTCCACAGAGCAGGTTCCTGTGTACAATGTGACATTTGAACCGGGATGCCGCAACAACTGGCACATCCACCACGCCAAAAGCGGCGGCGGCCAGATGCTGATCTGTGTCGGCGGCAGGGGCTATTATCAGGAATGGGGCCGGAAAGCCGTAGAAATGACGCCGGGCACCGTGATCAACATTCCCCCGGAGGTTAAGCACTGGCACGGCGCCGCTCCGGATTCCTGGTTTTCACACCTGGCAGTTGAGGTCACAGGAGAAGAAACCGGCAACGAATGGCTTGAAGCAGTAAGTGAGGAAGATTACAGCAGATTGAAATAAATGAAATAAACCGGAAAAAAGATGCATGAAAAAAAGGGGTCACGCGGCTGAATGCTTGATATGCCGCGCGGCCCCTTGTTATGTGACACAGCTTGTGTAATGAATTATCGAATTGCCGGATCAGGCGTTCTCATCTGTCAGGAAGCGGATGAATTCGTCCAGGTCCTTCTTTTTGGAGAATCGGGCAAGATAGAGATTCTCTCCCATTGCGGTGGCAAGCACATCCGGAAGGCGCTGTTCCAGAACGATATGATCCGAGTATTCCCTGTGAATGTCCTCCTGATTGTGTATGTAATTCCGATTGTCCCGCAGGCCGACGGATACGCAGTAATATTTTTCGGCCCCTTCCCTGGACCTTATGCTGTCATAGGTAACCATGTCCGCCCAGTCCTTGTAGACATCTGTGCTGTTGGCAAAGTTGATCATATCCGGTGTGAAACCGCCGGAAGGACGCAGGTTGACCTCCAGGGCGACCACAGTTCCCTTTTTTCCGAGATAATCATGATCCTTTGTCAGGCGGAAAAACTCAAAGTGAATAAAACGGCTTCTGACGCCGAATGCCGCCACACACCTGCGCCCTGCCTGGCGAAGGTCTTCTTTGATCTGCTTTTCGATGTAGAAGACACTGCTCGTCTGGTTATTGACGGTGTCCATGATCGATTCCATCGTATGATTTCCCGTCTCCAGCAGAGGCTGTCCTTTGCTGTCGATGATAGCGTCATAGGAATAGATATCTCCCGGGACGAACTCTTCCATAATGAATTGGATATGCCGGGGATACTCTTCGTGAAAGCTTCTCAGTTCTTCCTCGTTGCTGATCTTGAAGGTATCGACAGCTCCGACTCCGTTGTCCGGCTTTACGATGACCGGATAGCCTACCTTCTGAATAAAGGCGAGGCTCTCCGCAAGATCTGTCACCAGGTGATAGCGGGCACAGGGAACCTGCGCCTGCGCATAGAATTTTTTCATGCCGGATTTGCGCTTTATGACAGAGAGTTCCTGCGGTTTCATTCCGGGGATATTGAAATCCTCCCGCAGTCTGGCGTCCTGCTCCAGCCAGTACTCGTTGTTGCTCTCAAGTCCATCGATCTTTCCGTACTTAAAGCAGAAAAAGGCGACCGCGCGGTACATTTCATCATAGTTTTCCATCGAGTCGACCCTGTAATATTCTGTCAGGGCTTCCTGCAGTGTGTAGTCGAGAGAATCATAGGGGGTATCCCCGATTCCCAGTACATTGACTCCATTTCCATGCAGCTGAATACAGAAATTGCGATAGTTTACAGGAAAATGCGGCGACACGAATATAAAATTTCTCATCCGGCCAATATCCTTTCTTTTTAGAACTTTTACACGATCTTCTACACGATCTTCTACACGATTTTTACACGATCTTTTGCCCGATCTTTTACATGATCTGAACATTGAGAACTTTTTTTCACCATCAGAACAATTTGTCTGAGGGGCATCGCATTGCGGATGCAAAAGCAGTTTCCGGGCAGTCTTCCGCAGTAAAGGCTGCTTTGCTCCCGGTACATGGTTGACTTTTTTTCATTCTCTGTCAGATATGAAAAAGCCCCGACCGGGACACAAACAATAAAAAGCCCCGACTGGTGAACAACTAATAAAAAGCCTCGTCCGGCAGACAAATAATAAAAATAATAAAAAAGTCCTGACCGGTACACAAATACCAGATCAAGGACGAATAATCATTATCGATCTCAGCATTCCGGGCTCTCTGCAGAGGCATGGCCGCCGTTACTTCCGCTTTAATGGATTTTCAAATTTCGTTAATTTTAAAACTATACGTAAAGGCTGTCAACGATTTAAAATAGATACGATTTATAAAAAAATAAAAACAGACCGCTCTTTATGTAAAATAAATTTTTTATTTAGATTCTGCGGGCTGATGTGGACAATTCCGGACGTGTAGAAAAGCATTGTATCTGCAAGGCCTGCCGTTCAGGAATGTTGGCTGCATTTTTTTGCCGGCGCGTAGTTTATTCATATATGTTTGTGAACAGGAGGCCATGGCGCGGAGCAATGCGTAGCTTTTTTCATACGTCGATTGTGATGCAAAATCATGGAACTGAAGTATGACAATAGATGTTCGCGGAAAACAGGAGGACCTGTACCCGCCGATCCATAAAAAGATTGTCACAGACTATTCTTTTGACAGGCTTGAAAAACTGTGGGAACGGTATCCCCAGTATCATAAAATGACCACGTTCTCTACGATGGAAGCCCTTTTGGAGGAACATACGTCGTGGCAGGAGGACTATGAGGATGTGCGGGAGGAATACGAGACCAATCAGTATGAGCGCTTTCTCGTACAGCTGTCCTGGGCGGACCTGCCCTACAGGTATGCCACAAAGGCACTGATCGAGAATTCAGAATGGTCGGAACAGGCGGAAAATCCGTATGTGGAAGCCTTTATGCGGCAATTCGCGGGCATTGACACGGACCGCTACGCCTGCTTTCTGTTTCCCGAAAGCTTTGTGTCGCAGTTTTTTGTCGTGATGGAGGTCTGCAAAAAGGCAGTGGACTTCCATCCCGTCAGGAATCTGTTTCCGGATGAGGAGAAGATCCACTATCTGGCTGTGTTTGACAAACGGGATATGGATACGGTTCTCCTGATGTTCCACCTGCTGTACACGAACGGGTCCGGGGAGCTGTTCGGAGGATATTCTCTATATGACTATCCTTTTCTGTGGTATCAGACTCATCTGCAGGAGGACGGGACGGTACTGCGTTCTCCCTATCTTCCGGACCGTCTTGCCCGCTATCAGGGAAACCTTCCCTTCTGTCATAATCCGACGAAAACCGTCTATGTGAGGCGGAATATTGAACATATCCTGCAGGCCGGCTATTTCAAATCAGAGCTGGCTTTCTTTCTCAGCCTTACAAGGACCATCATGCCCTTTTTCCAATGGTGGTACATGGACCTGGCGCTCTATGAAGAAAAAGACGGTTACCGCACGGACTGGAGGCTGGCCCGCACAAAGATCAGGACAAGGCTCACCGCGGAAGGGGTCATCAGGCCCAAGTGGAAGCACGAACTGACCCTGTTTCACGCAGTCCGGAAAAAATACCAGGATACCCTCTACCAGTACCGGCCGGACTGGCTCGGGCGTCAGAGCCTTGATCTCTACATCCCGTCGCTCCGCACAGCGATCGAGTATCAGGGAATCCAGCACTTTCATCCGGTTGACTTTTTCGGCGGGGAGGAGGCTCTCCTTGCCAGACAGGAGCTGGACCGTCAGAAGAAAAGACTGTGCGGGGAAAACCATGTCCGCCTTATAGAATGGCCTTATGACCTGGAGCCTGTAGACAGGAATATAGAGATCTGCCTGGCGGACTCTCCGGAGTCATGACGGGAACTGCCGGAATACCCTGTGAAGTCATGGGAGTTATGAAGGGAACTGCCGGAATACCCTGTGAAGTTATGGAAGTCATGACGGGAGCCGGCGGAATACCTTACGAAGTCATGACATTATGACGGGAGCAGGCTGAAAGCCCTGCGGACCACGGCAAAGGCGGCGACTGCCACCAGAAAGTCCGCGATCGGGCCAGTGATCAGCACACCGTCGATACCCAGAAAGCGGGGCAGGATGAGCAGGAGGACAATGAGCACCAGCTGTTTGGACAGAGAGATGATGATTCCGTTTATGGGCTTTTTGATCGAGACCATGGCATTCATGGAGACCGGGAGGACGCCGGCCAGAATGACCAGCATCATAAACTCGTGCATATAGCGCAGGGCAAAGGCCTCGTAACCCCCGGCGCTGCTGCCGAAAAGGCGCAGGATCTGATAGGGGAAGAGGCGGAAGCAGAGCGTCTCCAGCGCGCCGATGATAAACGCGTACCGGTAGATCATATAGGCGGTCTCTTTCACCCGCCTGTAGTTTCTGGCTCCGTAGTTGAAGCCCATGATCGGCTGCCCGCCGATGCTGCAGCCGATGATCGTGGAATAGAAGAGAAAGTTGACTTTTGTGACGACGCCGGCTGCCGCCAGGGCTTCGCTGCCGCCGTATTCGGACAGGGCTCCGTAGTATCTCAGGGAGCTGTTGAGGACCAGGTTCATGACCAGCATGGCCGCCTGGTTCAGGCTGCCCGCCGCTCCGATCGACATGATCTGAGTGACCTTGTCCTTTGTCACCGCAAAATGATTCCTCAGCAGCTTCCCCGTTTTGAAGCGCAGCATATAGCTTATGACCAGAATCGCGGAGGCGATCTGACCCAGGACCGTTGCGACCGCCGCGCCTGCAATGCCCATATTTAAGGGAAAGAGAAACAGATAATCAAGGATGAAATTCAAGGCGACGCCCGCCATCGAGCAGACCAGGGCAAAGCGGGGACTGCCGTCCGAGCGGATCAGCAGGGTCCCGCCGGAAGTGATCGCCAGAAAGGGGAAGCCCAGCGCAACCAGACGAATGTAGGTGAGGGCATAAGGGTAGACATCCCGGGTAGCGCCGAAGAGATTGGAAATCTGAGGGGTGAAGAGAAGGACCAGGGCTGTCGTGAAGAGCCCCTCCGCTGTCAGCAGGGTCAGGCCGGCGCCCGCGAAGTCGAGAGCCTCTTCCTTCTGCCCGCGTCCGTTGCAGACATTGAAGTTCACCGCCGACCCGTTGCTGAACAGGAGAGTGAGTGCGCCGCACAGAAAGGTCAGGGGATAGGCAACCGTCGTCGCGGCATTGCCCAGAAAACCGATCCTCTGCCCGATGAACATCTGGTCGACCATATTGTAGAGCGACGCAATCAGAGTACTGATAATGCTGGGAATCGCGTACTGCAGAAGAAGCCTGCCCACGGGCGCTGTCCCCAGCGGATTTTCCTTGTGATTCATCTTCTTACATCTCCCTTTGGCGGTGCATGTGTCAGATTGTCAGGCTTCCTTTATGAGTGAATTCGTGCCTGAGGAGGGTCAGTCCTCTCCGACAAGGTGAACCTTTGTATACGTATGTCCCGTAGCCGGAAGAAACTTCCCGATCAGGTCTGCGGTCCGGAACTTCAAGCTGCTCGTGCACACACAGGGATGGCAGCCGATATACTCTCCCTCGAGGACGTCTTCATCGATCAGGAGTGTGACATCGTGCCCCTTGTCGTTCATTAATCCCATGATACTGACAGCGCCGGGTTCTATGTCCAGATATTTGAGCATGGCGTCCTCCCCGGCGAAGGACAGACGTGCGGAATTGATCTGAGAGGAGAGCTCCCTGGTCTTGAATTTCTTGTCTCCGGGCATCATGAGCAGGTAAAACTTCGTCTTCTGGCGGTTGCAGAGAAAAAGGTTCTTGCAGATCACCACACCGAGAACGGCGTCGATCTCGTTGCAGGCCTCCATGTTGTCGGCGCGCTCGTGATCGGTGCGCAGATAGGGGATCTGCAGTGCGTCCAGATAATCATAAGTTCTTATTTCCCGGGGGAGACGTCCGGTGGTGTCTTCCGGTCTGCCATCATATAAAGTCATTGTCTTCTGCCTTTCTAATGCCGGCGGCATTTTCTGTATTCACAAGAAACGATTTCAAGATTTTCAGGCAAGGATTCCCAGTGATTCAATCTCCGGGAAGCTGACTACGATGATATTGTACCACAGCTTCTTCTCCAGTGCCCATAAGCAAAAAAACAGGGGACATCAGCCTTATCACGGGCTGGTGTCCCCTGGTCTGTCTTTGCGGCGGCAGTCTGCACAGAATGGGAAATCTGTAAAATAATGCTCGAACGGTTTTCCGCCGGAGGCATGCCGAATCATAGTTTCCGCCGGAGGCGTGCCGATTCGCAGTTTCTGCCGGAGGCATGCCGATTCATAGTTTCCGCGGGAGGCATATCGACGTATCAATTCGCGGTTTCCGCCGGAGTCGTGCCGATTCGTATCAACCGGTACAGGTCCGGCCGATTACTTGTGCTTTCTCAGTTCTTCATTGGCCTTTTCGACATTGAGCCTGGTCAGGATCAAAGTGATGAGAAGGTTGAAGAGCATGGGCATCCACAGGTACATGATGTGGAGCATATTCATGGTGGATGCCGACTGCTGGGCCGCGCCGCCGACATATCCGCTGAAGGCCAGAAGCCATCCTGCGAGAGCGGTGCCAATGCCGCCGCCGAGTTTGGTGCCAAGTGACGTGCAGGAGTACATAGTGCCGTCAACACGCTTTCCGTGAGTGAGGAAGGTATACTCCGAGCAGGTTGCGATCAGGGCGTTCATGTCGCCCTGCAGAGGACTCATACCGATCGCCGCGACGGCTGTGCAGGCGAGCATGAGCGGCACGGATCCCAGATAACCCGCGATCACCACTCCCAGACGCCCGATGGTGCCCAGGGTGTAGCCCATGAGATTGAGCTTGTACATGCCTCCGAATTTCGCGACCAGAGTAGGGGTGAACAGGAGTCCGATGATCATGGGAATATTGATCGCCCAGGAGAAAACGCCCAGGAGGTTGGCGTTTTTCAGCACATAGGTCATGTAGTAGATTCCCATGTTCAGGGTCGCTGTATAGATCTGCATCAGAATATAGGACGCGCAGATCATCAGGTAATATTTGTTCTGGATCAGCAGTTTGAAGGCATCGACCAGGGTATATTTCTCCTCGGCGTCTGCCTGTTCCTGAACTTCCTTACCTTCCGCAAGCTCTTCCGGGGAAAGCTCTCTGACAGACATTACGGAGAGTGTGTTGGAGATAATGCCTACGATGGCGTAGATGATCGCCACTGTGCGCCAGGCTGCCGCGCCGCCGCCGAAGTGAGCCACCAGTCCGACCGTGATGGTCTGAATCAGCATGCTGGTGCCGAAAGCAAACATAAAGCGGATGGAACCCATCTGGACACGTTCATGATTGTTTTTGGTGATCAGGGCTGTCAGGGCGGAGTAGGCAATGTTGTTGGCTGTGTAGAATCCGGCATTCAAAAGTGTGTAGGCGATAAAGAACCAGGCGTACTGGACCGTGGCACTGGATCCGGCGGGAATGCAGAAGATCGCCACAAGACAGATCGCGCAGCCGAAATATCCATAGAACATCCACGGACGGGCTTTTCCCATCCGGGAGTGGGTCTTGTCAATTAATGATCCGAAAAAAATGTCGCTCACGCCGTCAAAGAGCTTGGATACTGCGATCAGTGTGCCTACGACACCTGCATTCATGCCGACCGTGTCTGTCAGGAAAATCATGACAAACGCGGATAAAAGGGCATAGACCACGTTTCCGGCTATATCTCCGGAGCCGTAACCTATTTTGTTATACCATTTCAAATAAGTCTTTTCTTTATTCTGGCTCATTTTATCTTCTCCCTTTCTATTCCATCGGCCGGGATGTAACCGTCACATCCTGGCCTTACCGTCACAACCTGACCGGACGGGCGAAAACACCTCTTAAGACCGGTCAGGGAAGGATTTGCAACAAGGCTGTCTCTACCGTCCTACATGACCTCCGGCTTCAGAATAAATGTAAAGTGGAAGTCCGCGGAGCAGACTCTGTATTTGGGCGAAAGATCGGGACCGCAGCTCTTTGATCCGATCCCGGCAAGTTGATGGTCTATGCACAGGACCGTGCTGCCGCATGGCTCCAGTTCATAGTTGTGACGTTTGTGCTCCAGCTCTTCCTGCGGGAAGAGGGAGACATTGAAGGAAAAGGTCCGGTCCGGATCCGCGTCCGCGCAGGCGGCAGTCAGGCGCATGCCGTCTCCCTCGACGTACATGTAATCGCAGTCGTAGTGGCTTCCGTTCTCCTGAGGCCGGATGTAATCTTCATGCATGGATGCCGCGGTTCCCCGGAAACAGCCGTGGTGTCCGGAGTGATGCTTATCAATATAGGTCTCTCCGGGCCCCATGCCATAGTAGGTGACGCGGTCCATATTTTTGTTGAGGAACAGACGCAGACCGATTCTGGGCAGGGTCTCAACCTCCGGGTCTTTGGCAGCATGGATATCCAGCAGGATCCGGCCGTCCGGAAAGACGGTGACCGCGCTGTTTATTCTGAGGAGGGGCTGAACTGATTCAGCTGCCACGGACTGGCGGATATTGACCTTTACCGGGGCGGTTCTGCCGGCTTCGCCCGCATCGGATCTGCAGGACCTATCCTGCTGACGGGAGGCATCCTCCGGACGGGGCAGATCCTGCTGACGGGAGGCATTCTTCGGACGGGAGGCATCTTCCAAAAGAAACAGATCCTCCGTACAGGATATATCTTCTGACGTCACTTCGTAGGCTCTGGTTACAGTATGATCCAGACGTTCCCATTTCCAAAGGTCTGCCAGTGCCGCGTCATTGTCCGTCGGTGCCCGCCACAGGTTGAAGTCCATAGGCCGGTCGAGAATCTCATGACCTCCGGTTCTGAGAGAGGTGAACAGGCCGGAGAGGGTGTCGAGCCTGTAGGTGAAGTTCTCTCCTTCGAAGACCAGGAAGCGTCCGTCCTGTCTGGTATTCATCCTGCGGGAGGGCTCTGATGATGCCAGGATATCTGCCGCGGCTTTTGCCCGCGGAGCTGCTGTGGGGATGCGGATCTCATCAAAACCCAGTTCATGGCCGGCGGGAAGACCGCACCATTTCTTTTGGAGGGCATAGGTGATGGTAAGGAAGCAGCGGCCCTGATCCGGTACAGAGAAAGCCAGCGGGATTTCCACGCTGCTGTGAGGCGCGAT
>ODAJ011743147.1_pt1 | contig 11113 bp, 13 predicted proteins | sample 1539241 | NCBI WGS metagenome assembly ODAJ01 (sample SAMN02144231, study PRJEB22623) | gut metagenome | biome: sheep rumen | host: Ovis aries | place: New Zealand | reverse complement strand
GTGTATCTTTGATGCACGCAGACAAGTCTGCTAATTGGCAAAAAACCTGTTTTTTGCCAGAGGGTGGAGCTTAATGCGACACCCCCTTTGAATTAATTTTTACTCTAATACATCAATAACTATCCCTTCGCTGTCGCGGCAGGCTTTCATACCTTTTGCGAGGTAGAACATTGTTATAAACGGCGCTATCATTGAAAAAACGCCAAGACCGAGTGCTGCAAATATCATATTCAGTATAACGGACAGGGTCATTGAAAACACTGTCATTTTAAATATTTCGCCAAAGCGCAGCGATGCGTGTATAAAAAGCACGTTGAATACCTTTGCTATAAGCGCTGTTACAAGCATATTGAACGAAAGCGAGATAAGAAAGCCTGCAAGCATAAACACCGCAAGCACAAAGCAGATAATTACGGTATTATCTTTGAGCCACGCAACGACATCGGCTTTGGTAAGGCTGCCTATCTCCGAAAGTTTAAGACTGTTTGTCTGATAATTGTTGCGGATAAGCAGGTCTGTACGGCTTATCGTGAGCGCTTGTAAATAGCCGTCGGGCAGGTCTATCTGCCCTTGTTTTGTATCGTCCACAAGTATATACATACTGTTTTGGCTGTCATCTATAAGCACTTTTTTACAGGTGAGTTCGCCGTTTTTTATGCTGAATTCAGGCAGGTTTTTCTCCGCTATGCCCGCAAAACCACCGCCCGATGTAAACAAAGGCACAGCTGCCGCCGACAGACCGAATAGCATAATAAACGCCAGAAAAAACACATACAGTACCGTTTTGAAATTGCTGACCAGAAGCAAGGACGGATAACTGCTGAATTTGAAAAGTGAGGTCTTGAAAATATCTCCGAATTTCATAAGTACTCCTTAACTGCAATACGTTTTACCGCGTATATCCCAAAATAATGTCTGTTTTTATTAAACGGAACATCATTTTACATTTTAACACATTATCATACTAAATTCAAGAATTATTATTTCGGATTGACATGCACCATAACGTGTTTTACATCGGGGAACTCTTTTTCAATGGCATCATGCACTTTTTCGGCGGTCTCGTGGGACTCGGCAAGGGTCTTGTTTTTGTCTGCGCCTATTTCTATATCAACATATATCTTACTGCCGAAAACACGGGTATGTATGAGATCGACACCCATAACACCCTCCTGTTCGAGTGCGCAGTTTTTTATTTTTTCCTCGGTCTCCTCGCTGCATGAACTGTCCACCATTTTCGATACCGCATCGGTAAATATATCAAAAGCCGCCTTAAAGATAAAAAGGCAGATAAGTATGCTTGCCGCCTTATCAAGTACGGGATAGCCCATTCTTGCGCCTGCTATGCCCACAAGTGCGCCTACGGAAGAAAGCGCATCGCTGCGGTGATGCCAGGCATCCGCCATAAGTGCGGAAGAATCGAAAAAACGTGCGTAAACACGGGTATAACGGAACATAGCTTCCTTGCACACTATGGAAACAACGGCGGCTATAAGCGCCGAAATACCGGGTATTTCAAGCTGTGCGCCCGAGATGATCTGTTTAAAGGCGGTATTACCGATAAACAGTGCGGTTATTGTCAGTACCATTGCAAGCACGATAGCCGCTACACACTCGAAGCGTTCGTGCCCGTAGGGATGATCTTTGTCGGAGGCCTTTGAAGCCATTTTCACGCCTATTATCACTATAAAACTGCTGAAAACATCCGACAGAGAATGTATACCGTCGCTTATCATCGCATTTGAGGATGCAAAAAAGCCTGCAAGTATTTTGAGCAGAGATAATACCACATTGCCCGTTATGCTTACCGAGGATACCTTTACGGTGGTCTTTTCAAAATCATCACGGGAAAGATTTTTTGTTCCCCTGTTGAAAAATTCTTTCATTTGTTTTACTCCTTTACCCATATGCCTTATAATATGCAAAAAAGCGACCCGTTGTGAATAAAAAATACCCACAGGAGAGTTTTTTGCACTGTCCCGTGGGTGTTCCACTGTTACTGTCGTAACCCGACTCCAAACGGATGAAACTCCGTTTTGGTCTGTTCAGTTTGTTTTATGCCTGTTATGCAGGATTTGCCGCAAGATACTTGTTAAGCATTTCGCATACTTCGTCGGCATCAAGACCGTGAACGAAGCAAGCCTCGTCAAGTGATTCGCCCTGTGCGGACGGGCAGCCGATGCAGTGCATACCGCTTGCCATAAGCACACCCGCAAGGTTGGGATTTACTGCTATGATGTCTGCAATTATCATTTCTTTCTTGATCTCCATTGTGTTTTACTCCTTTTGAATTAGATAAAAATTAGATTGGTAAATTATTATTTTATCACGCCTGCGGTTTTTATCGGCGAATATCTGAATACCGCCTTGCCGAGTATTTTGTCCTCGGCAACGTATTTATTCTGCCAAGCGCGTGAATCCAGCGAATTATTGCGGTTATCACCCATCATAAAATAATGGCCTTCGGGCACGGTATAGTGCAGCTCGTGTACAACATTTCCGTTTGCATCCTCGGGCATATCCATTGCTTCATGCTGGAAATCAGTGCGCAGAGGCTCGTCGCTGCCGTCTATATATACAAGACCATCGCGTATAAGCACCTCTTCGCCCGGAAGCCCGATAATACGCTTGATGAAAAGTTTGCTTTCATCATCGGGGTATTTGAACACCACTATATCATAACGCTGAGGTTTGCCGCCGAATTTGTAGCTCAGGCGGTTTGCTATCAGCCTGTCGCCCGTCATTACCGTGTTTTCCATTGATGCCGAGGGCACCTTTGCGTTCACGATAATAAAGGTGGTTATCAGAAAGGCAAATATCACCGCAAAAACTATCGTCTGTATCCAGCTGATTATCTCCCTGATGATATATGTCTTTTTGTCTATCTTCTCATCGCCGTCTTCGGTATCCTGTGTATCAACTGCGGCAGCGGCGGTCTCATCGGCCTGTTCCGCAGTCTGTATAACTTCGTTTTCGGTATCGTTTACTTCATTTGACATACATATTTAACTCCTGTTCCCTGTGATCATTCAATGGGCAGAGTATCCTCGTTTCTTGCCATTTCGGGGTCTCTGTCGGTCTTTTCGGAAAGATCGTCCGCTTCCTTGTTGAGATCCACATAGTCAAATTCCTCGGATGCACCTGCGGTAACTTCCGCCTGCGCTGTTTTGTCCATTATTCTTTCTTTGAGGTTGCTGAAAACCTCAACGGATTTCTGCTTGATGCCCTTTGCGGCTTTCTTCACCTTTGGCTCCGCTCTTTCCGCAAAGCTTGTGGCTCTGAATTTAACACCCCTTGCAAAGTTGTCAAAATCACTTTTCTTGTCCTCGGAAGACTTTGTAAGCGCATTAAGCAGGTTAACTGCCTCGTCTGCCGTTATTTTTCCCTCATTAAGCATTGTTAAGATAAGCATACGCTCTTCTTTCATAAATAGACCCTTCTTTCTTTGAATACCTTTTTTGTTTTTTTTGCTTTTGAATTTGTCGGCGTTTCCCTCAATTATGGAAATTTATTATAAAAACGGGAGGATCGTCATTGTATTGACACATATAAGCAATAGCTTCCTCCACGGAATTAACGGGATAAAACTCAAGTTTTTTCTGCTCGTTCACACAGCCTACAAGCTTTGTATCGCCGTATTCCATATATGCAAAGCCCGATGTGCCGCAGTCATAGCTTGCGGGGACATCGCTTTCGCTGACAAGCCCGAGTTTCACAAGCGCCGCATCGTAATCGGTAAAGTGGTTCTGGAGCATACCGTATTTTGCGACTATATATTTCGGCAGGAGACCAAGCTCCATTTTGGGATAGAGCATATTTATCTCCTTACGGGGATTTGTGCTGTTTTCAAGGTTATCCACAGCCGTTTTCCACTTGCCGTCCTCTTTGACAAGTACATATTCTTTAAGGACTGTCGTGTCGTCAAGACTGCCCACAACGGCAACGGCATAGCTGTTGTCGCACGCCATATGCTTCACATCATACTCACCGTCAAAATTTACAGCGTTCATTATCGCCTCGTAATCGGCATCGCCGCGCTTGGGGTTTTTGACATCGCCGTGTATGAAACTGTAGCTTAAAATAAGCTGTTCATAATCGCTTTTTTGTATAAGTGCGCCCTCACTGTAAAAATCGTTGGAAACAAAGTAGCCTTCCTCGTTGTTGAAAGCGGTGAAAAGCTGGAGACGCTCGTCATTTGCATCTATATTCGGCGCATAAGGTGCAAGGTCGCTTGCTTTTATATAAAGTATATCGGTAAGGTCGGCAACATCATCGCTGACATTTACAACACCCTCATCGGCAAGGTCGCGCAGAGTGACCGTGTTGTTTTTCGTATCGTTGAACAAAAAGCCGTATTCCGTGATAAAGCTGTTTTCGCGTTCGTTTGAGTCGATATAATTAAGAAGCTTTGCATTGACATCTTCAAGCTGTGCCTTTACCTCATCGGTAAGTGGCTTGTCGCTGAGCCCGATAAGAAGTTCCTCTATCTCGGCTGTGGTGCCCTCAACGCTTTCTTCTTCCGCAGCGGCTGTCTCGTCTGCGGCTGTCACCGCCTGCGGTGCGGAGGGAACATCGGGTTCCGCTTTTTTATTGACATTGTATGCTATACAGGCGCCGCCTGCCACAACAACTGCAAGCGCGGCAAAAACACCTGCTGCCGCTTTTTTGTTTTTCATTTTTTATCCTCCGTGGTATCACTCGTTTTCCGTGTATTCGGCTTCCTTATCCTTTATAGTATCGAAAACATCGGCAAGTTCCGTGTGATGCAGTGAAAGCACCTTTTCGGCGGTCTCCTGCACTTTGTCCTCGTCAAAAGGCAGGCTCACAAGCCACACGGGGTTGTAATCGTCATCCATTTCCTCGACTTTTGCGCCGAAGGCTTCAAGCGATGACGGGTCGTAATAGTCAAAGACCGCATCATACTCCCAGTCGCTGACATCCCTGCCTGTGGAAAGGCGCATATTGAAACGCTGTGCGCCGTCTTTTTCGTCAACAAAAAGGTTTACTATATATTCATCGAGCTTTTCAAGGCTGATGCTGCATATTTCTTTTTCAAGGAAGCCCGTTTTAGCATCCTTTAGCATAACAACATAGATGGTCTCCAAAACTTTTTATTCACTCCAATCGTGATGATGCAGGTCGCCGAAAAGCGTAAAATTTTCAAAGCCCTGCTGTCTTAACGCTTCATACAGTATTATCGCAACGGAATTTGACAGATTAAGGCTTCTGTAATCGCCTATCATCGGTATGCGCACACAGTCCTCCTTGTACCTTAAAAGTATCTCTTCGGGTATGCCGCTGCCCTCGCTGCCAAACATAATAAAATCCGTATCCCTGTATTCTATCTTGTCATAGTTTTTCCTTGCTTTTGTGGTCGCCATGATAATATGCGCATCGGGGTTTTTTTGCAGAAAATCCTCGAAATTATCATAGTAAAACACTTTAAGGTCTTTCCAATAGTCCATGCCTGCGCGTTTAAGCGATTTGTCATCAACATTAAAGCCAAGCGGACGTATAAGATGCAGAGCGGTGTCGGTAGCAACACAAGTTCTGCCGATATTGCCCGTGTTTTGCGGTATCTCGGGCTGATGTAAAACTATATTCATATTAATGCCCACTTTTTATTAAACTTATCTAAATAATTTTAACACATTACGTTGGTTTTTTCAAGTATTTTATGAAAGCTTTGCCAATTAATCGTGTGCGGCGGATAAAACTTTCGGTTTTACAGGTCATCATCCACGTTAAGCGCCTCTACAAGCTCAATATCCTCGTGTCTTTCGGCAAAGTTGTTGAGCGTGTAGTTATTTGCAAACAGCAGGATGGGTCTGTTGAAGTGGTCGAAAACAAGGGTGCAGCGTGAACCCTCATACTGTTTCAGCTCGTCTGCCGTCTTGTTGCGCACCCACCTTGCAACGCTGTAATCCATAGGTTCCATACGTATATCGGAGTTATACTCGTTTTTAAGGCGGTATTCAAACACCTCGAATTGGAGCGCGCCGACTGCACCGAGAACAACATCGTTGTATTCGGTTTTGTATATCTGAACGGCGCCCTCCTGCGCAAGCTGGTCAACGCCTTTCTGGAACTGCTTTGCCTTCATTGTGTCCACGGGACGCACTTTCATAAACAGCTCGGGCGGGAAAGTCGGCAGCGGTTCAAAGAACAGCTTTTGCTTGCTGTCTGTGAGGGTATCGCCTATCTGATAGTTGCCCGAATCGTAAATACCGATAATATCGCCTGCTATAGCCTCGTCCACAGTCTCGCGCTCGTTTGCCATAAGCTGTGTGGACTGGTTGAGCTTGAACTGCTTGCCCGTGCGCGAAAGCGTGACATTCATACCGCGCTCGAAAGTACCCGAGCATATGCGCAGAAAAGCAAGTCTGTCACGGTGCGCAGGGTTCATATTTGCCTGTATTTTGAAAATAAAGCCCGAGAAGAACTCGTCTGTGGGCCGGACTTCGCCGTCAAGCGTTTTTCTTGCGCCGGGTGCGGGTGAAAGACGCAGGAAATGTTCAAGGAATTCCGTAACGCCGAAATCCGCAAGCGCAGTACCGAAAAATACGGGCGAAAGCTTGCCTTTTGAAATAAGGTCCTCGTCAAAAGTATTGCCCGCACCGTCAAGAAGTTCAACTTCCGCGCGCAGGTTCTCAAGGTTCTCGCCGAAAAGTATATCGTCAAGGCGTTTATCGTAAACACCGTTTTCGTCCAGCTCTATGGTCTCTTTGGTTTTGTAGAGGTGTATCTTGTTTTCGAGGCGGTCGTAAACGCCCTCGAAATAGGTGCCGCAGCCGATAGGCCATGTTACGGCAACACTGGGCAGACCGAGCGCGTTTTCAAGCTCCTCCATCACCGAAAGGGGGTCGTTTGCCTCGCGGTCAAGCTTGTTGATAAATGTAAAGATAGGTATACCGCGCATACTGCACACCTTGAACAGTTTTTCCGTCTGTGCCTCGACGCCCTTTGCCGCATCTATAACCATTACTGCGGAATCGACAGAAGTAAGTATGCGGTAGGTGTCCTCGCCGAAATCGTTATGACCGGGGGTGTCCATTATGGAAACTATTTTGCCCTCGTATTCAAACTGCATAACGGATGAGGTGACGGAAATACCTCTTTGCTTTTCTATCTCCATCCAGTCGGATTTTGCGGAACGTCCCTTGCGCGCCTTTACGGTACCTGCCTGGTGTATCGCGCCGCCGTGGAGCAGCAGCTTTTCCGTAAGGGTGGTCTTGCCCGCATCGGGGTGAGAGATTATGCCGAAAATTCGTCTTCTGTTTATCTCGTTTATATTGGGTGCTGACATATATATCCTCCTGAAATAAAATAAACAATTCTATACCATTTTAGATAATACCACTATTTTGCAGTCCGTGTCAAGGCTGTGTCATAATATTTGACAAGGCAGAGTTTTTTTCGTATAATAAGCTGTAAAAAGAGTAAAGACAGGAGAATTTATGAAGATATACCTTGCGCCCATGGAGGGCATAACGGGCAATATATACCGCGCCAATCTCCACCGTGTTTTCGGCGGAGTTGACCGCTTTTTCACGCCCTTTATCACACCTTGCGACAAGGGCGGCTTAAGTACAAAAATATATAACGATATCCTGCCCGACAACAACAAGGGCACGGAGCTGATACCGCAGATACTGACCGATAATGCAAAGGGCTTTATCAGTATGTGCAGAAGGATAGCGGAGTTCGGTTATGAAGAATTCAATCTGAACCTCGGCTGTCCCTCGGGTACTGTCGTTTCAAAGGGCAGGGGTTCGGGCTTTCTTGCCTTCCCCGATAAGCTTGATGCCTTTTTGGACGAGATATTCGGCAGCGGACTTAAAATATCCGTAAAAACACGAATAGGCAGGGAGGATCCCGACGAATTTTTCCGCCTGCTGGAGATATACGAAAAGTATCCCATGACAGAGCTTATCATTCATCCCCGCACAAGGGAAGATATGTACAACAACACGCCCAAACTCGATCACTATGCTTATGCGGAGAAACACAGCGCACACAGCCTTTGCTACAACGGTGATATACGCACTGTTGAGGATGCGGAGAGGATAGCCGCACTTTTTCCGAAAACAGCGAAGATAATGATAGGCAGGGGAGTGGTGGCAAATCCTGCGCTGCCTGCTCTCATAAAGGGCACGGCAAAGCCGTCTGCCGCAAAACTGCGTGATTTTTACGACGGTGTTTACGAGGATTACTCAAAGGTGCTTTACGGCAGCACAAATCTTTTGCATAAGATGAAAGAACTTATGCTTTATATGGCATCGGGTTTTGAGAACAGCGAAAAAACGGTGAAAAAGCTGAAAAAGGCAAAAAGCATAGGTGCTTTCAACGAATATGTTGACGAACTTTTTGCGGAGCACAGGCTTTTGGGAGAGGAATAATGAGAAAAGAACTTGATCTGTTTTACATAGACGGTAAGCCGGGCTTTGACCAGGAGGAGTTTACCGATTGGTGGATGAAAGTCGGCGGCTGCGGTGCGGTAACGGCGTGCGACTGCTGCATTTATCTTGCAAAAAAATTCGGCTTTGAGCATCTTTATCCCTATGATGCCGCCGATATTTCAAAAGAAGAATATATAGATTTTGCAATGCATATGAAACCGTTTTTAAGCCCACGCTTCAGCGGCATAGACTCTACGGAACTGCTTATAGACGGCTTTGAGGACTATCTTGAAAGTGTGGGCGATGACAGGATAAGTTTAAGTTCGCTGCATGCGGACTGCGGATATGAGATCTATAAAAACGAAATAAAACGTCTGCTGGATAACGATATGCCCGTGCCTATGCTCAACTTGAAGCATAAAGACCCCAAACTCAAGGACTTTGTGTGGCATTGGTTCTGGATAGCGGGCTACGAGGAGTTTGCGGACGAATTTGCGGTAAAGCTGATAAGCTATGCCGAGGTATATTGGTTTTCGCTTAAAGATATATACAACAGCGGATATAAGCAAAAAGGCGGAATTGTAAGGATAAGTATCTGAAATATCAAAGGAGAATTTATGTCGGTGCGTTTACAGAAATTTCTTGCGGATGCGCAGGTCGCTTCGCGCCGCAAGTCGGAAGAGATAATTTTAAGCGGCAGGGTGAGAGTTAACGGTGTGACGGTCACGGAGCTTGGCACAAAGGTAGAGGACAACGATAGTGTCGAGGTTGACGGCAAGCCCGTCAGACCTACACAAAAGCTTGTTTATATAATGCTGCATAAACCCGAGGGCTATATCACAAGCGCAAAGGATCAATTCGGAAGACCGACCGTGCTTGACCTTGTAAAAAGCGAATACAGGCTTTACCCCGTGGGCAGGCTCGATTATGATACTTCGGGGCTGCTGCTTCTGACCAATGACGGGGATATGACCTACCGCCTTACCCATCCGAAACACAATGTCGAAAAGACCTATATCGCACATATCGTCGGCACGCCGACGGAGGATGAACTGCGCCGCTTTGAGTCGGGGCTGGAGATAGACGGATATACCACGGCGCCTGCGAAGATAAAAATACTTAAAAGATCAAAACTCACTACGGCAAAGATCACGATACATGAGGGTAAAAACCGTCAGGTGCGCAAAATGTGCGCCGCTATAGGGCATGAGGTAAAGGCACTTAAACGTGTGGCAACGGGCAGGCTCTCGCTTGACGGTCTTGAAAAAGGGCAGTACCGCGAGCTTACCGATGAAGAAATTAAATATTTAAAAACTTTGTGAAAAGTGTACAAAATTTTAAAATATTTTTGGATATTTTTACCGAAATAGTTTTTTCTCTAATTTTCATTTAATCTAAAAAGCGTGAAAAACAGCGGTTTACAAAAAATTGAATAAATTGGATTGCAAATTTGGGATTAAATTAAAAAAGTTCAATAAAAAATTTTTTTGAGTTAATATTTGACAAAATCGCTTTTTCGGGTTAATATATGTATATGCAGACGAAATAAAGCGGCTGCATAAAGAAAAGGTAATTTAAAAAAAGTAACTGAAAAAGAAAAGTATTCTTATTTAAAGGGAGGTAATTTAAAATGAAATCTTTAAATATCAACATCAACTCGATCGACAAGGTCAAGGCGTTTGTAAACATAATCAATACTTTCAGTGGCAATTTCGACCTCGTATCTAACAGATACGTTGTTGATGCAAAGTCTATCATGGGTATTTTCAGCCTTGATGTGAGCAATGTTATCCAGCTTAATGTTCACGACGAGAGCGAATTTGATGCTGTAAAGACAGCTTTAAAGGACTATCTTGCATAATAATTGATCGAAACGATTATAAATTTGCTAAAAAAAGCGGCATTATCTGCCGTTTTTTTTATGCTTATGCAATATTGACACTTTTCGGCAAACAATGTATAATAACTATTTGTGAGCAAAAAATGTTGATGTATACATAATTTTTTTTATGTTTTATTTTTTATACGGAGGTAATTTTTGTGGCAGAAATGACAAAAGAGAACAAAATGGGCACTATGCCCGTAAATAAACTGCTTATCTCAATGGCTGTGCCTATGATGATCTCAATGCTTGTGCAGGCGCTTTACAACATTGTGGACAGCATTTTTGTGGCAAAGTACAGCTCGGATTGCACCACTGCCATTGCGCTTGTTTTCCCCCTGCAAAGCCTTATGATATCCTGCGGCGCAGGTCTTGGCGTAGGTATGAACGCCATTCTTTCAAGAAACCTCGGCGCAAAGGATCAGGACGGTGTTGACCGTACCGCAATAAACGGCATTACGGTCTATCTCTTCTGTTTCCTGCTTTTCCTGCTTGTCGGTGCATTCGGCGCGGCGCCTTTTATGGCATCGCAAAACGATAAAGCGACCATTGTGAGCGAGGGTACTATATACCTTAAAATAGTATGTATGTGCAGTATAGGTATGTATGCGCAGTTCTGCTTTGAGCGTATGCTCCAGTCAACGGGCAAAACGGTGTATTCAATGATAACACAGATGGTCGGCGCGGTAATAAACATCATCCTTGACCCTATAATGATATTCGGTCTGCTCGGCTTTCCCCGTCTCGGTATGGCAGGTGCGGCTATCGCAACGGTTATCGGTCAGTGTGTCGCAGGTACTCTTGCACTTGTACTTAACCTTAAATTCAACAA
>ODAJ011692346.1_pt1 | contig 11114 bp, 7 predicted proteins | sample 1539241 | NCBI WGS metagenome assembly ODAJ01 (sample SAMN02144231, study PRJEB22623) | gut metagenome | biome: sheep rumen | host: Ovis aries | place: New Zealand | reverse complement strand
GCTTAACAGGAGTATCAACAAGGGCGTCAAATGACTTCTGCTTATCAAGCTGTGAAGCGATTGGCTTCATTGTAAGTGACTTTGTAGGACATACATTTGCGCAAGAGCCGCAACCTGTACAGTCGAGAGTTGAAACGATAAGCGCATACTTATACGGCTGTCTCTTGTGGTCAACCATTGTTGTGCCTTCAGGAGCAGCTGCAGCCTCTGCGTCCGTCATACAGATAGGTCTGATAACAGCGTGAGGACAAACCATTGAACAAAGATTACACTGTGCGCACTTTGCAGGATCCCATTCAGGAACGGAGATAGCAATACCTCTCTTCTCGAATGCTGCTGAACCCTGAGGATATACACCGTCAGCACGATCAACGAATGCTGATACAGGAAGGTCGTCACCGTGGAGTCTGCCGACAGGATCAAGAATGTTCTTAACAAACTTCTTCATCTCTTCTCTGTCTGTCTTAACCTCAAGCTCTGAAGCCTCGTCGGTTGCATTCTTCCATGATTCAGGAACGTCAATCTTAACAACTTCCTTTGAACCTCTGTCAATACCGTTGCAGTTTGCATTTACGATTGCTTCGCCCTTCTTTGAGAACTTAGCAACAACCTTTTCCTTCATATAGCCGATTGCTTCGTCAACAGGAAGAATTCCGCTGATTGTGAAGAATGCTGACTGAAGAATTGTTGAAGCTCTGCCGGGAAGTCCAACCTCTTCAGCAATCTTGATACCGTTGATTGTGTAGAAGTTGATGTTGTTTTCTGCAATGTATCTCTTCATTGAAGCAGGAAGCTCCTTATCAAGCTCTTCAGGAGTCCAGATACAATTAAGAAGGAATGTGCCGCCCGGAAGAAGATCCTGTACCATATCATATTTTGTTACATATGAAGGATTATGGCAAGCTACGAAATTAGCCTTATTGATAAGGTATGTAGATGTAATCGGTGAAGAACCAAAACGAAGGTGAGATACAGTGATACCGCCTGACTTCTTTGAGTCATAGAAGAAGTAACCCTGTGCATACATATCTGTATGGTCACCGATAATCTTGATAGAGTCCTTATTTGCACCGACTGTACCGTCAGAGCCAAGTCCCCAGAACTTACATGAAGTTGTTCCTGCAGGAGTTGTGTCAGGAGTCTCTGTGATTTCAAGTGAAAGGTTTGTAACGTCGTCGTTGATTGAAAGAACGAACGGTGACTTTGGCTGCGGTGCGTTCATATTAGCATATACTGCGATAACATGAGCAGGAAGAGTATCCTTTGAACCGAGGCCGTAACGACCGCCGTATACAGGAACTGCATCAAACTTTGTTCCCTTAAGAGCAGCAACAACGTCGAGGTAGAGAGGCTCACCAAGTGAACCCGGCTCTTTAGTCCTGTCAATAACAGAAATTGACTTAACAGTTTCAGGAATTGCAGCAACAAGGTGTGCAGCGCTGAAAGGTCTGTAAAGGTGTACGCATACCATACCAACCTTCTCGCCTCTTGCGTTAAGGAAGTCAACTGTTTCCTTGATTGTGTCGCAAACAGAACCCATAGCAACAATAACTCTGTCTGCATCAGCAGCGCCATAGTAGTTAAAGAGCTTATAGTCTGTACCAATCATCTCGTTAACCTTGTTCATATACATCTCTGTTGTAGCAACAGCGTCGTTGTAATACTTGTTACAAGCCTCTCTGTGCTGCATAAAGATGTCAGAGTTCTCTGCTGAACCGCGAAGAACAGGATGCTCAGGATTAAGAGCTCTTGCACGGAAATCAGCAATATCCTCTTCGTCAACAAGCTTTCTTAAATCCTCATAATCCCAAACCTCAATCTTCTGTACCTCGTGCGATGTACGGAAGCCGTCAAAGAAGTGAAGGAAAGGAACGTGGCTCTTTAATGTTGCAAGGTGTGATACAGCGCCGAGGTCCATAACCTCCTGAACATTTGCAGAGCACATCATTGCATAACCTGTCTGACGGCAAGCCATAACGTCTGAATGGTCGCCGAAAATGTTAAGAGCGTGTGACGATACGCAACGAGCTGATACGTGGATAACGCTCGGAAGAAGCTCACCGGCAATCTTATACATATTAGGAATCATAAGTAAAAGACCCTGTGAAGCTGTATAGGTTGTTGTGAGAGCACCTGCTGAAAGTGAGCCGTGAACAGCACCTGCAGCACCTGCTTCAGATTCAAGCTCTGCAACCTTGACAGTTTGTCCCATAAGGTTCTTCACGCCTTTTGCAGCCATAGCATCGGTTTCCTCTGCCATTGGTGAAGAAGGAGTGATAGGATAGATAGCAGCAACTTCTGTGAACGCATAGCTTACGTGAGCAGCAGCGCTGTTACCGTCCATGGTTTTCTTTTTTCTTGCCATTTAGTAATTCCTCCTATACTAAAATATATAAAATTATAAACGATTTTGCAGTGGGCATAGAAAAATCCACTTAATCTTCACTATTATAGCACTATGTAATATTAAATTCAACTATAAAATTAAATATTATTAAAATAAATAAAGGACTGATGGCTCATCAGTCCTTTTTGTCAGATTAAAGGATTAACCCATATTCTTAATTTTTAATCACTTTGTCAGTTCATTCGCCATTTTGCCCGTAACGTGTTCAATATCAAGACAGAACATACAAAGCGGAGCAAGCTCCCTTTTAATCGCTTTTTCAAGTATTTCGTCGTCTTCACTTCTGTACTTGAGCGCAAGGGTGCGAACGGTTTCGAGTATTTCCTCTTCGTCCTCGATTATTCTCATTTTGCCGAAAACGATTACGCTTTTATAGTAGGTCGTGTATTCCTCAGGTATAACGTGGTCCTTTCCGATAACGCAAAAGGAAGCCTTCGGATGCTTTTTAACAGCGTCAAATTTATGCCCCGATTTTGCCCCGTGAAAGATGATTTTGTCGCCTGTATAGACATAGCTCAAAGGCACAGCGTACGGATAGTCGTCGTCACCGAGAAGTGCAAGCACGCCCGACGAGCCGTTTTTCAATATAAGCTGAGCCTCCTCATCGCTCATCTGCTGCTTAAATCTTCGCATTTTTCTGAACATACTATACCTCTTAATCCCAGCCGCCGTCGACAATTACGATGCCGATTGCAGGTTCAATACGCGCATTATCATACGCAGAGCCGATTGTAACTACATCGGTGCCCGGTGCAATATCAACACCCGTAAGAGAAATTCTTACTATAACAGGACCCTTGAAGTTTCCGATTTCAACTTCCATATCATCGCCTGTAAGCTTGACGTTCTGAGGGTCAAGCGTTGTGTATTCCGTTTCACCGTTTGTACGGTAGCTGACTGTTAAAACAGAGTCCTCATCGTTCTTATAAGGAAGCTTGATAGTAACCTTTACATCACGCTTTTTAGCCTCTGTCGGTTTTTCGGTTGTTGTTTCCTTTTTATCGTCTTCGCCGCTTTCAGAGCCGCCGCCCGAGTCTGATCCGGAGCCTGAGCCCTGCTGTGAGCCACCCTGCTGCGACGTTTCGCTTACATCGGAAATTTCGACGCTTTCGGTTACGGGATTGCCGTTTGTGTCAGTTACAACCTGACCGCTTGTGTCTGTAACCTCAATAGTTTCAGGACCGCCTTTTTTCGCCTTACAGGAGGCGAAAGCCATTACTATAACAACAGTCATTATGACTGCAAGAACTCTTTTAACTAAATCTTTTTTCATATCTAAAACTCCTAAATCATTGTAATTTTGAACTTGAAGGAAGCCTCTTCATCAGGCTCTAAAATCGTCATTCCCCTCTTATGTTCAAAAATTCCGTCCTCATCCGAACAGCTTGATATACCCGTCCACGGCTCAAGCGCAACAAAGGGTGCCTTCCCCTCAGCAGACCAGATAAGAAGATTATTCATATCCTGAAAATCGAGCCTTACGCCCTTACCGTTTTTGCCGATAAGCGTCGCTGACTTTGACTCGATATTTTCAAATATCAAGGCGTCCTTTTTGTCAAACAAATCATGGCGCATATAAAGCTCGCTTTCGCCGTTCATAATGACGTACTCACGTCTTACGTCAACAAGCCCTGTTTCGTGATCGGGACGAAGGCACGGAATATTGATACCCTTATCAAAAACGACCTTATAGTCCTCAAATTTTTCGCCTTTTTCAAGCGGACAGTTAAAGGCGGGATGACCGCCGATAACGAAGGGAAGCTTGTCTTTACCTGTATTTTTAACTATATATTCGTTTGTAACGGTGTCGCCGTTTATAGTGTATTTTATGCGAAGCTCGTAGTCAAACGGAAACTGCGCTCTTGTTTCATCGCTGCTTTTCTGAAGAAACGTTACGCTGTTTTTACCCTGTGCTTCGATTTTGAAAGGGTTAATTCTTGCAATACCGTGGCGTTTCATTTCGCAGGCTTTTCCGAAAGCCTCCGCCTTGCCGTCTGGAAGAACGCCGACTATCGGGAAGCATACGGGAGCCTGTCCTGCCCAGAACTTTTTATCGCCCTGCCAGAGATATTCGATATTGTCCTTTTTAAGCGAATGGAGCATAGCGCCGTCAAGCAAAAGCTCGGCTGTACTCTTTTCGCTTGATATTTTGATAATCATATTATCACCTCTGAAAATTCTATACATAGTTATTATAACTTATATAAACTTGCAATGCAATATTGAATATGTTATATATATAGTGTAAAATAAAGTAAAGATTTGTAAGATAACAGACATTCGGAGGAAAAATTTATGGATATTGAAAGCTTCATCCAGGAGGCAATTTTCGCAGAAAAAGAGCAGCACAAATGCTTCTATCAGCTTATGTGGGACAACTTTAAGGAAACCGGCTACGTCATAACCGATGAGGACGGTTATGAAATTGACGCAATATTCAAGGCGGTTTCACTTCAGAATCTTCTCGGCGAATTCGTTTACAGAATTTATGACGAGGTAAACGAAACGGGTCTTGAGGACGTTATCGACTATGCGCACACTGTCGGATTCAGCGACGATGAAATTCTTGCATACTGTGAAGATAACGATGAAATTGATATTGACGAAGATTTTGAAACAACGGTTAAAAATGCGCTTGACTACACGACAGAGATAACCGCAGACAAGATGCTTGAGGAATTTTCAACCTACGAAATATTTGACTATATGATTGTTGCGACATACGATTTTGAACAGGACTTCGTTTTCGATTTCGAGGACTATGAAGAGATGCAGGCGTTTGTTGACACAAACCAGGAGCAGCTCGATCAGTACAAAGAGGAATACGAGTCAGTCCTGAGATGGATTGAATCGGGAATGATTTGCTGAGCTAATTTCGCTTCGCAAGCTAAAAAAACGGCGTGTGGTTTTGTCATTTGGAAACACAGGGAAACAACAATGACGTTGACGGCACGATGTGGGCATTGCACCGAGAACATAATTGTCCAAGGCGGACGACCAATGGTCGTCCCTACAAATCAAAAAGCAGGCTTTGCCGAAATTTTGATTTGAGAGGAGAAACATATGTAGCAGTCATTAGCAAAAGTTACTGCATTTTGCTTCGACTGCGAAATGTGTTTGGACGAGGCGAGTAACCGACATCCGCTTATGCCGAATTTCATCAAAAAAGAGAGGCAAACGCCTCTCTTTTTCTTATGGATTCAAGCACGCTCCGCTTGAATTGAATCTGTATACTTTGCCTTTGTAGGTAAGGTTTGCCGTTCTCATTTTGCCCGAAGACTCAAAGTAGTACCACTTGCCCGAAATCTTCTGCCAGCCCGTTACCATTGCCCCGCCGCTGTTGAAGTAGTACCAACTGCCACCGATTTTCTGCCAACCCGTCTGCATCGCACCACTCGAATTGAAATAATACCACTTATTTGATATTTTCTGCCAACCCGTTTGCATAACGCCCGATTTGTTGAGATAGTACCATTTACCACCGGACTTTGCCCAGCCTGTGAGCATATGTCCGTCACTTGTTGAAAGCAGATACCACTTGCCGCCGTCCTTGAGCCAGCCTTTTTGTACAATATTATCTTTGTAAAAGTACCAATTTCCGTTTTCCGAAACCCAACCGTTTTTCGTCTGTGGTTCGGGGTCTAACATTGGAATAACCTCGTTGTAACTGGCATCACATCCAGAACAGGTATATGTCATAATACCCGTTGAAGTTGTTGTTGCTGCTTTGGTGACTTCACCTACGTAGTTATGCTCTTTCATTGGGATAATCTCTATGTAGCTATAACTGCAGTTTTTACAATCGTATATCTTAAATCCTGTTTTATTGCAAGCAGGCTCACTAACCGCTGTGTTATAATCGTGTTCAAGTTTTTCTATTGACTCTATGTGTGTCGTTCCGCAAACAGTACAAATATAAAGCTTTTCACCTTCCTTTTCACAATTAGCAGAAGTAATTATTTCGCCCTCGTTCCATGAATGAACTTCGCAAGGATTAAGTTTTTCGTAGTGTATTTGAGCACCGCTAATCGACCCATTCTCTCCAGCGATATATATGTTGTTCCAAGATTTTTCTGAACCGGAATAATAAATATTGCTTAATTTTGTGCAACCATTAAAGGCACCGCTTCTAATTTGAATCAAGTTTTCTCCTAATATCAAATCAATTAAATTTGAACAATTACAAAATGCGTTCTCGTCAATAACGCTTACACCATTTCCGAGAGTTGCAATTGTCAAGTTAACACAGTCACGAAATGCATCTGGATAAATCCATGTCACGCCATCAGGGATTGTTATGTTCGTCAAATCTGTACATCCTTGAAAGGAATAATGTCCGATTTCCGTTACACTTTCTGGTATTGTTACGGATTTTAGGCTTGTGCATCCCCGAAACGTTCCTAGTGCTACTTCCGTTAAATTATTCGATATTCGTACACTTACTAAATTTTCACAATCAAGAAACACATAACCATCCATATGAGTTACACTATCAGGAATAGTTACACTTTTTATTCCTAAACACATATAAAAAGCCTCGTCACCGATACTTTTTACACCGTTACCTATTGTTATACTTTCCAAATTAGTACACCTGTCAAAAGCTCGCTTACCAATACTTGTAACGTTGTCAGGTATTATTACTTTTGTTATGCTTGTACAACCTCTAAACGCATTATCTTTAATGCTGAATATGCTATCCGGTATAATTATTTCAGTTATAATATCTCCATTACAATATAAACTGTGTGCATATGATAATGGATTGTCCTCTAAAGAAATATTGCACCAAGACTCAATACTGCTTATATTAACACCGGTCAATCCATTGCAATAATAAAATGCATACTCTTTAATTTCTTTTACGTTCTTTCCTATAGTTATACTTTTTAAGTTGCTACAATTGTAAAACGCAGCCTGACCAATACTTAATATATTGTCAGAAATAATAACACTTGTTATGCAGTCGCAACAATAAAACGAAGATGCTCCTATGCCGGTAACAGGATATCCTTCAATTTCACTTGGTATTGTTACAACGCTGTCATTTCCATTATACTTTGTTATAACAACAGTATTGTCATCATTAATCGAATAATTGTAATCGCCGGATGTTTCTGCGTTGGCTGAAAAGCTAATTCCCGACATTATAGACAGTAACATAAGAATTGATAAGAATAAACTTATTCTTCGTTTCATTTGTATCACTCCTAATTGTTAAATAAGTTTTTTATCTTTTCAAATAACTCTCGTGCAGTTTCTTTGTTTTCCGATTCGTACTTATCGGGCTGTTTTGCACGATGTTTGTCAACCCTATAAACCTTTGTAAGCCTTACATTCTCATTTGCAAGCTCTTGCATTAGATCATTGCAATCGTGACGGCTACACAAGAACAAATCGATTTTACCCTCTGCTTCAATACGGTTTTTTAATTGCTTCTTGATATCTTCAATTGAATCGCCGATTGTAACAATAAATATTTTTTTGCCTTTGTATTCAAAAACGCCTGAAATATCTCTTACATATGTACCAGCGTCATTTTGCCAATTGTCCTCAATGTCTTTGATAATTGCTTTATTATCAGCGTATTGCCTTTTACTTTTCCACAACAATCTAAAATCTTTGTCTTTCAGCATTTCAATAAAGCAATACTTTAATGAAGACGATTTGCCCGAGTTGGTTTTACCATGTAATACAATTGCTTTCATATCAAATTCCCCCATTTTACAATCCCTCCGTCACTTTGTGACACCCCCTTTACACAAGGGACAATAAAAAAGCGCAGCTTTAAGCTGCGCAAAAAACGCAATGCTCAAAGCTGCGAAACCAATTTGAACAAAACTTATTAAAGTACGTCAAAATAAGAGCATGCATTTTTATCAAAAAGATAAAAATAGCGTACCTCAATAAGTTAAAAAATATTCAATTGGTTTCGCAACTTCATTATAGCATTTTGATATTTTTTTGTCAACAAACAAAGCGGGCGACCATTGGTAGACATTTATTGTTTGAGGCGCAAGCCGAGTAACCGCCGTTATTATCTATTCGTTATTATCTATTATCTAAAAAAGGTGTTAACCATTTCGGTTAACACCTTTTGTTTTATTCTTCTGTTTTCTCTTCTTTTTCTTCTTTCTCGGTGGGCTTTTCCGATACATCGGTAAGTCCTACCTCGTCGAATCTGAAGATTGTTGCAAGAACAACCTCAAAGCCTGTTTTGATTGCCTCAGGTACGAGGCGGTCATAACTATCTCTGCGGTTATGATAATAATCTGCGGGAGCGGGATCCATAGCTGCAAGGCAGGTTGCCGTAATTCCTGCCTGGGTAAACGCTGCAGCGTCAGACGAGCCAAAGAACACGTTTGCAAACTTGAGGTCGTCGTGACCTGCTTCCTTTGCAGCGTCCATAACAAGCTGGCTGAACTGAGGATTATGCTTAACTGTACCCGTCATATCTCTGTTGTAGACGTTGAGATATTCAAGGTCCGTAAGAGTGTCAACGCAGAGCACTGCGGTTTCAACACCGCTGTTTACATATTCGTCGTAGTGGTCCTTCGCCCACTGCTTACAGCCGCGAAGTCCTGCCTCTTCACCGTCTGTAATCATTGCGCAAACCTCTGTGTTTTCAAAATCCACACCTGCCATATCAAGCATACGAAGAGCAGTTACAGCGGCATATGTGCCTGTAAGATTATCGTTTGCGCCGGGTGAAATGGTCTTAAAATCAATGAAGTAGAAAAGCGTAACCATTGCAAGCGCGGTGAAATAGTGGAAGAAATAGAAATATTCCGGCAGTCTTGAGCTCGGTGCTGCAAAATGAATGATGATTGCAGCTACAGCAAGAAGAAAAGAAATAACAGCGCCGCCGATTGTAGCGCCCATAAGAGGACCCATAAGCGGAACTTTTTTGCTGTAGTAGATATGGCGCCATTCGTAAGCGGAGTCGATATGACCGCTTATTATGATTCTTCTTTTAACTTCGCCTCTCGGCTTTCTTACGCCGAGGAGGTTGTGTCCCTCTACATTCTTATAAAGGACGTCCATAAACTGCTTATAGAGGAGGAACTCCATAACCGTTATGAAAAGGCTTACGCATATAACGCCGCCTACAATACACTGCGCAAGGAAGAAGCTGATTATCTGAAGGTAAACAAGAATTGCACAAGTTACAACCGCAACAATAATTGCGCAGGATACAAACTTTGTCCACTGCAAAAATGCCTTTGGCGACATCTTGTAAGACTCAAATCTTGTTTCGTCGCAGAAGGTGTCAAGCTCCTTTTTAACATGCTTCTGAGCAGCAAGGCAATTTGAATTGCCCGACTCTCTCGGTCCGTACTTTTTGATAACATTTGTAATTTCCTTTACGGTATAATCAACGTTTTCGTCGATTACTGCCTGCGGAAAATCAGCAAACTTCATATTATCACTCCTTATTCTATTCTCTGTTGCCAAGAGGCAACGATAAATTCATAACAAATATTTTAACACACATAATTAAAAAACACAATAATAAGTTGAAAATAATATAAAAGCGCCGATAAAATCAGCGCTTTCTGGCCTGCCCGCCGAGGGTCGAACTCGGAGTCTTCAGAATCGGAATCTGATGCATTAGCCTTTGTGCTACGGGCAGGTGGTAAGTTAAGATAAAATCAGTAGTGCCTGATAATCTCTTCCATTTCATTCATATGCTTTTCCATATCAAGCGCAAGGGCAAGCTGCGCTTTTGCGCGCACGAGATTATGCTTTGAATAATCAGTTTTGAAATAGGTGTCACCGTTTAAGTAATCGGTTAAAAAACGCATTGCAAGCTCAAGTGTGATGAGCTTTGAGGCAAAGGCGAGGTTATCCCTTTCCGAATCTGTAAGGCTATCCCCTGCCTCGCTTAAAAAGCCGTTTGCATATGCGGCGAAATAATCAAGGTCTATTTTTACCTTGTCGGTATCCTTTTCGTCCTCCGCAGCTGTGCATGCTCCGAAACGAATTGAGTCGCCGAAATCATAAAGCGACAAGCCCGGCATAACTGTGTCAAGGTCGATTACGCAGATAGCCTCATCGGTTTCCTCGTCGAACATAACGTTGTTAAGCTTCGTGTCGTTATGGGTTACACGAAGCGGAAGAGCCCCGTTTTCAATCATATCAGTAAGGTATGAAAACTCATTTTTTCTTGAATTGATAAGCTCAATTTCAGCCTGACAGTTTTTTGCCCTGTTTTTTATATCTTTCATAACAGCGGGGAGAAACTCGTTTTCATAGCGCCAGATTGTATTGTGAAAATTCGGTATTGTGACATAAAGGCTTTCTGCCGGAAAGTCGGAAAGATAGCGTTGAAAACGTCCGAAGGCAAGCGCACTTTTTTTGAAAAGCTCGGGAGAATCTACTCTGTCATAGCTCTTGCTTTTGTCAACAAATCGGTACGCTCTGTAAGCTTTATCACCGACGCGAAGATATTTTTCACCGCTTTTGGTTTTAATATAATGGAGCGTTTCCCGCTCGGGGTCGCCGCCGTTTTCACGTATTTTTTTACGAAGATGCGAGGTTACGGCAAAAACATTTTCCATTAACTCGTCGATATTAGAAAAGACATTTGTGTTGACGTTCTGAAGAATATATTTTACCTCTTCACCGCCGTCGGAATATGTAACAATATAGGTTGTATTAATATGACCCGAGCCAAAAACCTTATACTCCTTACACTCACCTTTTA
>ODAJ011579601.1_pt1 | contig 11114 bp, 6 predicted proteins | sample 1539241 | NCBI WGS metagenome assembly ODAJ01 (sample SAMN02144231, study PRJEB22623) | gut metagenome | biome: sheep rumen | host: Ovis aries | place: New Zealand | reverse complement strand
GGATGAAAGCTCTTTTTTAGCCTTTTCAGCCGCTTCTTTAAGTCTCTGCATAGCAAGCTTGTCACCTGTGATGTCGATTCCCTCTTTAGCCTTGAATTCGCTTGCAAGGTAATTGATAACTCTCTGGTCAAAATCATCACCACCAAGGTGGTTGTTACCGCTTGTTGCAAGAACTTCGATAACGCCGTCACCGATCTCAATGATTGAAACATCGAATGTACCGCCGCCGAGGTCATAAACCATTATCTTCTGCTCGTTTTCGTTGTCAAGACCATATGCAAGAGCAGCTGCCGTAGGCTCGTTGATGATACGCTTTACATCAAGACCTGCGATCTTGCCCGCATCCTTTGTTGCCTGACGCTGGCTGTCTGTAAAGTAAGCGGGAACTGTGATAACAGCTTCTGTTACGCTCTCGCCGAGATAGCTTTCCGCATCCTTCTTTAACTTCTGAAGTATCATAGCGGAGATCTCCTGTGGTGAGTACTTCTTGTCGTCATAGGTGAACTTGTAGTCCTCGCCCATATGTCTCTTGATAGAGATAACAGTACCTTCTACGTTTGTTACTGCCTGGCGCTTTGCCGTTTCACCGACAAGACGCTCTCCTGTTTTTGTGAAGCCCACGATAGACGGTGTTGTTCTTTCGCCCTCTACATTAGTGATAACAACGGGCTGACCGCCTTCCATAACTGCTACACATGAATTTGTTGTACCTAAGTCTATACCTATTATTTTTCCCATGATATTTGCTCCTTTCAACACATAAAGATCATAGATTTTAATTTGCTACTTTTACCATGCTCGGTCTGATTATCTTATCGCCAAGCTTATAACCTTTCTGGAGGACTTCCACTACCACATTGTCATCGCAGCTCTCGTCTTCGATATGAGCCACGGCAAAGTGAATATTCGGGTCAAAGGGCTGACCCTCGGCTTCTATTTCCGAAACGCCCAATGAATTAAGTATCTCCAGGAATTGTTTAAGTATCATTTCGGTGCCTTTATAAATACTGCTTTCCTTGTCCTCCGCCATATTGACAGCCCTTTCAAAGTTGTCAATAACGGGAAGGAGTTTTTCTACAGTATCTCTTACACCGTTTGAGTACATTGCCGATTTTTCGGCTGTTGTACGCTTTCTGTAGTTATCAAACTCTGCCACCTGACGAAGATATTTGTCATACGTTTCTTTGAGCGCCTGTTCGCTTTTTTCAAGCTTTTGTTCAAGGCTGTCCTCCTTCGGAACATCAACGACTTCTTCGTCATGGTTTATTTCTTTGATCTCCTCCGCAGCTTCTTCTGCGGTTTCGGCAGCGTTTTCAAGCTCCTGTTCAGACTCGTTTTTTATTTCATTTTCTGCCTTTTCATTTTCTATCTTTTCATTATTATCATTATCCATTTTATCCTCCGCTGTCTTCATTTTTATTATCACCCTTTGAAAGGGTCTTTATTACATTGTCAAGATTTTTGATTATTGCGTTGAGCACCGACACCGTCTGGCTGTAATTCATCCTTGTGGGACCAATGACGCCTATTGTGCCGTAGCTGTCATTGCCGTAGTGATAATCGGCGCGGACTACGCTGCAGTCCTGCAATTCTTTCATATTGTTTTCGCCGCCTATCATAATGCGGACATCCTCGTCATGTCTGCCGTCCTTATCAAACAGCGTTATCAGCATATCCTTTTTTTCAAGCGCACGGAAAATATTTTTTGCCTTTTCCACATCGCTGAATTCGGGGAAGCCGAGGATATTGTCAACGCCGCTTGTGTAAAACTGCACATTGTCATTTTGTCTTACCGCCGTAAGTATGGCTTTAAGAAGCTTTGTCACAAGTTCCTTTTCTTCCGGAAAACTTTGCAGCATCGCACCTGCTATACTTTCCATATCCCGAAGAGAATAACTCTTTATAGCCTTGTTCATCGCATCGGATAAAAGGTTGAGTTTTTCGGGTTCGGGCATCTGCTGAACGCGGATAACGTAGTTTTTGACAGCCTTGTTTTCAGTAACTATGACTGCCGCCGCCGAAACGCTGTCTATAGGAACAAGCTGGACGTGTCTTATATTCAGCTCCGGGCTTTTAGGCTCGGTCACAACTATAGTATAGTTTGTGAGCGCCGCTATCGCCTTTGCCGTCTGCTGCATAAGGTAGTCTATCTGACCGACATTGTTTTCAACAACATCGTGCAGAAGGTCGGCTTCTTCCTGTGTAAGTTCGCGCGACTGCATCATTTTATCCACATAGAGGCGGTAGCCCCGATCCGACGGAATACGTCCTGCCGAAGTATGCGGCTGAACTATCAGCCCAAGTTCTTCAAGATCGCTCATATCGTTGCGGATAGTTGCACTTGATACACCAAGATCATACTTTTTGGCAATTGTACGTGAGCCGATGGGCTCTGCCGTTTGGATATAATCGTTGATGATAGCTTCAAGTATTTTAAATTTTCTGTCATTCAGATCCATGCAATCACCTCTTTTTTACAGAAGGTTTTTACGCCTTTTATAAGAGAACTTACATATTATTGTTTTTATTTTATTGTTAGCACTCATTCGGTGTGAGTGCTAACCCTTGAATATAAGATACCACTTATTCCGTTCTTTGTCAAGGGTTTTTTACAAATTTTTTAAAAAACTTGTAAAAATATTTATATAAACAACTTTACAAGTTTCAAACAAAAAAGCACCTACCGCAGTAAGTGCTTTTTTTTCGCTTTTTTGTTTTCCAAAACAATTGATACCAAAGATCCCTATTTTTTCGGTCTTTCGCCGAAATACTGGTAATAGTCTATCTTGACATTGCCGTTAAAAAGCTTGCGTTTTTTATCGGCGCGTTTGCCGTAAAGTTTTTCAAAACCCTCGTGAGAGGTTATTATATACACAGACCATGTTTTATTGGGTCTGAAAAGCTTACCCATATCGCGGTAGAGTTTTTCCACCTCATCGAGTTCTCCCATGCGCTCGGCATAGGGAGGATTGCTTATGCAGACACCGTAATCGCGGTCAAGCTTTAGCTTTTCAAACGGCAAAGTTCTGAGTTCGATACAATCGTCCACGCCTGCGTTAATTGCATTTTGTTTTGCTATCTCTATCGCATGCGGGTCTATATCGCTTGCCTTTATAATAGGAAGAACATCTGTTTTAATTGCCGCAAAAGCTTCTTTTCTTGCTGTTTTCCATGCCGCCTGCGGTATAATGCCCCACTCTTCCGAAACAAACTTTCTGCCAAGCCCGGGTGCAATATTTTTGGCTGTCATAGCCGCCTCTATAGGTATAGTGCCCGAACCGCAGCAGGGATCGAGCAACAGCCTGTCCTTATTCCAAAAGCTCAGATCTATCATAGCGGATGCCATGGTCTCCTTTAAAGGCGCGATCACCTGATCTTCACGGTAGCCGCGTTTATGCAGGGCAGCTCCCGAAGTATCTATCGACAATGTAACCTTGTCTTTAAGTATTGATACCTGTATTTTATATCTTGCACCCGTTTTTTCAAACCAATTTATCTTGTATTTGAGTTTCAGTTTTTCGACTATTGCCTTTTCGACTATAGACTGACAGTCGGGTACACTGTAAAGCGTGGATTTTATGGATTTGCCCGAAACCGTGAAATTTGCATCCACGGGCAGGATGTCACCCCACGGCAGTTTTTTTGTGTTTTCAAACAGTTCTTCAAAACTATAAGCTTCAAAGCCGCCCATAACAAGCAGAACACGATCGGCAGAGCGCAGGTTTATATTAAGGCGCGGTATATCTTCCGCCGCTGCCTCAAAAGTTATCGAACCGTCATTCACATTCTGTTTTTCAAATCCAAGTTTTTTAAGCTCGCGTTTTACAACGGCTTCCAACCCGAAAGTGGATGTAGCCGTAAGAGTTATTGGGGTCATAATTATCTCCTGTCAATCGGTGTCTTCGTCATAATAGGTCTCTTCATCATCTTCATTATCTTCATCACTGCCGCTGTCTTCATCTTCATTGCCCGATGACGTGCCCGTGCCTACGTGTTTTTCACCGTCACGCGGTCTGTAGGTACTTGTGTTGACCTTAACGGTGTCGATAAGTTCGCCGTTTTCGTATATCTTTTTGTAGAGTTCATATTTTTTGCCGTCAAGCTGTTCAACTTCAATACGTGTTTCACCTGCCGGCAGTTCGGGATCTTCCACTATAACATAATCACCATGCGGTATATCCTCGATAAACTTATTTTCAAGCTCAACGCGGCGTGAGGGCGAAAAGCGATTGTAACCATATATCTTTACCACTACACTCGAAGATGTGAGGTAGCTTTCAAGATAAATCGGGTAGCCTGTATTATTTCTGAATTTAAGGTCAAGATAGTCGCCTGCAAGCGTCGCATCAAAAGCGTACTGTGCATAACCGACTTTAAGCGAATGATTGTGTCTTTCCACCACTTCAAGCTCCGCATACAATACAGCATCATAAAGTGCGCTCGATACCTGGCACATACCTCCGCCGAGACTGTCTTCAAGCTTTCCTCCGACGATCGTGCCCGCACTTGCCCAGCCGTTTGCTTCGGTACAGGGATTGAAGGCATCATTTGTAGAGAACACCTCGTTCGGATAAACTATCGTGCCGTTTATCTTGCTGCAAGCATTGCGCAGATTCTGTATACGGTTTTCATCACCGCCTTTATACTGACTTGAAAACGAGCTCAATTCATTTTCGATATATGCGAAATCAGCACTTGTTACCGAAGGCTGGATAGTGTTTATCTCAAACTCGATCTCCTGATTAAACTGCCTTGCATCAATAAGCTCTATTGCCTTTTTGTATATGGCATCGGTATCGACAGAATAGCCCACTACTTCGGGCGTTATTTCAAAACCGCCGTTTGTATACGTGCATTTAGCATTCTGTGCCGTCTGTGTATTTGCCGCCCCGATTGCTCTTATACAGCTTGTTATCTTAGGTATATTATAGCTGTATACGGGAAAATCCGCCATACCGTTTTCAAGTGCTTTTACATCTGCCGCATACTCTTCTTCGACAGTGCCGAATTTCATGGCAGCCTGCAAAGCACCCTCAATATCGTATTTTATACCGAAGCTGTCATAGGTATATTCATAACGCTTGTTTCCGTCCGTACTTTTTACCACCAGCGCATTGCCCGTAAGTTCTGTGTTGACGGAGTTTTCAATAAGCATTTTTGCCTGATCGTAGTCAAGTCCTCCTACGGATATGCCGTCTATCTTTACACCGTTAAGGTAGGTCTGTGCGTGTTTTGCATTTGCCTGTGTGCCTTTTTTTGTAAGGCTCACGGTCTCGGCTATCTCGGGCAGATGTGCGCTTGCAATGGCAGCGGCGGCAACAACGGCAAAAAGAAAAACAAGCCATTTATTAAATTTTCTTTTTTCGGCTTTGGCATTGCCGACGGCGGTATTTTTTGTACTGTTTGAAACTTTTGCGTTGTTGTAAACTGTTTTTGTATTTTTTGAAACAGTTTTTGCGCTTTTGACATAAGGTTTTGCAGAGTATTTTTCACTCCTGCCCTGTGACGACCTTGCTGCGGTCCTCACGTTCTTTCTTGAAGCAGTATCAACTTTGCCGCTGTTTTTCTTTTTCCGTTTGCGGAATTTTATGGTAAATCCGCCCGAATGTTTCGCAGCCATTTTTCCTCCCGAACGGCTTATTCAGTGGGAATGTTCACATAAGAATCATAAGAGTCTATATTCAGCAGTTCCTCTATCATATCCGCCGTTCTTTCAATATCCATTTTTTCCCCGTTTGTAAATCTTTTGTTTATTTCGGACTCATGACTTTTCAGAACATCTATTATCATTGACCTGTCATGTGTATAGAGAGCCGTAAAAAACTGTCCTCTGTTTTCAAGCTCATCTATCGCTTCCCTGCGTTCTGCGGCGCTGCCTGTTCTTGCATATTGGTACGCCTCCTCCACAGCAGGTTCAAAATCATATCTCATACCCATTTCCTTATAGGTCACGGGGATGGCTTCATCCATCCTGCCGCGCGGAAACATCAGATATATCTGCTTTTTATCAAACTTTTTTTCCTGAAGTTCTCTTTCAAGCTTTGCAAGAGCCTGTTCTTTTGTAAGACCTGCAACCTCATAGTTATTCACAAAAATATTGTTATACATAACATCCATACTCAGCAGATCGTCATATTCTCTGTCATGCAGGAAATTGCGATGGTTTACCATCAGCACAGCCGAAGCTATTGATGTGGCAAGCAGCAAAGGTATGAGTATTTTGTCCTTTGTTGTCATTAATGAAGTATCTTGTTTTTTCTTATTTTTAGCCATATTAAGACCTCTTTTTAGGCGCCTCCCGATCTAAGATCATTGAGGCGCCGTTATTGCATTACATTTGATTATATCATCTTTCCGACATAAAATCCATATTTTTTACAATAAAATTATATTACAATTCGTTTACCGACTTGTTTAACATATCGGTTTATTTATTCCTGTTTCTTTTATTGGAAAGAAGCATCTGTGCCGTGTTTTCCTCAACAGGCGTTTTTATCTCGGTTTTCTCTTTTTCTTTTTTCTGCTTTTCGGGCAGTTTTATGCCGCCTATCCTTCTGATGAATATTTCCGCAAGGAAAAGCAAAAGAGCAAGCGGAAGCAGCCATTTATACAGCACAAGGCTGTGGTTGACTTTATAATCACGCCGGGCAAATACCGCATACGGATCGTCTATAAAACCAACACCCTCGGCGTGTATATCTTTAAGCACATTTTTCTGGTTCTTTATATCAAACTCGCGCGAATAGCCTATATCTATACCGTCATTTATAACTTTTTCGTTATCCTCATCATCGACGATGGTAGCATTGATAATATAACTGCCCTGTTCAAGCTTGTTTATTTCGGCTCTGTATTCACCGATAGACGTTTGTGTAAGATCGATCTTTTTGCCGTTTATCGCAGCGCCCTTTATCTCTTTGGGCATATTGTTGAATGAAAGCGTAATAACACCTTTTTCGCCGCTTTCGGTGTAGTTTATCTCGCCGTCAAGCCCCATAGGTCGGCGCATAGTTGAAGAAACAAGATTTCGCAGTATAGTCCTGCCCTCCGCAGCCGACAGCCAATTCCCGCAAAAATTCTGCATATCCGTGGTAAAAGCCGCCGTTTTGCCAAGACCATACTGCCAATAGCTCAACACAGGCTCACCAAGCTCGGTTATAAGCACATTTTTAGCTGCATTTTTGCTTTTTGTGGCAATATAACCGCCAAGCGCGGGGATATTTTCCACATTTTTAAGTATCTCGTCATTAGAAGCAACAGACGGATAGAACAGACCGTTATTTATATAATCCCTGCCTGCAAGTTTCGCTTCCCTTGAAAAGATATTCGGCAGGTTTGAAAACTCATCGGTAAAGTAATAACGTCCGCCGCCCTTTTCGGCAAGACCTTCCAGCAGGCTCGTATCGGCATCACTGCCCACAGCTATGGTCGAAAGCGTGATATTATTTTCTTTCATTTTATTGATAAGTTCGTCATAGCCTGTTGTTTCCGCCTGTCCGTCCGTCATAAGGATAATATGCTTGTAAGCAGCATCATTTTTAACTATCTCTTCATAAGCTTCCTGCAATGACGGCAGTATGCTTGTACCGCCACCCGAGCTTATACCCGATATCTTCTTTATTATCTCATTTGTGTTATTGCCTATGGTCGTAGGCTTAACTACCCACTGTCCACTGTCATCAAAAGCAAGCACGGCTACCGTATCATTGGGATTTAAGTTCTTAACAGCCCCTGCCATTGCCTCTTTTGTCATCTCTATCTTGCTTTTGCCGTATTCTCCGCTCGTCATACTGCCCGAACGGTCGGAGACCATGAAGAAAGCAACATCGCCGTTGACTTCTTCGTTTATCATTTCCATATCAACAGGCAGTACTTCTTCAAGTTCGGTATCTTTATATCCGCCAAGCGCGAAAGAGTGTTCACCGCCTGTTGCTATAAGACCGCCGCCCGAATTCTGCACATAGCCCTTTAAGCCCTCAAGAAAAGCCTTTGACATATTATCTGCCGAACAGTCGGCAAGCACGACAAGATCGTTTTCGCCGAGTTTTTCGGGATGCTGTGAGTAGACCGATATTTCCGAACGCTTTACATTAACGCCGAAACTCTCTATCAAGTTGTAGACCTCACTGCCGCTGCCCTGCTGTTCCAGAACAAGAACTACGGGCAGATCCTGGATATAGGTGTGATCGTAAAGCGTGTTGTTTTCCTTATAAGTGTCCTCTTCGGGAGAAATTACGCATTTATAGACAACATTGTTAACATCATCTGCATAGTCCTTTACAACAAAACGGTTTTCACCCTTTTCAAGCGAAAGCTGTTCATTATAGATGAGCTTGTCATTTTTGTAAAGTTCAACACCGCATTTTTGTGCGGTAAGGCTGTCTATCTGTATGGTAATATCATAATTGGTATTCTTGCTTATTTTTGACGGCAGCCTTAAGCGTGTGATCTGTGCTTCTTTATCGAGTTCCGATGAAAGATCCACTATATCGACAAAGGTATCTCCGCCTTTTATGGAAAGCGCATTGCCCTTTGTTTCCCTGCCGTCGGTGAGCAAAACTATATGTTTGCCGCGGTCATCGCTGAAAAGACCCTCTGCCGTATTAAACGCAGACTCAATATCCGTCTGTGAAGCATCGACAAGAGAAGACGGGTTATATGCGCTCTTGTCCGTATTAAGGCCACTGTCAACAGCCGTATTGCTGCCGAATACCATAAGTGCGGTATGGTCGCGCCTGCCGCGTGTTTTCATTGCCGTATTAATAAAATCAACAGCGTGTTTATGCTCACTTTTCATACTTTCGGATAAATCGAGCAGGAACACCGTATCCGAATCATGCGTTTTTGATGCAAAAGAAAAATCGGTTATACTGCCGAGAATAAGTGCAATTATAAGCACACGCAGCACAATGACTCTCGGATCGGGCTTCATACGAAGCAGATATATGATAAACTCGGCTACAAGCACGATAAGCGCAAGCAGCAGGAATATCTTTCTTAATTTATAGTTGACGACAATTTTATTATCGCCTGCGGCTATAGTACCGCCCGTTTTCATTGCGGGCACACAGTTGACCGCTATTTTTGAAGTTTGTTTGTCGTTTTCGTAAAGAGTGTAAACACCGCACTCATTTGGTGTGAATGAACCGTTTGTTACCTCTGTTTTGCTGCCGTTTGGATCGGTTATCTCCGCTTTTACGGTATCGGCTTTAAGATCGAGCATAACAGGCACCCCTGCCGTAAGCATACGGGAATCGAGCCTGCTTGCATCAAAATCATTAAGGATATTATAAATAAGGATGGGAAAATCCATTTTCAGGGGCAGGTCTGAATTATGCAGGTCAAAACCGCATACAAACACACTTCTGCCGTCCTTTTTGCCTCGAGCCATTACAGTTCGGCTGCCGTCTGTCAGGACAGGTTCAAGAAAATCGCTCTCTATGCCCTTTGATTTAAGAACATCAAAGTTCAGATTTGAAAAATAGTTTTCCCTGCCCGTGCCATAGATCGAATCGACCTCTTTTTCTTCGGTCATTTTAAAGAGTTTTTGCTCGTTGTTGTCAAATACAATGATGTCGCCGTCCGTAGGATATTCAAGCACATCCACTCCGTCGAAGATATAACAGTCGTAACCGTTTGCGCCGCTGTATTCACTGCCCTTGTAAAGTTCTGCATTCGGCTGTGCTTTTATGGCTTTTTCAAGAAAAACATTTCCCTTTGTGATAAGCAGAACTTTTTTGATGCTGTCATCCGCTACCGTAAGATAGCGCACATCATCCTCGGGCAGATCGTCTTTGGGAGATATATCGGCAACGACCTCACCCGGGATAAAATCGGTATCAACAAGTGCCTGTGTTTTTGCCCCCGGCTGAATAGTCACGGGAAGACTGTCTATTATCTTATTATCGGCAAAAATATTGATATTTCGCTCAACGGGCTTTGTACCGTGGTTTTCGACAAGAGCAAATACCGATATGCCGCCGTTTTGATTGGCTTTTTGGCTGACGTTGACAACAGCACAATTCTCCGTGCTTTCGCTTAAATTGATATATTCGTATTCGCCCTGCATGACAAGCTTATCGTCACTGAAAACAACTATCTTTGTATCAGCACCCGAAAGACTTTCTGCCAACGCCGCTGTTTTTGCGCCGTCACAGCCGCCATAGGTTTTTGTGATGCCGTTTACTGCGGCATGCAGCACAAATTTGTCTGTCTGACGGTTTGCAAGTATCTGCGGATCGTCATTAAGGGTGACAATGCTTATAAGTTTATCGGGTGCAGCCCCGTCAATAAGCTGATTTGCCTGTTTTTTAGCCTCATCGAGCCTTGTGGGTGCAATATCGCGTGTCTGCATGGAAAGGCTGTTATCTATAACTATAACAAGGTTTTCTCCCGTTGCCGTGCGGTTTATATACGCCTCCGTAAGCGCAAGCGCAACAAGCAGCGCCGCAAGCAGATTGAGCCAAAGAAAAAGATTATTCCTTAATTTCTGAAAAAAGGAAGTGCCGCTTTTTTCCGTGCGTATCTTATCCCATAAATACAAACTTGATACCTGTTTTATTTTGCTTTTTTGCTTTACCGTGTAAAGCAGGACTATTATCGGCAATGCGGCAAGCGCCAGAAAGCCGAGCGGATTAAAAAAATTCATATTATGCCTCTTTTGTGTATAATGGATACAAAAAGCTTTTTTCTGCCATTTATCAAAATCTCTTAAGGGTGCCCTTAATTAAGATCGGTAAAATAGTCTTTAACAATGCCTTCCATTCCCGAAGGAAGATCACTGTTGTTGACATCTTCAAGCGCTTCTGCGCTATACTGCTCAACAACACTGCCATAAGGCACAAGTTCTCCCGCGGGACCGTCGCCTGTTTCTTCGCCCTTTGTATAGCCGCCGTTTTCGTTTTCTTTGCCGCTTAACTGTACATCGGTCGAATTCTTGCCGTTTAACTGTGTGTATATATTCTCGTTTTCAATATGACCCGAACCGCGACCCGAACCGCCGCCGCCTTCGGACTGACCGTTTTGTCCCTGCTGACCGTTCTGTCCGCTCTGACCGCTTTGTCCCTGCTGACCGTTCTGTCCGCTCTGACCGCTTTGTCCCTGCTGACCGTTCT
>ODAJ012136853.1_pt1 | contig 11116 bp, 12 predicted proteins | sample 1539241 | NCBI WGS metagenome assembly ODAJ01 (sample SAMN02144231, study PRJEB22623) | gut metagenome | biome: sheep rumen | host: Ovis aries | place: New Zealand | reverse complement strand
TCGTTGCTTGCCGATATGCTCAAAAAAATTCCAAGTAAATATGACAAGCTCGAAGGCGGATTCATTCACGATATGATTTCGCCGACTGCTTTGGAAGTGGCCGAACTTGTTCAATTTTGGTTGCCGTTGGGTATCAAGACGAACTTTCACATGTGGGCAAAAGGTAAATGGCTGGACTATCACGCGACGAATTGCGGCTTGAGCAGACGCGCGGCCACGAGTTCTTACGGCGACATTCAAGTCACGACGACGGGCAAGGTTACCTTTCCACTCGGCTTTATTTTTTCTATCCCAAGCGAAAACAATCAACCCGCCATTGAATTCGAGACAACGGAAGCTTATTCGTTCGCGGAGCCGGGCACGTACACTTTGCGCGTTAAATCTGTGCTCCAAGGCAAAAGTCAAAACGTTGCGGCCGATTCGATTTCAATCATGAAAAACCCCGTGAAGAACGTCGAAGCGATAACCAACGCCAAGGCATTCACGGGCGGCACCAACGCCGAAGACGACACTTCACTCCGCCAACGCATTGACGATTTTTACGCCGGTCACGGCGTAAGTTTCGTCGGCAACAAAAAAGATTACGAGCGTTGGGCGAAAGAAATTGCGGGCGTCGGCTACGCGCACTGCATTCCGCTTTTCGCAAAGGCGCGGCAAGCTCTGTTCACTGTCACGAATTCGAGCGGCGAAGAAATTAAAGGCAACCTTCGAGTCGTCGCGGGCGATTCTCCTAACGAAATAAAAATCGTCGCGGACGCCGGCACAACTTTAACTTGCGATTTGCAATACACGGGCATTAACTCCGTCAAAATTGTTATCGCGGATTCAAACGGTATCGGTTGCGTCGACGAAGTTTGCGAGGAAGTTGAAACGTACATCTTCGGCACGGGGCACGATGACATTAATCGCCTTGCGCCCGTCGGCTTGGTCAAGTATGAAGTTTCCGCGCCCAAAGACCACGAGATTAAAATCGTCATGGACGCGAAGATTGATTCGGAAGTTTCATTGTCGACCGTCAAGAAAAGAATTGCCAACGCTCTCGGAAAATATTTCAGGACGCTGGCGGACGCAAATAACGTATTCGGCACGTTGCGTTATACAAAAGTCAGCGCGATTATCAGCGGTATCAGCGGCATTATTGATTTTAAAAATCTGCTGCTCAACGGCGGCACGGATAACGTTGACTTTGAGGGCGACGAAATTCCATACACTGAAACTTCGTTTATAACAATCAGCACTTATTAAGCGGGAGGAGGTGCCGCATGGTTATTTTGGAGGACTTCGCCAAGCGTGCGTTGCGCCGAATCAGCCCCATTTACGAGGACAGCGAATTCATCAAAGAATTTTTTAACGGCATTTCTTTCGACGCTGTCCGAAATTATTTTTTGAAACTTCGCGAGCAGAGCTTTATTGAAACCGTTGACTGGGCTATTGAATATCAAGAACGCAAATACAGTTTGGAACCGCGCCCCGATTTGACGCTGGAGGAAAGACGCGCACGGCTCGGAATTAAAGCTCGTCAACATTTTCCGATTAACCCGCGCCGTTTGGAAAAAACAATTTACGACAACTTCAACGTCGCCACTTATCTTTCGGAAGAGACGCGCGGTTTTATCGAAATGATTTACAACGTTGCGAGCGAGGAAAATTATTATCGCGCGCTGGATTATCTTCGCCGTGAAAAGCCCGCGCATTTGGATTTGAAATTATCCGTCAGCATTTACATTCCGACGGGCAGCGGCGGCGACGACGAGGACGACCCCGAAATTGTCATTCGCCCCGACGATATTCCAATCCCGACTTCGGAGGACGACAAGAAAAATTTTCACAGGCTTTATGCCGGCGGGGCTGTGGCTGTCGGCGGGTTTGTCGAAATCGGTTTGGCTTCGCCCGAAGACGACATTAAGCAACTTTACGCGGGCGGCGCAACTTTTATCGCGGGCGACATTACGATTGATTTTGCTTCGCCCGACGCCGATGTTAATCAGCTTTATGCGGGCGGCGTGTTCGGTCTCATGGGCGAAATTACAATCGACACAGCGGACAAACCGTTCGAACCGCGCTTCCGCGAGAACCCGACGGCACGTTTGGCTATCGCGGGCGGAAGAACTTCAACGCGCGTGAATTCTTCGCAAATGCTAATGCGGGCGGCAATGCCGAGGCTCACGGCCGAAACGGTTGCAGTGCCGTTGCCCGAAGCGATACCGTCATTCGCGACAATCGCGCGCGGCCACATGACTTATTACGCACCGCCGCCGCCGTCATTCGACGACGGAGAGTGGGACACAGTGAAAATTTTCTTCGGTTTTGATTTTTCACGGCACAGACGTTATCGCGGGATTGCCGTACCGAATCCGCGCGACGATTTAACTAAAGAAGAAATTAAAGCCGTCGGCCAATACGCCGTCGACAACAAACTGATTAAAAATTCGCTCGGCGAAACTGCGACCAGAGTTCTCGGCGCGGCTCTCAAGGTTAAAGACGTTAAAAAAATTTTCTAGGAGGTTGAGCCAATGAAGATTGAACTTGACGACAACGAACGCGATATTGCTGCTCGTATCTTCGAGGAACTTGTCGGGCTTAAGATTGAGCAGGCGAAAAATATTTTAAAAGTCGTGCTCGGCGGCTTGGACAAGTGCACTGTGAATCGAGGTGACTTTGATGAGTGAGGTTTCAAAAGCCGTAACGACTTTGAGCGACGGCTTGAATTTGACTGATGCGCAAAAATCTTTGTTGACTCAAAATCTTTCTGCGTACAAGGCGGAAAAACTTTTGGCGACGGAAGACGATGTCGACTACGCGAAAAAAGGCAGCTATATGACGGCTTCGGGCTTGGACATCTTGGGGAAGGCCGCCGCGACGAAAACAATCAGCTACAGCTACGTGCAACTGGGCACGGCCGTGACTTCAAGCGGGCAAATCGCCACGCCGACGCACGAACAAATTCTTGCGTTTACAAAACTTTACAAACCCATGCTGCGAATCAACATTCGCGCGGGCGACATAACTTTTAATGGAAACGGCACGGCTTCTGTTCGAGTGGTCGTCGACAGCAACGCGCTGAAGACTCAAGGCTTGGCGCAAGGTTTTTGGTGTCGTGAAGTCGGCTTGTTCGCCGTCGACCCCGATTCGGGGCAGACGGTTCTTTACTCTTACAAACCTTACGGCGCGTTGGGATTTTTTATCCCCGGCTACGACAGCGCGACCGCCGTGAAAGTCACAGTCAATCTAATCACAGTCATTGACCAAGCGACGAACATAACGGCGACGATTGACGGCTCCAGCGTGTCCGTCACTCAAGCCGAATTCAGCGACCACAGGACGAGCGAAGACCCGCACCCGAACTTTTTGTCCAAAGGCGCGGCCGTCACGACTTCCACAAAATTTTGGGCGTCGAGCGAGGACGAAAAAGTTATTCAAACTATAAGCGCGTCGAACTTGAAGGAACAACTTCTCGGCGGCGACATAAATAATTTGGCTGAAATGAGTTCGCGCGTTTCGCAAACCGAAATGAACATCGCGAATCTTTTCTTGGAATTGAATTCGATAAAGGACAGCGGCCTTGAGGCTAATCTGTTGCTCTTTGAAGACTTCAGCGAATCGCGCTTCACAGACTTTTTCGGCGTCGACGTCGAAGAGGTTTTTTTGGGCGACACCGGTGCTTGCGTTTCGTCAATCAAAGGACTTCTCGAAGGCCACACCTACATTATCAAAGACAATAAGAACAGCCAAATGGTTACGGTTCGCAGCATTGGCACCAACGACGGCAAGTTGCGCGTCTTCTTCGACGAGCCTTTGATTTCAAATTACGGCGTCGGCAAAACTCAACTTGTCCGAACGAAAGGCGTCATCGAAGGCAACAAACTCAGCGGCGCGGGCGTCGAAAAGGAAGCCATGATTACTCTTCCGTACACGAAAGCTTTCAAAGGAATCACGGCGAGCGAATCTTATCAAGCAACCACAGAAATTTCTTTGGAGAAGGAAGAAAACTTCACGCTAAGCAAAAATTATGACTTCACGGCCGCAGGGCAATTTACTTTGAAGAAGGGGTGAGCGATTTTGAGTTATCCGCTTTCTTGGAATTACGGTTACGGCGAAGGAACTGCAAACTTACTTGCGTCCGCAGGACAAATTATTAATAAATATGCTCGCGCCGTTTCGTTCAGCGGCAAAAATATCACAATTGACACGACGTCGATAACGACGGGCGGGCTTGGAAATTTTCTCACGGTCAATCAATATGTTCTCGTGCACGTCGCGGCTTACAAAGGCACAGGTCCTGTTCGGCCCGCACGCGGCCATTGGAAGTTCGCTTACATCACAAATGTCACGCCGACGGCGACAAATCAAACGACGCTGACTTTGAGCAAAAATTTGTCGAACATTTTAAACACGCCGCTTGCCGAAAATCTCGGTGACGACGGAATTTATGTTCAAGTCGTCACTGTTCCCGACTTCAAAAATATAACTTTGGACAACGGCAGAAGCATTACTTGCCCGCAATTCACTTCGACGACGGGCACGGGCGGCATTGTCGCTTTCAGATGTTCGGGCACGCTGACTTTTAACGGCGGCCACATTGACTTGGCAGGCAAAGGAATTAAACTTGCCGACCGCGACACTTTTTGGAGCGCGGGCAAAATTGCAGAGAACGAGCCGATTAACAGAGAAATCGGCTTGGAAGAATCGGGCTGGGAAAATTATCGCGCACAATTTCATCTGCCCGTGAACTTTCCCGACGGCGCGCTGTGGGCTGTCGTCAATAAAATGGTTTGCCACAACAATTCGCGAATCGGCAATCCGAGTGTCACGGGCGTTGCTCGCAAGCGTGATTCGTCTTATGACGGCCATTCTTCAAACTCTCCGCGCTTGGCGGGCGGTTCGTCCATTCTCCTTGTCGCGAATGAAATTGACGAGGACACCAAAGAATATTTGCCGAACATGATTGCCAAATACAGTTCGATAACCGACAGCGGCAGAGGTTTATGCCGCTGCTACATTGCCACCGAATCAACCATTCCGACCGACGAGGCTTTGTATGCGCTTGACAGAGTAAATACTCCGAGCCGCTTACGCGAACGTTGCAATGTTCGTTTGGTTGATGAAGCAAAGAACGGCGAATTTTACGCAGGGCGAAACGGCTGGATGACTAAGCAAATAAATTCTTACGCGGCTGTAACTTATATTAAAGCAAATCGCAAAACGTTCACGCTCGGCAAGATGTCAATCGGCGAATTTGATTTTGAAGTCGGGCGGCTCGTCATGGTTCACTTGACTTACAACGACAAATACAGCTACACGCGCGAAAACAACGGACGCTTTTGGCTTGCGCGAATTACGGCGAAGAGCACCGACAACAACGGCATTACGACAATCACAATCGACAAGCCCGCGTTCGTCATCGGTTCGGGCGAAGAGGAATACAAAGACATTCAAACTTGGGCGACGACAAATGACGTGCGCTATCTCACTCAACTAATCACCGTTCCCGAATTTGAAAACTTTTACATGAAAAACAACCGCAACTATTCCACAACGCCGAAGTTCAAAACTGACATAGTGAACAACATTCAGTACGGTTACGGCGGCTTGTTCGCGATTGCCGTCAAAGGCACATGTGATTTGAGCGCGAACGAAGGCTACACTTTCGGCGGGCTTATCAACGTCGAAGGCAAGGGCGGAGCTCCCGCTTACGGCGAAGCCGGCTTGGATTACGTCGGCAACGCGCAAATGAGCGACCGGCTTCCGATTGGCGCGGGGCACGGTTCGGTTTTCATTCTCACGGGCGAATTAATTTTGGACACGTCCAGCAGAATCGGCGCAACTTATGACGGCTCAAGGACGCGCGGAATGAACTTCGACACTTCGAGCACTTATGCTGACGGCGATAATTTAACTTTCCAAGACATCGTGGCGCAAAGCTCCGTTACAAGATATTATGGCGGATACGGCGGTTGCGACGCGGGCGGCAAGACGGCCACAGGGCACAACGGCGGCTACGGCTCTAACTCGACGGACGGCGCGGCTCAAGGTGCCCACGTCTTTATTGTCGCCAATAAAATTACAAACATGAACATGAGCGCAATATCGACGGGCGGCGCGGCCAATTCCAAATTCAGTTCAACGCCTGTGTCTCAAGCAAAAGTTTCGGCTTTGCCCGGCGGCGCAGGTTACGGCGGCGGCGGCTCTCTTGCCCCGAACGGAAAATATCACGGCGGCAACGGCGGCTTTATCGGTGGCGGAGGCGGCGCAGGCACGGCAGACAACTGGGCAGGCGGCGGCGGAAGCGGCGCGTTCTGCTTTATCTACTGCAATCAAAGCGAAAACCAATCCGACGACAGCGGCATTTATCTGAATAATTAGGAGCATTGCTCCTATTTTTTTATCCTTCTCATACGAGACTGCACCGAGCTCAAGAAGGAGGAATTCATTATGGCTTTGGCATTCAACACCAAACCTGTCGCGACCCTTAAGGGCAAGACTTCCGACGGCAGTTCCTTCAGCGTGTCGGGCATTACGACCGACGACATCACGCCCGCGCAAGCTGCCGCTCAAGTCAACAAACTTTATTCTATCGGCGGCAAGACCGTCGTCGCGGACAAAAATATGGTTCGCTCGCAAGTGGAGGAGGTTGTTGACGATGACTAACAACATCAAATTGACGCTCGGCTTCGACCAAACCGACTTCACGCGCAAAATCACTTTGAGCAACGTGCCTGATTCTATCGCGTCCGCGTCGGGCACCGTCAAAGCTCAAATTCAAGCCGTCAACGCGTCGCTTGCGGGCGGCACCGACGGCGGCTTGAGCACTTTCTTCCGTTCGGACGATTATGACGGCGTGGGCGGTACCTTCAAAGGTATCGTTGCCGCTCAAATCGACAGCACCGAAATCACCAACATTGATTTGACTGAAGGAGGCGAGTAATAATGGCCGACCAGAAAGTTATTATCACGAGCACCAACACCAACGGACAAACGTTTCAAAAGACGTTGACCGATATTAACCCCGACGCGGGCAACACGGAGCTTAAAACCTTCGCGCAAATGCTCTACGCCATGACCGATAACACCTACGGCAAGACCGACCGTGTCATCAAAATCAACTGCGACACCGAAAGCGGCGGCGGCGGAAAACAGACGCCCACTCTTACGCTGTCCAATACGTCCTGCACTGTCAGCCAATTGAAAGATTCGGGCGTTGCCGCTGGCGACCAGTATCTTGCTGGCGCAATCATCACCACCAATTCAGACGGCGCGCTTTTCGTCAAACAAGCCAATTTGCCCGCCTTTCAAGCCGTTGCGACCAGCATTATCACCAGACCCGACGACGTTAAAGTTTTCTCCGCCTACAGCGTGAAAGACACCAACGGGCAAACGCAAGCAGTGCCCCAAACCGTCACCATTTATCAGGCCGAATCCGACACTTACAAGGCCGCCGAAGTCACTTTCACTATCACCGCTTAAGGAGGGATAATCAATGGCTGATATCACGAAAACCAAAGGCACGCTTCAGCTTGTGGCAGAGTTCACCGACGGTGACGACCGCACCATTACGGTCGATAACCCGAAGGCCACGCTCACCGCTGCCGAAATCAATGCCGTCTCCGCTTACGCCAAAAACAACAACATCCTCCTCGGCGACAAAGCGGGCGCGGACTTCAGCCGCTTCAAGTCGGCTAAAAAAATCGCTCAGACGACCAAGTATCTCGACTTGTCTTGAGCGCGTCCGTCATTGACGGATAAGAATTAAAATTTTACTCGGTGCAGTCTCCTATGAGAAGGATATAAGGACGGTGATTCTATGCTCGACTTCTACGGCATATTCGAGGATTTTGTTTTTGAAGATTTTACACCCGACGATTCGGATAAATATTGGCGCGAAGGAATTTACGTTGACGAAACTTTGAACGACGCCAGCAACAATTTTGTTGACGACGAAGACGATTAATCGGAAGGAGTGATTTCATGCTGAATTCTAATTCGATAAGATTTTGTTCGGACACGTTTGACGTTATCGAAGCCGACGCGGACGAAAGCAGCAGCGGAACTGTTGTCGACAATTCAGTGAGCTACGTTTATCAAGCGTTGCTCATCACGAAAAGCAAATCGGACGGCACGGGCGGCGGCTGGTATTTAAAAAACGTCAGCGAAGTTACAAAATTTCTTTTGGACGGCTACACGGTTGACGACGTGACGACGGGGGCTTGCTCCGAACCTGCCAATACTCGCGTTCGTTTTGTTTTTAAAGTTCGCGAAGCCGGCTCAAACGAGCTGAAAGACAAAATCTTTTTGAACGGCAACTTGGTTGACTTCGGGCACTCAATTACGACGGAAAACATTTTGGATTACGGCAACGACATAACGACTTTGCGCGGGCTGTCCGCCACGAGTTTGACCAATGCTTTGAGCGGGGCGCGTGTCCTGCCGGTTATCGCGCTCGGCGCAAAATCAAATGCAACCGTCATGCCTGCGGCATCAATCGGTATCGAATACAAAAAATCTTCAACCGAATTGAGCAGCGACGAGTATGAGACGCTCGAATATCCATTGACTGACGGCGACGAACTTCCTACCATCACCGGCATTAATGCAAACGTCGGGAGCGACGGCAACGGCTCAATCGATATCAAAGTAAGCATTCAAAATGCGGCGGGCGTCTGGTCAAATTATATGGCTCTTGAACGCGCTGTCGACCAACCTGCCCGCGCCGTCAAATTCAAATATGTTTTGAGCGTCACAACGACCGACGGCACAGACGCCGTGCGCTTGAAAAAATTGATTGTCTCCTACGCGAACGCGCAAAGCGGTATGACTTCAAACGGCGTCGCGAATCTTTTCAGCAACGTTGTCGATTATGAAATTCCTTTGCAGCGTTGCTATCTCGTCGTGCGCCACGACCCGCTGAACGATTCAGAAATTCAAGCGTTCGTCAACTTCATGCACAAGCCCAAACATCGCGAAATGATTTTGTTGGGCAACGGCAACGGCGGCGAAAAAGAATTCTTCTTGGGCGAAAACGCAAACAGTTCTCTCGACGCGGACAAAGGCGTTGACTGCGGCTCGCTCAAGCTTTACTCGAACGGCAACGAAATTCCTTCCGATAATATTTCCGTCAACTCGGAAGTCTCGACCGTGTGGGTCACGGGCACAACCAACGGCGTCCCGATTTACGCGAGCTATGATTACGACCACGACACCGAAGTTTGGCGGCGTATGAAATTGGAATCAACAGAAAAATTTAATCCCGACATCGGCGCATGCACGTCTTATTATTCGTACACGTTGGCCGACGACGAAGCCGAAGACAAAACCATTTCAAATGTGCGCTTGCGTTTTCGTCGACCGACGGGCATCGTCACGAATCAAAAGCTTGGCACGGCTGTCGGCAATAAAGTTCAAACGTTTGTGCTCGACCATATCCCGAAGGAAAGCACGATTGAATTCAGCGATTCGACTGTCAGCGGCAAGTACGACGCGGATTCGGGCGTCATAAACGTCACGGGCAAGAAGGGCAGACCAATTGTTATCAGCTACGAGTGGAAAGGCGAACCCGTCTTCGTGCATTCGTATTCTGCCGGCTGGAGCGTCGCTTAAAGGAGGTGTGCTCATGTCTTTGCTAATCAGAAAACCTGTGACTGCCGAGCAAAAGAAAATTCTTGAGGCGAAAAAGAAACCTTCAACCGAAGACGTTCAAAAAGCAACCGACGAATTGTTTTTGAATTTGCTTTTGCGCGTCGCCGAACTGGAAGCAAAGGAGGCTAAGCCTTGAAGACTTACTTCAGCTATGCGCCCTATGAGCCCAAAGAAGTTGTCGGCGAAGTTCACAAGATTCAAGACGGACAGATTTTGCTCGACCACATTCCGTTTGAAAATTCGATTGTGATTGACGGCTTTAAGCAGACGCATGTCGCGAGCTTGCCCGAAAATACTTTTTTTTGCCCGTACGGAGCCGACCAACTTTATCGCGAGGCAAGCTGTATTGTTTACTTCAATCCGATTCACAACGGGCAGACAGTCGTCGTCGATTATCTTCAAGTTGGCACAATTATCACTGCCGAAGACTTGAACGAGATAAAGGCGCACTTGGAGAACGACACGATTCACGGCGATATAAAATACAAATTGCCGCCCGCAACCAGAGAAATTCGCGGCGGCATTCGCGTCGGTGAAGGTTTGGAAATTATCGGTGACATCTTGAGCGTGGCGGGAACTCTTGCAGGCGGCTTGACGACAATCAGCGGCGACGATTACACTTTGCAACCCGCGACCGAGACAACGTTGGGCGGCATTATCGTCGGCGAAGGCTTATCGATTGATTCAAGCGGCAAACTCGACGTAACCATTTCTGCAGGCAATTATTACACGCTTCCGACGGCTTCAGTTGACACACTCGGCGGCGTAAAAATCGGCGACGGCTTAACTATGGTCAACGAGTTTTTAAATTTATCGTTGGGCACCACGCCTTTGACTTTGGAAGGCGCGATGTGGCTCCAAATCAGTTAGGAGGATTTCTTATGAATGAATTCATTTTCGACTTGCAACGCTTCGCCGATTATACGATAACTGCGGGCGGCGAAAGTGTATCCGTTTCCGGGGGCAGTGGGGATAGAGAGGAAACAAAAACCATTGCCGTTACAATCGGCACGGAAACGATAAATTATTCGCTTCTCATCAACGGTACGGCAAATATTTCCGCCAACGAAGTCGGCACCGTGAAAATTCAAGTCACAAGTGGTTATATCAGAGAATTTGTAGGCGAAGACCGCACGTATGCCAATTATATTTTGACGGGCGGCACAGCCCACAATAATAACGGGGGATTCTTAACTCTTGGAGAAGGCGGCCCAACATTTGATTCTATTTGGTCGGGCGCAGGTGATAGACCGGTATTCATTACTCTCACACCTTATACAAACTATAACGACGTTTTGATTTCTTGTAGTTTTGTAGGGCGCAGTATATTGGGCTTTTCGCGCGGCAGACTGTCATACGCACCGGCAGCGGCCACTTCGACGACACCTGCAACCATATCCGCCAGAATTCAAGACGGCAAAACTTTCATCAACGTTGATGAAAACAACACGGCCACGATTAAATATCGCAACAAAACTTTCAC
>ODAJ012157685.1_pt1 | contig 11117 bp, 7 predicted proteins | sample 1539241 | NCBI WGS metagenome assembly ODAJ01 (sample SAMN02144231, study PRJEB22623) | gut metagenome | biome: sheep rumen | host: Ovis aries | place: New Zealand | reverse complement strand
TGCAGTGGCTCAGGGGCTACTATATTCTGGGCGATGACGCGAAGAATCATTCCATCTTCTCAAAGATGACAGAGGCCGAGGAGAGGGGCGACGAGCTCTTCCCGTTTACGACCGGAAAAAACAAATTCGACTTCATCAGAGTCGAAGATCTGGCAAGACAGATCGCGGCGGTCGCAAGCCAGCGGGAGGTGACCGGTATCATCAACTGCTGCAGTGGTCTGGCAATCCCCCTCGCGGAGGAGGCGGAGCGGTATATCCGGGAGAACAACATGAAGATCCGGCTCGACTACGGCAAATTCCCTGACAGGGCAGATGCCTCGCCGGAAGTATGGGGCGATCCGGAAAAAATAAACAAAATCATGAGAAACGACAGGCCATGCGGCTGCCTGAACTAAGGAGGAAAATCATGGGTAAGATCAATGTGGAAACATGCGATATCGAAGGGCTGAAGATCATTACACCGGCTGTCTACGGAGACGCTCGCGGCTACTTCATGGAAACGTATAATTACAATGACTTCAAAGCTGCCGGCATTCCTGAAATCTTCGTTCAGGATAACCAGTCTTCGAGTTCAAAGGGTGTTCTGAGAGGACTTCATTTCCAGATCAATTTCCCACAGGACAAGCTGGTCCGCGTGGTGGCCGGTGAAGTTTTCGACGTCGCCGTTGACCTGAGACCGGGTTCCGCGACATACGGAAAGTGGCACGGCGTACTTCTCTCCGCAGAGAATAAGAAACAGTTCTTTATCCCGAAGAACTTTGCTCACGGTTTTCTCGTCCTCTCCGACCATGCCGAGTTCTGCTATAAGTGCACTGATTTTTATCATCCGAACGATGAGGGCGGACTTGCCTATGATGACCCGGATATCGCTGTCGAGTGGCCGATTCCGGAGGGAATGGAGCTGAACCTGTCCGACAAGGATAAGAAGTGGGGCAGCTTCAGGGATTACACTGAGAATCGAAAATAATACGGGGAACATTTATGTCTTTGAAAAAGAAGATCGTGCTGGCATGCCTCGCCGTGCTGGTGCTTTTGCTGAACTATTTTATTCTGACACATGACGGGGGAGCGAACGGGACGGCAAATCTCATTTTCTCCCTGAACGGCACTGTCTCGGACAATATTCAGGTATATTACAGTGACACGACGGATTTTGCCCCGTCTGCCCAGAAAACTGTCGGGTACGAGAGCGGGGACATCGGGAAGGACGTCACAATGGAATTTGCCCTCCCGCTCACGACAAGGTATGTGAGGATCGACTTCGGCGCCGCGGAGGCGAAGTACAGCGTCTCCGATGCCAGGTTCGTCCTCGGAGATAAGGAACAGTCTTTTGACGCGTCGGCGGTCCTTCGTGACAACGACATCGATTCGTTCGAGAGCGCCGGGGGAAGCTTCACTGTGACGACGAAAAGCGGTGATCCGTTTGTCGTCTTCGAGCAGGGACCGGATCAAATCTACGCCAAGGTGCTGCCGGGGCTTCGCACGAAAAATACCGTAAAGAACGTCATCATCGCGGTGCTTCTCGACCTTATGTGCGCGGCAGCTTTTGTCTTTAGAAAGAAGTTTTCTACGCTTCCTATGGAGCTCATTCAGAACCGCGTGCTCATCATGCAGCTCGCGCGCAATGATTTTAAGACAAAATACGCAGGATCCGTGTTCGGCATCGTATGGGCTTTTATTCAGCCGGCAATCACGATCGTCGTCTATTGGTTCGTATTTCAGGTAGGACTCGGCGCGGCTGACGTCACAGCCCCGACGGGGATCACTTACCCGTTCGTGCTCTGGCTCATATGCGGTCTTGTCCCCTGGTTCTTCTTCCAGGATACTCTCGTGGGCGGAACGAACGCTCTTCTGGAGTACACTTATCTGGTAAAAAAGGTCGTTTTCAAGATTTCCATCCTGCCGATCGTAAAGGAGATCTCCGCGCTGTTCGTGCATCTTTTCTTCATTTTCCTGATGCTCGCGCTCTTTACCCTGAGCGGTCACTTCCCGGACCTCTATGCGCTGCAGGTGTTCTATTATTCGTTCTGCCTGTTCATGTACAGTCTGGGTGTGTGCTACGCGACCTGCTCGATCGTCGTCTTTTTCCGCGACCTCTCGCAGATCATTTCGATCATTATCCAGATCCAGGTGTGGATGACGCCGATCATGTGGAATATCGACAATATGAGCGCGAGAATGCCGGGCTGGCTGATCACGGTATTCAAGCTGAATCCGATTTTCTATATCGTGAACGGCTACCGTGACTCCATGATGAACAAGGTCTGGTTCTGGGAGAGATTCGACCTCACCTTCTATTTCTGGGCGGTGACGGCGGTCTTCTTCGTGGTCGGAGCGTTCATCTTCAAACGTCTCAAGATACACTTCGCGGACACGCTTTGATCCGGCGCTACTATGCGAATACTCGATAAAAGGTGGGAATATTCCACCCACACAAGGTGGGTATTTCCCACTGATAAAAGGCGGGCATACCCCACCTTTACAGAATGCGGGACCTATAGGTCCTGCATGGAGGATTTATGCAGGAAATAGCAATCGCTGTCAACAATATTACAAAAGCATATAAGCTATATGATAAGCCGACGGACCGCCTTCGCGAGTCCCTCGGCCTGTCAAAGCAGAAAAGATATAAAGAGATCCTCGCGCTGAATGACGTCAGCTTTGATGTCAAGAAGGGCGAGTGCGTGGGAATTATCGGCACCAACGGATCCGGCAAGTCCACGATCCTGAAGATCATCACAGGCGTGCTGTCGCCGACGATGGGCAGTATTCAGGTATATGGCAGGATCTCAGCTCTTTTAGAGCTCGGCGCGGGCTTCAACCCGGAATACACCGGTTTGGAGAATATTTATGTCAACGGTACGGTCATGGGCTTCTCCCGCGAGGAGATCGATGCCAGGCTGGAGGAAATCATTTCCTTCGCTGACATCGGCGACTTTATCAACCAGCCGGTCAAGACCTACTCGAGCGGAATGTTCGTAAGACTCGCGTTCGCGGTGGCCATCAACATCGACCCTGAGATTCTGATCGTCGATGAGGCTCTCAGTGTCGGCGACGTGTTCTTCCAGGCAAAGTGCTATCACAAGTTCGAGGAGTTCAAGAAGCAGGGCAAGACGATACTTTTCGTCAGCCACGATCTGGGATCGGTGGCTAAGTACTGTGACAGAGTCGTACTTCTCAATAAGGGCGTCAAGAACTGCGAGGGTGAGCCCAAGGAAGTCATCGATATCTACAAGCAGATCCTTGTCACGGTCCCGGCAGCTGAGCAGAGGAAGAACCTCGAGGAGGAGATATCCCGCTATCTGAAACCGGAGAACGCCGAGGGCAGATGGTACGGCAAGCTGGAGGTAAATCCGCAGCTGCTGGACTACGGTGAGAAGCAGGCGGAGATCGTAGATTTCGCCCTGATCGATGAGGACGGAAAAATCAACTCGGGTATCGTGAAGGGCTCGGAATTTATAATCCGCATGAAAGTTCATTTCAATGAGGACATACAGGATCCGCTCTTCTGCTTCACGATCAAGGATCCGCAGGGGACCGAGGTGACAGGGACCAACACTATGCTTGAGCGGATCGATACCGGCGTCTACAAGGCAGGGACCGAGCACGTGGTCGATTTCAGACAGCGCATGACGCTTCAGGGCAGGAGTTATCTGCTCTCTCTGGGCGTGGTCGGATTCGCGAACAACAGATTCACTGTATATAACAGACTGTATGATGTCTGTGATATCAATGTGATCTCAGACAAGAACACTGTCGGATTTTATGACATGGAGTCCGTGACGACGATCGACGGACATACATACTGAGAGGGTGGAGCTTTGATCCTTAAAGACAGCGGCGTAAAAAGACTTGCCGTCTATGTCATGCATGACGATGACGGCATTGTGGATAAATATATTGACGTGTTCCTTGCGGGCCTTCGAAGTGAGACCGCATGCCTTCGCGTTGTCATAAACGGGAACGTGGAGGCGGAGGGAGAAGCCCGGATCAGGGAGATCGCCGACGAGGTGATCGTAAGGCCGAATGTGGGCTATGACATCACAGCGTATAAAGAAGGGCTTCTTGCGCACGGCTATGATGATCTCTGCTCGTATGACGAGGCCGTGATCTGCAACGACACACTTTACGGTCCCATCCACCCGTTCTCCGAAATGTTCGGAGCGATGGCGGGCAGGGACCTCGATTTCTGGGGGATCACCGCCTTTTTCGGCGCGCCCTTCGATCCCTTCGGCACCATCTCTTACGGGTACCTGCCGAAACATATCCAGAGCTTTTTCCAGGTCTTCAGAAAAGACTTTATGAGGACAGAGGATTTCAGAAAATGGTGGGAGGAGATGCCCGCCATCACGAAGTACGAGGACGCGATCGGCACCCACGAAGCCGTCTTCACAAAGGCCATGGAGGACCTGGGCTACACATGGGACGTCTACTGCGACGGAGACGCCATATCCGAGTACACATGGGATCCGCTGAGGGACTTCCCGAGATACTGCATGGAGACTCTCAGATGTCCGGTCATGAAGAAGCGGACTTTTTATCATGACTATGTGGAGGCCTTTGAGCGAAGCGGCGGCGAGGCCGCGAAGGAAGCCTTTGCCTATATAAAGGATGAGACGGACTACGACGAGAGGCTTATCACAAAGAACCTGATCCGCACCTGCAACATGGCGGATCTCAGAAAGCGTCTCGGCCTCACCTACGTTGTCCCGACAAAGCTCGACCGGACAGCGGGGAAGAAAGGCATGCCCCATGCGAGCCAGGGTCCGGCAGAAGGCAGGAGAGGAGAATCGACAGAAGATCTGACGCATGTCGGAAGCTTTGCGGGTTCCCTGAGGACAGCCCTGATCCTCCACATCTACTACGATGATCTCGCGGAGGAGTGCGCTGCCTACGCCTCCAACATGCCGGAGGGCATCGACATGTATGTCACGGTCCCGGATGAGAGAAAGCGCGTAATCGTAGAGCCGTATTTTGATGAGATCAAAAAGAGCCACAGGGTCGAATTCCGCGTATCCGGCAACAGGGGCAGGGACGTAGCTCCCTTCCTCGTGACCTGCAAGGACATTTTCATGAAGTATGATCTCGTCCTCAAGATCCATGACAAGAAGGTAAAGCAGATCCCGCTCCGGTCGATCGGCAGGGCATGGGAGATTCTTTGCTTTGAATGTCTTCTCCCGACGGAGACGTACGTAAAGAATATAATAAAATTATTTGAGGATCACCCGGATCTCGGACTGCTCAGTCCGCCGGTCCCCGTCCACGGTCCGTATTTTCCGACCACTGGCCTCGGAGAGTGGGGAGAGAACTTTGCGGTCACCAAAGAGACCGCGGAGAAGCTTGGAATCCGCGCGCCGATGGATGATAAACGCGAGCCGGTGGCCCCGCTCGGCTCTGAATTCTGGGTCAGGACAAAAGCGCTGAAGAGCCTTTTTGACCACGACTGGCAGTATGAGGAATTCCCGGCGGAGCCTGTGGATATCGACGGAACGGTGCTGCACGCGATTGAGAGGCTGTATCCGTTCGCTGCCCAGAGCGAAGGGTACTATTCAGCATGGATCCTGTCCGATTCCTACGCCCGCATTCATATGGACAACTGGGCATATATGAATAACGGACTCGTCAAGGCGGAGGCGGAGCGCACCGGGGGCTGGAAACCGTTCAGGGAATTCCTGTCCCGCATTGAAAACAGCTGACAATTTCCCGGCGCGGTCTGACTGAGACCGCACAGTTGACTGCGGTCTTACTGAATACTGCGAACCCTAATGAGGAGAATTCTCAGAGATGAAATTGGAAAAGAATAACAGGAACCGGTGCTTCATCGTCCTGTATTTCGACAAAGACGGGCTTGTCGACCGTTATATGAAAAATATGCTGCGGTCGATCCGCGAGGATGCCGCCTATGTCCTTACGGTGGTCAACGGCTTTCTCACCGAGGAGGCGGGCACGGAGCTTTCCGCCTGCTGCGACCGGGTGCTCTACCGCCCGAACACGGGGTTCGACGTGGCTGGATACAGGGAAGGCATATTTGATCTGGGCTTTCACGAACTGTCAAAGTACGACGAGCTTGTTCTCATGAATTATACGTTCTTCGGACCGCTGGATTCATTTTCGGACATGTTCCGGGAGATGAACGTCCGGGATCTTGATTTCTGGGGGATCACGGAGCATTACCGCCTGACGGTCGATCCCTACGGTGTCATTCCCTACGGCTACATGCCGGAGCATCTGAATTCGCATTTCATAGCGATGCGCAGGGATTTCTTCATGAGTTTTTCCTACCGGGATTTCATCATGAACATGAAGAACCCTGACTCCTATGTGGACTCTATTGCGGGCTACGAGGCTGTTTTCACAAAATACTTTGCGGATCTCGGCTACAAGTGGGAGGCCTATGTGGACTCGGACGAGTATGAAGAGTACTCGCCCGCGCCGTTTGCCTACCACGCGGCCGAACTCATAAGGGACAAAAAGTGTCCGATCCTGAAGCGCAGGAACTTCTTCTCCGACTACATGATCAATCTGCAGAATAACGCGGGCGAGAGCCAGATCCGCGCCTATGAGGCAGTCCTTGCCCACACGGGCTACGATCCCGCTCTCATGTGGGAGAATATTCTTCGCCTGCAGGATCTCGCCCAGATCCACCAGACCATGCATGTGAATTTTTACCCGGACAGCGAGGTCAGTGAGCACGCGTTTGTCCCCGGAGAGGCCTGTGCCTTTATTCTGGGGGACGAGGGGAGATTCAGAGCCGTCTGCGGGCGCTATCTCCGCAGCATTCCGGAAGAGATCAAGATCATTTATCTCGACGGGAATGAATCTTATTCGGAGAAGCTGAGACAGGCCGCCATGATGGCGATCGGCGCGAAGTACGTGCTCGTCCTTGACCCGTTCGATCTGCCGCAGCCGGTAGGGGACGTGATGAAGAGCGGAGAGGCGAGCCTTCTTTACGGGGATATGGAAGCCCTCTTCGGCAGCAGGGAAGTCATCGGAAATATTCTGGACACGCTGGATGAGGAAGCCCACATCGGTCTTCTGGTCCCGCCGCTTCCGATGTACGGGGCGTATTTTGAGACGCTCATGGACGGCTATGCCGGACACTACGATGAGCTCAAGGCATTTGCGGCAAGGCTGGGCATGACCTTCCCGATCATCAGGGGAGATGATCTGCCGGTCTATCCGTACGGCGGAAGTTTTGTCGCGCGCGCCGATGCATTTGCAAATGCAGTCAGCGAGATCAACACTTTAACCGACGAAGGAGAATGTGTATCCCGCGACATGACAAGGCTTCTTCTTCCGTATCTTATGCAGAAACAGCTTTTCATGACAGGTGTCGCCTGCGGCAGCGGCTATGCGTCTACCCACGCGACAAATCTCGATCTTGCTCTGCGGGAGAATAATAAAGTTGTCTTTAAACGCTTCGGACCGGATTTCTACTGGACCGAACTTGATAAAATACGAGGAAAGGCACCCTGATGGAATCTCAAGAACTGATCGGCAAAGTAAAACTGAATTACAAGTGGTATAAGGGGACGGACCTCTACAGCGACGGCGATGAGGTCGAGAACCATATCCTTGATATTGTCTCCGGTGAATCCGGCTTTGGCTACTATCATCCGGATATGAACAGCTGGCCGGTGCTCTATCACCTGACCCGCCAGAGGGAGAACATCTGCCTTCCAATGGACCTTCGGAGAGATGACGAGGTCCTCGAGATCGGAGCCGGCATGGGTGCGGTCACCGGAGGCGTCGCCCCCTATGTGAAGAAGGTCGACTGCATCGAGCTGTCCCGCAGAAGGTCCCTTATCAACGCGACCCGGCATAAAGATATGGATAATATCGAGATCATCGTCGGCAATTTTCAGGACATTGAGATAGAAAAGAAGTACGATGTCGTCACGCTGATCGGGGTCCTGGAGTACGGCTGCTACTATATCGACAGCGAAAGACCCTACGAAGATTTCCTTGAGAAGGTGCGCTCTGTCATGAAAGATGGCGGCCGTCTCTATATAGCGATCGAGAATAAGCTCGGCATGAAGTATTTCAACGGAAGTCACGAGGACCACCTCTCTGTCCCGTTCGTCGGTATCGAGGGCTACAGGCAGGGGGACCACGTGAGGACATTCACGAGATCGGAGCTTACGGAGATGCTGTCCGCCGCGGGATTCAGGGACATATATTTTTATTATCCCTTCCCGGATTACAAGCTTCCGACGGTCATCTACAGCGACGACAATATTAAGGATGCCGACATAGATTTCCCGGAGAATGCCAACTACGATCTCGATGTGATGACATTGTTCTCGCAGAATAAGGCATTTGCGGGTCTTAAGGGCACAGAGGAGAGAGCAGCGTTTGCCAACTCATTCCTCATCGAAGCTGTGTGCGGGGAGGAGGCCTGAATGAGAAAGCTGTTCATAAAATGCTCCGACGAGAGGAGCAGAAGATTTTCAATCATAACAACGATTGCCCGGACGGATGAGGGAATGCGCGTCTTCAAGGAGGCCTGCTACGAGGAGGGCCGCGAGCATCTTTCCCGCGTGGCTTCCTACGCGGACATCCTTGAGAAGGCCTACGCTCCGGCAAAGGCCTGCCCTGTGGAATATGACGGGGAGAAGCTGATATTTGCATACCTCACAGGCGACTCTCTCGAGAAAAAGCTCAGGGAGGCGGTGAAGGACGGCGACGAGGGTCTTGTGAAGGACCTCTTTGTCAGGCAGAAATCCATCCTCACGGTAAGTCCCGACAACGAAACGGAGTTTGTCCCGTCCGATGAGTTCACCAGAGTCTTCGGCGACGCGGAACCCTACATCGGGCTTCCCGGCTTCAAGATCTCGAATTTCGACGGCATCGCGGGCAACATCATCTTCGAGGGGGATGACATCTATTTCATCGATTATGAGTGGGTGATGACCTTTATCATGCCGAAGGATCTCGTCCTCTATCACTGCATAAGGGATGCGTACTATCATATAGCCGGCCTTGAGGAGCTCCTGCCCCTCAGGAGCGCTCTGAAGCTTCTGGGCATCAGGACGGACATGCATGTGATGCAGCGGAGCTACGAGCATTTCTTTGAGTACGTGATCACGGAGCCTGACGGGACGAGCTTCGCGGTTGCCAAGCACTCGTCCCTCAAAGAGCACACAGACCTCAGGGACCTCAAAAAGCCTGTGATGCCATCCGGAAATGCGGGCGGTACCGCCTACGACATGTGGCGCGAGTGCGACAGGGCCGTCGCGGTCCTGCAGGGCAGGATCGGAAGGCTCGAGGCGGAGCTTGCCGAAGCGAGAAGCAGATACGCGCATCTGGATGACGAGTGGTTCCGCCGTTATGACGAAGTGAGAAATGAGCTGGTCACAAACAGGGAGGCTTACGCCGCGGAGAAAGCCCACATGGAATACTCTTACAAGGCGATGGAGACAGACCGGGATACATGGAAGCACATGTTCGAGGACGTGACCGGATCCAAATCATACAAAGCACTTCAGACCGTCAAGGGCATAGGCAGAAAGAAAGGGTAATCTGATGAGCCAGGACACGATCAATTATAAAGAGGAATATGAAAAGCTGAAAGAGGAGATGGAGACTCTCAAGGAGCGCTATTACAAGGCCAGAAACGAGGGGATCAAGAGGGGCAGCTACGCCGCCCTCCTGTCCGGCAATAAAGCCATGATGGCCTACCGGAAGCTCTCTGTGAAAGCCGGACGCGAGGACCCGTTCAGTAAGCTCCGCCCGGTGCTCTCCCAGGCTGAGGCCGGAATCCTCTACAATATCGACAACAGATATTACAAGGGTGACCATCTGGTGATCCGCGGCTGGAGCTATGAGCACGGCGGACTCATTCCGGAGATCGTGATACGCGACAGGAGCCGTATCCTCACATTTGATGTGCAGCGATATCCGAGAGCGGACGTAAATGATCTTCTCGGCATAGACGGCGAATTCCTGACAGGCTTCTCCGTCAGACTGCCGCTTGCCCAGATCAAGCATCCGATCATCACGTTCGAGCTTGAAAATGAGCTCGGCTATGTTGCGAGGGAGCTCAAAATCATACTTGACGATAAGAAGCGGGCTGCCTATATAAAGAGACACGCTATCCCGACCTACGCAATCGACAGCGCGGGCTACGACGACTGGATCCACGATCAGATGGTGACGGATGAGGAGCTTTCGCGCGAGGCGCAGGTAAAGTTTGCGTACGAGCCGAAGATCTCCATCGTCATTCCTCTCTTCAACACGCCGGAGAAGTTCCTCGATGAGCTCATGGACGGCCTGCTCGGCCAGTCATACAGGAACATCGAGGTATGTCTCGCTGACGGCAGCACCAAAGATGAGGTCGAGGAGCACGTCAGGGAGCAGTATCTGTCCGACAGCCGCGTCGTCTACCAGAGACTTGCGGTGAATGCGGGCATTTCCGGCAACACCAACGAGGCCATCAAGATGGCCACCGGCGATTTCATCATGCTGTGCGACCACGATGACACAGTCGAGAAGAATGCCTGCTACGAGATCGTGAAGGCTCTTAATGAGGATCCGGAGATCGACGCCCTCTACACCGACGAGGATAAGATCATGTACACGTCGGGCGTGTACTACAGCCCGAACTTCAAGCCGGATTTCAGTCCGGATCTGCTTCGCTCGAACAACTATATTACGCACATCTTCTGCGTGAGAAAGTCTATCGTCGATGAGATCGGAGGCGAGGACCGGGTATACGAGAGGAGCGAATTCGACGGAGCCCAGGACTACGACTTTATTCTCCGCTGCGTCGAGAAATCGAGAAAAGTACATCATATCCCGAAGTTCCTCTATCACTGGAGAGCGCACCAGACATCGACCGCCGGAAATCCGGAGAGCAAGATGTACGCGTACGACAACGGCAGGAAAGCCATCCAGGCTCATTACGACCGCTGCGGCATCCATGCGACGTGCGAGCTGGCTGAGGACATCGGGTCCTACCGGACGAAGTATGAGATACAGGGAGAGCCGCTGGTCTCGATCATCATTCCCAACAAGGATTTCAGGGATGTTCTGGATCGGGCGCTCGTATCAATATTTGAAAAATCAACGTACAGGAATTTTGAAATAATCATCGCCGAGAATAATTCGACGGAGCC
>ODAJ011936214.1_pt1 | contig 11117 bp, 10 predicted proteins | sample 1539241 | NCBI WGS metagenome assembly ODAJ01 (sample SAMN02144231, study PRJEB22623) | gut metagenome | biome: sheep rumen | host: Ovis aries | place: New Zealand | reverse complement strand
CGGAAAGAGCATAATCAACAGTCTTGACCTGGAGATAGCAAAAAATGAATTCGTGACCATACTCGGGCCCTCGGGCTGCGGTAAATCCACTACACTCAGGATAATAGGCGGCTTTGAAAAGCCCGACACGGGAAGGGTGATCTTTGAGGGAAGGGATATTACGGGGCTGACACCGGACAAGAGAAATATCAATACCGTATTTCAGAAATATTCTCTTTTTCCGCACATGAACGTGACGGAAAATATCGCCTTCGGCTTAAGGCTTAAGAAAAAAAGTGACGGATATATAAAGGACAAGATAGAATATGCCTTAAGGCTCGTAAATATGGAGGGCTATGAAAACAGGATGCCCGCATCTCTTTCCGGGGGACAGCAGCAGAGGATAGCCATTGCCAGGGCGATAGTGAACGAGCCTCAGATACTCCTGCTCGACGAGCCCTTAGGGGCCCTTGATTTAAAGCTCAGGCACAGGATGCAGACCGAGCTTATAAAAATAAAGAAGGAGTTAGGCATCACCTTTATCTATGTTACCCACGACCAGGAGGAGGCGCTCACCATGTCTGACCGGATAATAGTCATGAACATGGGCATCATCCAGCAGATGGGCACCAGCCAGAGCATCTATGACGAGCCCCAGAACGCCTTTGTTGCGGATTTCATAGGGGACAGCAATATCATAGACGGCATTATGGTAAGGGACTGCCTGGTCAGGATCCAGGATGTGGATTTTGAATGCGTCGACGTGGGCTTCAGTGAGAACGAGCCTGTGGACGTTGTAATAAGACCGGAGGATCTTAACATAGTTGAAAAGGATGAGGGCTATATAAACGGTCTGGTGCGCTCCATAATATTCAAGGGAGCCTTTTACGAGATAACCGTGGAAAACAGGGACTATGAATGGGTGATACAAAGCGTCAATCCCGCAAATCCGGGTACTGAGGTCGGTCTTACCATCCTTCCGTCCAATATTCAGATAATGCATAAGCCCCATTCCGAGGATGCGAGGGTAATAAAGGGGGGTGAATATGAATAAGAGATCCCTCCTTGCGGGGCCCTACATCCTCTGGATCACGGGCTTTACGGTGATACCGCTCTGCATCATCATCAAATATGCCTTTACCTCAAGGGACGGCGGCTTTACGGCTGAAAATATCCTTGCGATGTTTACGCCGGTGCATTTGAAGGCCATGACGTTCTCGACACTGGCGGCAGTCATCTGCACGCTGATCTGTATCCTGTTATCGTATCCGCTGGTGATGGCAATAAGACGCCTCGGGCTCAGAGGAGGGAGCTTTTCCGTATTCATACTTATCCTCCCGATGTGGGTGAATTTTATCCTGAGGCTCTTAGCGTGGCAGATGATCCTGTCAAATAACGGGATACTCTCCATGATCCTTGAAAGACTGAGGCTGCCGGCGTGGGACATATCCAATTCAAAGACCGCCATAATCATCGGGCTTGTTTATGACTATCTGCCGTATATGGTGCTTTCGCTGCACAATTCGATAGACGAGATAGAGGATGATCTTATAGAGGCCGCAAGGGACCTGGGAGCGAACGGGCTGAGGATATTTTTCAGGATAATACTGCCATTATCTGTGCCGGGGCTTTTAAGCGGCATAGTAATGGTATTTGTTCCGTCAATGACCTCCTTTGTCACCGCGAATGTCTTAGGTGGAGGAAAGCAGCAGCTCATAGGCAATGTGATAGAGGAGGAGTTCATGGTGACCATGAACTGGAATCTTGGCTCAGGGCTCTCGGTCATTCTTATGGTCTTTGTTCTCATAAGCATGACCTTTACCGCAAGGAACGATGATCCCGGGAGTGAATCAAAGGTATGGTAGACAGATTTAAGAATTTTATATGCAGATCCTACATCGCCGTGATCATGTTCTTCCTTTATGCGCCGATCCTCGTGCTGATCGTCTCTTCCTTCAACGCGTCAAGGTCGAGAGTGATCTGGGGCGGCTTTACCCTCAGGTGGTATGTGGACGTTTTCAGCTCAAGAAGCATAATGGAGGCGCTTTATACGACTCTTGCCATCGCCTTCCTTTCCTCCCTCATAGCAACCCTCATCGGGGTCACGGGAGCCATAGGTATATCGGCCATGCGACTTAGAAATTACAAAATAGTCATGGCGTTTACCAATATCCCGATGCTGAATGCCGATATAGTTACGGGAATATCGCTTATGCTGTGGTTCGTAAAGTTCATGCCGCTCGGCTTTTCATCGATACTGCTTTCACATGTGACGTTCAATATACCATATATCATACTGAGCGTGATGCCAAAGCTTCAGACGCTGAACGTAAGCATTTATGAGGCGGCGATGGATCTCGGGGCAAACAGGGTATACGCCTTTTTCAGGATCGTGCTCCCTGAGCTTACAGAGGGGATAATAGCAGGCTTTATCATGGCCTTTACGATATCGATGGATGATTTTGTGGTAACGTACTTTACCAAGGGAGCAGGGGTCAATACCCTTTCCACCATGATATACGGGGAGCTTAGAAAGGGCATAAGGCCCGAGCTTTATGCGCTCTCCACTCTTATTTTTGCGGCTGCGCTCATCGTTCTTATCATTGTGAACATATTCACGGAAAGAAAGCCGGAAAAAAGCAGCGGCAGGCTTTAGGAAGTATTTCCAAACAGGAGGAGAAGATTACTGTGAATAAAACAATTACAGGTGCCATGATCCTGATCTGTCTTCTGGCAGCGCTTACGGGCTGCGCGAAGGGAGAGCCGGAGAATTCGCTTACGGTCTTTAATTATGGTTTGTACATTGATGAGAGCGTACTCAGCCAGTTTGAGGATGAGACCGGGATCAGGATAAAGTATGAGGAAGCGCCCACACCTGAGGAGCTGTATACAAAATACAAATCAGGGGCAATAAAATACGATGTTCTCTGCACCTCGGAATATATGCTTCAGAGGCTCATAAATGAGGGCGAGCTTAAGGAGATCGATTTTTCGGATATGCAGAATGTTTCCGATATAGGGGAGGAATACTGGGAATTCACCAGGTCCTTTGACCCGGAGAACAAATATGTAATGCCCTATTTCTGGGGGACCGTCGGTCTTTTGTATGATAAGACGAAGGTCCATGGGGATATAAGCTCCTGGGATGTGATCTTTAACGGCGAGTATGCCGGAGACTTTATCATGCCCAACAGTATGCGTGACGCCTATGCCACGGCCCTGAAATATCTGGGCTATTCGTTAAACACGACCGACGAGGGAGAGCTCAGGGAAGCACAGGAGCTTTTGCTGTCCCAGAAAAAGGACGTTTCGGCCTATCTTGTGGATGAGGCAAGAGACGAGGTCATCGCCGGAAATGCCGCAATGGCCGTGGTGTATTCGGGTGAAGCCTACTATGCCTACGAGGAGAACCATGATTTTGCCTATTGTCTCCCGGAGGAGGGGACGAATCTGTGGATCGACTGCTGGGGCGTCACACGGCACTGTGAAAATGTGGAAAACGCAAAGAAATTCCTTGATTTTCTCTGCAGAGAGGATATAGCCTGGGCAAATTATGAGGAAGTGAAGTATGCCTCTCCGGTGAAGTCCGTCATGGCAAGGATGAGCGAAGAGGGCCTTGCCTCCGACGCGATCAACCCCTCACCCGAAAAGCTTGCAAAATGCGAGGTGTTCATCCAGCTTCCCGAGGAGACGACAGATCTTTTAAGCAGCCTCTGGAAGGAGCTGAAGGCTCAATAGGGGATCCGGAGGCTTCCGGAGTTTTGGTATGAAGGATCAGTTCAACAGAGAAATATATTACATGAGGGTCTCGGTAACGGACCGCTGTAATTTCCGCTGTACATATTGCATGCCGTCAAAGGGCGTAAAATATGCTCCGCCCGAGGAGCTTCTGACCTTTGATGAGATAAGGACCGTCTGTGAGGAGGCGGCAGTGCTTGGCATCAGGAGGATAAAGCTTACCGGAGGCGAGCCCCTCATGAGGCCCGGGCTTCATGAGCTGGCGGCGATGCTTTCAGAGCTTGCCGGCATTGAACAGGTGACCTTAACGACAAACGGATCCCTGCTTGGCGGGAAGCCCGAATTACTGAAAAAGGGTATGTTAAACGGGATAAATATAAGCCTTGACACCATGGATCCGGTGCGATTTCGGAAAATGACCGGAACCGGTGAGCTTAAAGAGGTGCTTAAGGGGACTGAGCTCGTCCGGAAGGCAGGCATACCGTTAAAGCTCAATACCGTTCTTTATCCGGGGGATGACTGGAAGAGCGTACTGCGCTTTGCGGGGGAAGAGGCTGTAGATATACGCTTCATAGAAATGATGCCTTTGGGAAGAGGCCGGGAATACGCCGGGGCTTCCAGGGAGGAGGTCCTTTTGTATATTAAGGAGCATTACGGAAGCCCGGTAAGAGAGAAAGACACCCCCGGCAACGGACCGGCAGAGTATTACAGGGTGCCGGGCCTTAAGAACCGCATAGGGATCATAGCTCCGATACACGGCGTTTTCTGCGAAAGCTGCAACAGGATACGTTTAAGTGCCACAGGAAAGCTGAAGCCCTGCCTGTGCTACAGGGAAACGGCCGATATAAGATCGGCACTGCGTACCGGTGGGCGGGAGTATGTCCGGCAGAAGCTTAAGGAGACGATAGAGGGAAAGCCTGAGGCTCATGCCTTTAACGAATATGACAGGATAACCGAGAAAAGGCTGATGGCAAGTATAGGCGGGTAAAAGGGAAGCGGCAGGAGACGGAATGAGAAAAAGTGACTATAAAGAGGCTTCGGAAATACTCCTTGAAAATATCACCCCTGTTAAGGCCTGTCCTGTCAGAACGGAAAACGCCTTCGGAAGGATACTTGCGGAGGCTGTGACCGCAAAGGAAAACGTGCCGGATTTTCGGAGATCACCCTATGACGGCTATGCGTTCAGGGCAGCCGATACGGAGAAAGCCTCCCCGGAGAGCCCTGTAAAGCTCAGGGTCACTGAGAGGCTTAAGGCCGGTCAGGTGCCGCGCGGAAGGGTCGATCAGGGGACCGCGGTACGGCTGATGACCGGGGCAATGATCCCTGAGGGAGCGGACGCTGTCTGCAAATATGAGGATACAGTCTTTACCGGGTCTGAGGTTTATGTAAAAAGGGCGTACAGTCCCGGAGAAAACGTTATCTCAGAGGGAGAGGATATTAAAAGAGGCGATTTCCTGTCAGCTGTCGGGGACCGTGCGGACGCGGGCCTGCTGGGTGCCGCGGCCTCCCTTGGGCTATCGGAGCTTAAGGCGTACAGGAGGCCGGTTGCGGCTTTGTTTTCAACAGGTGATGAGATCTGCGAGACAGATGAAGAGTTAAAGCCCGGAAAGATAAGAAACTCAAACAGATATATCATTTCGGCGGCGCTTGAGGCCATGGGCATCGATACCGTGTACCTTGGAAATGCCCGGGATGAAATGAAAGAGCTTTTAAGTCTGCTGGAAAAGGGAGAGGGAGAGCATGATATACTGATCTCGACGGGCGGAGTGTCTGTCGGTGATTACGATCTTGTTCCCGAAGCAATGGAAAAGGCCGGCTACAGGATACTTGTCAGAGGGGTCGATATGAAGCCGGGTATGGCCTGCGCCTACGGGCTGAAGGCCGGTAAGCTCATGCTCGCCCTTTCCGGAAACCCCGCCTCGGCGCTCACAAACCTTCAGTGCGTATGCGCACCAGCCTTAAGAAGACTTGCGGGAATGCGCGTATTCCGGCACAGGCTCATGAAAATGAAGCCGAAAGAGGCTTATCACTGGAGGGGGAGCTGTGTGAGGTTTATAAGGGGGAGACTTGAGTACGAGGAGGGACAGGTGCTCTTATCCAATTCCGGAGAGCAGGGAAACATTGTCATAAGCTCCGCGATAGGCTGCAACGCATACGGGATGATACCCGGGGAGGTGCTTATTCCCGCAGGCGGGCTTATAGAGGGATTTATGACGGATATATAACGGATATATAACGGATATATAAGAAGACCACCCGGAGATATTTATGAAACCTTTGGTGTTTGGCATTTCCGGATATTCCGGAAGCGGAAAAACTACTCTTGCCGAAAAGCTTATACCGATCCTTAAGGAGCACGGGCTCAGGGTGTTCGCAGTCAAGCACGACGGACACGAGCTTGAGCCTGATACCGAGGGAAAGGATTCCTTCCGGCTGAGAAAGGCAGGGGCGGATACGGTCTTTATCTCCTCAAAAAGCGTATCCGCAAGGATAAGTGAAGGAGAAATGCCTCTCAGGCAAATGCTTGAGGAGTCCGGGGACTGTGACATAGTACTTGTGGAGGGCTATAAATATGCCCGGATAAGAAAGCTGGGAATTGCCGCGAAAAATACCGGCTACCGCCTGCCCTGCGCGGTATCGGAGTACGAGGCCCTTGTCACGGATGACAGGGAGGGGCTTGAGGCCGTACTTAAAGAGGAGATCCGGTGTCCGGTATTTGATATCGATTCCGCGGAGCCCATAGCTGATTTTATAGTAAACGCATTAAATAAATTCGTTTCCTGTACAATGGAGGGCAGGCTTTCCGGGACGGAGACAGAGGACGGAAAAAAGGAGCTTACACATTTTGACGGGGAAGGAAACGCCATCATGGTGGACGTTTCTGAAAAGGCGGCTACGGAAAGAAAAGCCACGGCCCGGGGAAGGGTTCTTATAAACCGTGCTACCTTTGAGCTTATAAGGGACGGGAACATAAAAAAGGGCGACGTGCTTTCAGTTGCGCAGATCGCGGGCATCATGGGGGCCAAGCATACCTCCCGGCTCATTCCCTTATGCCATCCCGTGGTCACGGACTCCACGCAGGTGAGGCTTAGGCTCAATGAGAACGACTTAAGCGTCGAGATCGAGGCTGTAGTCGGCTGCACCGGGAAAACAGGGGTCGAAATGGAGGCGATATGCGCCTGCTCCGTCGCCGCGATGACTGTTTATGATATGCTGAAGGCAGTACAGAGGGACATAAGGATTACAGATATACGGCTTGTGAGCAAGACAGGAGGAATTCACGGGGACTACAGTGCTGCTGATGAATCAATGTCATTAACTTAAGCTCACAGCACAGATTACGACTCAGTGAAGGTTCCATTCTGTGTCGAGACGCTCAGACGCGTTTTGACCGAAGAAGAGATCCATCCCGAATTCCTTAGGCGCGAAGGCTCTTCCTGAGCGTCTTAGGAATTCGTGGATTAGCTCTTCGGAGGGAAGCGTCGTCTCGACACAGAATCGGCAACCTTCGCGGAGTCGTTCATAACATATAGCAGCTTAAGGTAATGACATTGCCCTGAATGGCAGCGACAGGTGTTTAACAGAGATGAAGGAAGCTTCCGGATATAAGATAGCCGCGGCGGTGCTTCTGGGCGGCAGGTCCGTAAGGATGGGAAGCCCGAAGGAAACAATGATGATCAAAAAGGACGGGAGGACCTTTCTTGACAGGCTTTGTGATGAGGCCGATCTCTGCGTCGGAAAAAGTATCACGAAAAGATATCTTTCCGAAAGAAGAGACCAGAACGCGGCAAGGGAGGGCTGTACGGAAATACCCCTCAGCAGCTCACAAAAGAGTGAACCCGAAGGCTGAACCGGTACGGGTATAATTCAGGGTTGATTTTTATAATGAAAGGTGATAGAATATGTTTATTAGTTAGAGAGTGGGCTTGAGTCCACTCCTTTTTTTGAGTAAGACGCGCGAACGCTATCAGCTGTCGTCAGGAAGGAAGACGGATGTCCGTAAGAGAAGAAACAGAAAGGAAGACGGAGGAGCTGCTTATCCCGATCCTTGAAAAGAAGGGCCTTTCACTGTGGGATGTAGAATATGTAAAGGAGGCCTCGGAAAGGTACCTGAGGGCATTTATAGACAAGCCCTCCGGGGTCACCATAGATGATTGTGTGGAGGTCAGCAGAGAGCTTTCGGACCTTCTTGACAAAGAGGATTTCATACCTGATGCCTACACTCTGGAGGTAAGCTCTCCGGGGCTTGGAAGGGCTCTGAAGCGGGACCGGGATTTTGAAAACTCCATCGGAAGAGAGGTAGAGCTGAAGCTTTACAGGGCGATCGACGGAATAAAGGAATATAAGGGAATATTAAAGGCTTTTGACAGAGACAGGGTTGTCATATCGACAGAGGACGGGGAAAGAGAATTTACCAGAAAAGAGCTTTCAGGCATAAGGCTTTCCTTTGAGCTTCAGGGCACGGAATAATTCAGACTGTAAACGGAGGTTAAAAATGAACAAGGATTTAATGGAGGCACTCGATATTCTTGAGAAGGAGAAGGATATAAGCAGGGATACCCTGTTTGATGCCATTGAGACGTCTCTCGTTACCGCCTATAAAAATCATTTCGGGGGAAGGTCTGATAATGTGACCGTGACTATCGACAGGGATACCTGTGATTACAGGATAATCGCCACCAAGGAGGTGGTCGGGTCAAAGGATGAGGTCGAGGACAGGTCAGGGCAGATAGCTCTTGCCGATGCTAAGGCGATAAATCCGGCGATCAATGTGGGCGACAGCATCGAGGTCGAGATCCAGTCCAAGGAATTCGGCAGGATAGCCACACAGAATGCCAAAAACGTGATCCTCCAGAAAATAAGGGAGGAGGAGAGGAATGCGATCTACAGTCAGTTCAATGAGAAGGAAAAGGATGTTGTGACCGGGATCGTTCAGCGGTTCGTGGGTAAGAACATCAGCATAGATCTCGGAAAGGCTGATGCCATCCTTTCCGAAAACGAGCAGGTAAAGAGCGAGCATTTAAGGCCCACCGAAAGGATCAAGGTTTATATCTATGAGGTAAGGGATACCACAAAGGGGCCCAGGATACTCGTCAGCCGCACACACCCCGAGCTTGTCAAAAAGCTGTTTGAGTCGGAGGTCACCGAGGTAAGGGATAAAACGGTGGAGATAAAGGCAATCGCAAGAGAAGCCGGAAGCCGTACAAAGATCGCCGTATACAGCAACAACCCTGACGTGGATCCGGTAGGGGCCTGCGTAGGCCTTAACGGCACCAGGGTAAACGCCATAGTTGACGAGCTTAAGGGCGAAAAGATAGATATAATCAACTGGAACGAAAATCCCGCAATTTTAATAGAAAACGCTCTTTCTCCGGCCAAGGTGGTGTTTGTGATAGCCGACGGTGATGAGAAGAGCGCCAAGGTGGTCGTGCCTGATTCACAGCTGTCGCTCGCAATAGGCAAGGAGGGACAGAACGCAAGGCTTGCGGCTAAGCTGACGGGCTTTAAGATAGACATAAAGTCGGAGACTCAGGCCAAGGATGCCCCGGGCTTCAGGCTCGAGGATTATTATGAGGATGAGGACGGCGAGGAGGAATACGATCCGGAGTACGAGGAGGAAGGAGAATATGAGGAAGAGGCCTCCTTCGAGGACGGAGAGTATGAAGCCGGCGAGGCTTTGGATGAGTATGACGGGGATGCGGATGGCTCCGCGGAGGAAAATGAAGGATAGGATCCTTTCCCTTCTTTCGATAGCCGCACGGGGAGGCAACGTCAAAAGCGGTGAATACCAGACCGAGGAATCCGTAAAGAAGGGCAGGTCAAGGCTTGTTATAGTTGCCGGGGATGCATCCGGCAATACCAGAAAGAAGTTTGGAAACATGACGGAATACTACGGCGTCCCCTTCAGGCTCTATTCCACGGCAGAAGAGCTGGGACATGCAACGGGAAGGGAAGCAAGGTCGTCGTTAAGCATTACAGAGGACGGATTCGCAAGGAAGCTTATGGCTCTTTTGGATGATACAGAGAAGGCTGAGACAACAGTTCGTCCTTCGGAAGAAAGAGCGGATCGGAGCAGATGAGGATCTGTACCGGGCAGGGTCTGTGGGTGAGACCGGCTAAGAGCAGTTTATACAGTAATTTGGAGGTTGTTTTATGGCGAAAATGAGAATTCATGAGTTTGCAAAGGAGATCGACAGGTCAAGCGGGGATATTATAGCCTGTCTGTCAGACATGGGGATCGAAGGTAAAAAGGCTTCCTCATCCATAGAGGACGACCAGCAGGAAAAGGTAAGGGCAAAGCTTTTGGGAAAGCCTGCTCAGGCTGCCCCTGAGCAGAAAAAGCAGGAAGCAGGGAATGAGACGCCCCGTCGGGAGGAGAAGGCGGAGGCGGCTCCTGAAAAGACCCCTTCCGAAGTCAGGCCAAAGGCTTCTGAAAAGCCAGAGACACAGGGAAAGACTGTGTCTAAAGAAACTGCAAGGAAAAGCACAGCCGAGCCTCCCAAAAAGAAAAAGCCGAATATCATATTTGTAAGCAATCCTCATAATTCTCAGGCCAGGGGCAGGGAACAGTCCCAAAACAAGAACGGAAATCGCCAAAATGACAGAAGAATGCCTCAGTCTACCTCCGGAAGGCCGAATACCAGCAAACTCATACGTCCTAACGTTCCGCGCTCCCAGACCCAGCTCGTATATCAGGAAACCAGAGCTCCCTTCAGGGGAGACCAGAATAACAGGCAGAAGCCCAGGCAGGAAAAGCCGGCAGAAAGGATCGTGAGTGAAAACCCTGAGAGAATTGAACAGCCTGCAAAGGAGAATTACAAAGAGGATCAGAAGAACATACAGAGAAGTAACTCTCCTGTTAGGGATAACAGCGGTAATAATCGCGATCATAACAGAGGTGCTGAGAATAGAGCAGGCGTCAGGAACGAAAGAAGCGAAAGAGCCGACAGAAACGACAGAAATGTAAGGTTTGGCCAGAAAACGGAGCAGGGCTCGTCCTTTGCCCGTGACAACAGAGGCTCGGGACAGGCAGAGGCTCCGAAGCGCAATGACTCGGATAAGAGGAAGCAGCAGGACAGACATAAAAAAGATCAGAGCTTCATGAACGAGGACGGCTTCAAGGGCGGAAAGCAGGTAAAGGGCTCTAAGACAAGGCTTGAGAAGCCTCAGGAGAGAAAGCAGGAGTCTAAGGAGGAGGAAAAGATCAAGGTCATCGTTCTTCCCGAGGTCCTGACGCTTAAGGAGCTGGCTGACAAGATGAAGGTCCAGCCGGCGGCCATAATAAAGAAGCTCTTCATGCAGGGCAAGATCGTTACCGTAAATCAGGAGATATCCTATGAACAGGCAGAGGAGATAGCCGTTGACTACGATATCCTCTGTGAAAAGGAGGTAGTGGTAGA
>ODAJ012077332.1_pt1 | contig 11118 bp, 8 predicted proteins | sample 1539241 | NCBI WGS metagenome assembly ODAJ01 (sample SAMN02144231, study PRJEB22623) | gut metagenome | biome: sheep rumen | host: Ovis aries | place: New Zealand | reverse complement strand
GACTCAAACGGATGACTATATAGACAAAAACTGGCAGCAATGATACAATACAATCAAATTGTGTAAAGGGGATGTCGCCTTGAATATTAAGGAACTGCGAGAAAAGAATAAGCTCACTCAGACTGCTCTTGCAAAATCTCTCGGAGTCAGCAGCAATGCAATTTCCGCGATCGAAAGCGGACGCCTTAAACTCAGTGAGAAGCTGTCCGGAAAAATCAAAGAGGTATACGGCGAAATCATTGAAGCAGAAACAAAGGCTGGGAAGAAGAGCGCTGCAAAGAAAGTAAAAGCAGCAGAGAAAAAGGCAAAGACCGTTCTTGAGACGGCTGGAGCCGAGGCGGTTCTGGATGCCGAGAAGAAGGTCGAAAAGAAAACCCGGCAAAGAAAAGCGAAGGTACAGGCTGCAAAGCCCGCTGTAGAAGCAGGTGCAGCTGCTGTCGCTGCGGTTGCTGCCTCGGTAGAAGATAAAATTGAAAAGAAAGCCAGAAGAACAAAGAAGGCGAATATTGTGATTCAGTCGCCGATGGGCGGAGAGATCACAACGGATACAATCCTCGAGAGAATTGGCGAGGCAGATGCCGTTTATGTTCGTGTTGATCAGAACAAGGCATACTGGGTTAAGGGAGAGAAAACCGGTTCTATCGATCTTTGGTAAAAAATATGCCTCTGAACTTTGTGATTCTCAAAGCTCAGAGGCATGTTCTTGCTGTTCAAATGTTAGTAGGCCAGCGGAGGAAAAAAGATAAATGGCAAAGAAGAAGGTTAATCCGCGTCGGGTACCGCTTCCTAAAAAGGCGATCGACAAAGACGCTATCATTGAGGAAGCCATGAAGGATGATATGGCTCATGCCAGGCTTCTTGTAGCAAGTGCGCTGCTTGACATGGGATATGAGAATATCACTGAGTTAAGTGACGCTGTCAACAGATATATTGAGACAGGATCAACACTGGATAGCGAGAGCCAAAACTTGCAGGTGAAGGCGGCTTGGAGACTAAAAGAACACCGTGATGCAGAAATGAGGCGCGCCAGGGAGATTATCGGGATTCCCAATATGCGTCTCAATTCAGATAAGATCAAATCTCCTGTTGAACTGGAGGCCTTCAAAAGGAAAGTTCGGCACGTTGCCCTTCAGACGGCTCTCTCAGTAATCTATCTGGGCTTGGAGGCAACCAGACAGTTCAGCCTGGATGAACTGAAGAAAATCTTCTTCAGCGCAGATCTAACCCTGGCGGAGATTGAGAGCGGCGTTAACAGCTTTGAGCAGATCGAGAGGGAACTGCTGAACCGGATGGTAAGCATTGAACTTGTGAAAGACCAATTATGAGAAAGCGCCGCAGTGTATGACGCAGACAAATTAGCGAATGATGCCTTGCATTAGAGGCGCAGAGCATCAGACCATCTCATAACGAACCCATAAGCCTTTCTGTCGCAGAAGGGCATGCTGGCTGGGGGACAGTATGCCGGTTAGTGTCAAGCGAATCAAAAGGCATTTCATTGTGAAGCCTGTTGTGTTATTATATCGACATAGATTATAGGCAGGAGTGAAAAACATGGATATGGTTATAGAAACGATAATCCTTAATGTGCTCTCAAATGAAATCTTTGAAGAAAAAGGAAACTACCTTAGGAGACAAAAGATACGTTGGTACAAAAGAAACTTGATTAAGCAAGTTCGAGAGTATATAAATTCTCACGATGGTACAATTCTTACTACAGGAGCCTTTGAGAGGTTTCTCCAGTATTCAAAGCCAATTGAGAAAATATTTGGGCATGTCACTAACGCCCAAAACGTATTGTCAAAAGACGGCTTCATAAAAGAACAGATAGATAATTTTGCGACCCAGAACTACCATGACAATCAGATACCCCATCAAGATAGGACGGAGTTATACAGTTTTTTCGATTTCTGCTATAACTCGATAAACCATTTTTGCAGTTCCTTACTATTGTCAGATGAGCAGAAGCTTATCATATCTCAGCTTGTAGAAAATATTGCTTTGCTGAAAGAAGACTCCGATCAAAAAACTGAATCCATCATCAGTTCAACACGTCGATTGGAAAGCGGAATAGATGAACTAAAACAATTAATCATTGAAAGTAATCAGATTGTTGATAGTGCGACGATAATAGGTGCATATAATTCAATTGTGACTTCACTTTCTGATGGAAACTCAGAATCAGTAGTAAGGTTGCTTCCTCTTCTAAAAGGGAAAAACAGTGATTTGGAATTATGCGCTGATTATCTAATCGGCCTTCTATCAGATCGTCCTTCGTCCACAAATTTTGAAGATGTCCAATTAAAAGTGAATAATGATTTCCTGTATGAAGATGTTGTGAAAAGGTCACTATACTTAGCTTTAATTGAAAAGGATGACGCATTTTTTGCTAGAGTAAATAACAGAAATACCGAATTGCTAACAATTGCTAAGCATTTACAGAATAACGAACACGATTCTTTCTATAAGATTTCCGCCTGCGAAAAAGATGCTGGAACATGTTATCAATATTCAATTTGTAGCGAAGAATATCCTTCACATCTTTGGCTATTAAAAAGAATTTGTGTCCTAGACATCTTTGGCTCCTCGGTGATTAATGCTGCGGATGTAAGTGCAAATATACTGAAGGATGATTGTACATTAATTGATACCATTATCATTTCAGAAAGAAAAGCTGCTGAAATGGTAAGCAATATAATGCGGTCTCCAGAAAATATAAGGCAGTTGTATGAAACTCTGTTTGATAAAAACGAACAAGTCCAGCATTTACCACATAGCGTGCAGGTTAAGTATTATTGTACATTATTGCACTTAGCCTCCTTTATTTCTGTTGAGGATGCAAAAAAAGTAAAAGAGTTGCTCCCTTCCTTTTCGCTTGTTAATCCTGATATCCAGATGTCGTGTTTACAGATAGATGTAGATAGCGGATTAGCAGATGTTGAAAGAATAATCGAACTATGTAACTATACAAAAAAATATTGGCTGCTAAGTAATTATTTTGCCAAAATAATAAATACAGATACCGATGCTGTTGAATCATTAATAGATGATCATAAATACCTTATTTCAAAAGATGTAAACATCTTCCTAATTTATGCTCATATTATAAATAAGCATGAAGGAACCACAGCAGCACTAAGACTGCTCGAGCGATTTGAGGAAACCTACGATGGCTTCTTGGATTATTGGGTAGCACGAATAAAACTCTCAAACATTAACAGATCATTTGATGAAACCATAATCGAAAAAACAATACAAGGATGGAGAACCGGTAAAGTTTCAGCTACATCACCTGAATTCGTTGTTATTTTTTTTCAATTACTTGTTCAAGCAAAGAAATATAATGAAGTGCTCGAGCTAATCAGCGAAATAGAGAAGAGAACGCCTTTGTCAGTTGAATTGCTCAAAGCAAAAGGTTTTTCATTAATTAATGTTGGCCGTGAAATAGATGCGCTAAAATCATTTCTGGAAGCATTTGAAATAAATAACACAGATGAACAAATCGCAGATAACATTATTACGCTCTGCATTAATAACAGTAGAATGGTTCCACCTCAAGTTCTAAACATAGCAAAGACAAGTCAGCATTCACGTATGCTAATGTTGACTGCAATCTGCTATGATAAAAGCGGGCAGTATGATGAAGCAAAAAGATGGTTTCAAAAAGCTATGCTACGCAATGATGGAGAGAACGATGATGTGTTCCGAAATTACTTGAGTTTTTACACTAAAGAAGATCATAGCCAAGAGCAAACGTACATCATGGTTGATGGTAATACAAAAGTATCACTGATATCTTCTGATGGAATAGAGCGTCCGATTTGTATTTACAAGGAACTTGTTTTGCCACACGATCCATACATATGGTGTGGTGCAGAGCATATTGGATTAGAGACTGCAGTTAAAATTGGTCTTCTCCGAAAAAAAGAAAATGATACTCTTGTACTTGATGGGCAAGAGTATACTATTAGGGAAATTCAATCTGTTGATTCGTTTTTCTTTAATATTAGTATGCAAAAACTGATTGACTGGGGAGAGGCAAAATCGGTGCAGCTTCCAATAGATGAAAAATCTAATCCTGAAGAAATGGCAAGAGTTCTCAAAGAGGCGCTTGGTGATGAAACTGAGAACACTCAATGGCTCAGACAGTATAAAGATTTAGCCGCTCTTCCCGTTCCCTTTTTTGTTAGTCAAAAAAATGTCAGACTGTCATACTTTCAGCTTATTGGCTTGATTATTGAAGACCCAACCGTCGTGTACAGGGAGCTTTTTAACCCGAATTGCGAACGAAGCGATAGATTCATCCTTTCATCTGCTGCCTTTGTCGCACTTTATAAGATTGGGTTTAACAGTAAAGATACTATTGCATCCGTTATTGTTCCTGAGGCACTTAAACAAACATTACTCGATGAAACAAGTCGGGTCATTGCTGAAAACAACCGTGAGCATGTCGCTTCAATGGGTGTAATTGAGGGTCAACTCGTCTTTCAAGAAAGTGCTGAAGAAGAAAAGCAGCAACAAATGGCTATGGCCGTTGGTCTAAAAGAATTCAGCTCACAATTCAAAGGGGTTCAAAATGAAAATGATTTGCAAATTGGAGGAGTGGAACAAATTGACTGCAAATCAATATTCGGCATTTCTGACTATGACGCTCTTTCGCTTGCGAAACATGAGGAAATCGTTTTGATAACAGCGGAACCAGCTATCGAGGCTATAGCGTGTATTCCTAATTCTGGAGTTTTATCAGTAGGAATAGCAGATTTCTTAGCGTTGTCCAAGATCCCAGCGGTAAAAATGTTGTCTTGCATAGAGAAAATGATAGATTTTCGGTTTTTGTTTCCAATAACAGAGAAAGTGGTTCTTTCGTTGATTGATTGTTATAATCAGTCAGAAAGTGAAGACAAAAAAACTGAATTAATACAGAGGTGGGCTAAGGTATTAGAAAAGCCTTTGGATGATCAAGCGTATGCTGAACTAATATCTGTCCATCTATGGGATCTTTATCGCAAAATTAGAGAAAAAACAGATGTCCGCAATCCGATTCTTATTTCGTTACTTGTACATATTCTAAGATATGGTAAAATCACGTATAGAACTATGATATCAAAAAATGGGGAAATATCTCTCCTGCTTGAAAATTATAATAACTAGATAATATAAAGAACAAACGAATCTTGAGTGATTTTTGTGAACCTACATGAAACAGTGGTGGATGGATAAGCTACTTAGGTACCTACAGCAGATGAGCTATGAAAACATTATAGCTGTGATACAACGGCGGCTGAACAAATGGGTAACACAAGTACAAGCGCAGGGCATTAGAGATGAAAGGAAGAATGGCTGAAAGAGATAGAAAGAGGAGAGCCCAAAATGCTTTACGCACTGGGCTCTCACTTGGAAAGTATTTTGATTTGTTAAAGCCGTATGAATAAAGAGATTCACATTCTGCCCCGTGGAGCTTTAAGGGAAAGTAAGCTTAGTTACTCGACTGAGAGAAAATGTCTATTAAGCCCCCATACTTAATTATTATAATCAATCACAAGTCGGCGTGAAAAAGGTATAGCTGAAAGAAAACATCAAGGCACCAGCCGATTCCTTGCACTGGGCAGCGTTGAAACTGCCTGCCGTCTATAAAATGTGAAAGGAAAAAATGCAAGCATCTCTATCTATAAGTGTTGCGATCCGTGATAGCTGTGGTTTGCAAAATTCATTAGATAAGGAACAAGTCATATATTAAACAGAAGAGAAATATAGCTCAAAAAATACATACTATGCCATCGACTGCGAATTTAAAAAGGATGCAACAGCGTCAAGCAGTTCTCTGGCGTGATCCAGCTGAAGTTTAACTTCACGATCCGCGATAACAAAGAAATCATCATAGTCGCATTGCTGGCGAACAGAAAAGGCATCACGCACATAATCGGAAAACCGTACATCAAATTTCTTTTCTTTAATGTAGTACTGCTGAAAATAACTGATAACTGCGCTGTGCTTTTTGAAGTCAACCTGATCCAGCGCCAAGACCGCTCGAACAGCATGAAAAATGGCGTAATATGAACGATTGGCACTATCACGGAGGAGTCCGCTTTCCAGAAGCTTCTGTGCGGCCAAATAGCAGTCCTCTGCCTTCTCCAAACGATAGAAGGCAAGAGCAACATGGGGATTATCAGGCAACGACTTTCACTCCTTCTTTAAGAACATTTCTGTAAAACGGCAAGACATCTTTCCACTTGTAAAAGGTTTCAGCATCCTGAAGAACCATGGAGGTAAGCACCCCATATTTCAGATCAAGACCTGTGCCGAAAGCGTTAAGGGCGTACCTGTATGATGAGAGCTCCTGTGCATCCTCGTTCACGAGAATCATAATATCAACATCAGACTCGGAATCTGCCTCGTTACGAGCATAGGATCCATACAGTATAACGCTGTCCAACCGGGATCCAAAGGTTTTCAAGGAATACTGAAGAACCTCAGACAGGAGTTGATTCAGGACATTTCGGTCTTTCATAAGGAGCCTCCTTTCTGCCAGAACATTTCCTTCTAATCATATTTTACTATGGAAAATATAAAAATGCAATCTTTGTATGACAGGTTTTGTAGATGGAGCCTGGCAGCTTGCTGCCTTGTATTCTCAGTATAGAGTAACAGCGGAGACCAGAACGGCCTCCGCTGTTTAATCATAAAGGGGACAGGAGCGTGACGGTATAGACCGTCTTAGCTCAGGTTTCACGTTTTTTGCGGAGCAAATACTCCCAGATATAATCATCAAGACCCTTGTAACGGGGATCCCAGAGAAAAGTGCTGTAAGAGAGCTCCAAATCGTCCAACAGGGCGTAAAGGTTCAGATAGCCGGTCTGAACATGATAGTTGGAAACGTAGTCCATGTCGAACGCTGTCTTTACCTTTTGCAAACCAAGGGACTTGAGCTGAAGCAACGTGTCTCTGAGATGGCCAAGACCATTGACGCCGGGGACTGCCAGTGTTGTCAGCCCACTGAGCGAGTAGATCACATCAGCCTTCATAGGGCCTTCCGTAAGTATTATGTAGGGACCGACAGGGCCACGCAGATGTGTCCAGCACTCCGCACCGCAGCCGTCCGGCTTTTCGGCGCTTGAGACCCAACGGTACTTGCGCTTCGAGGTGTCATCCCGTCTGAGCTGTAACCCTTGAATCTGTCCGACGTTGTTGCGGACAGGGATAAGAATCCCGCGATCCTGACCGATAAATGTCCAGGAACCATCCCCTTTGCGATAGAAACCCGGAACACCTGCTATATAGAAGCCGTTTTCCTGGAGCCTCTTCGCAAGTGTGGACATACCGATCACGGGAGCAGTTTTATAGCCGTACTGACTTATCTCCTTTTCAGTGAGCCCGCGGCTCAGAAGGTTATCCCGATGATCCGGAGCCAGACTGAGCATTCTTAACAGCGCGGAGTACGTCTCATGCCGTGTCGAAATATCCGTGAGCGGGCACTCTTGAGGCAAGGATACAGCCGGAGGGGAAGGAATGAAACAACCTTGACCGAGCTTGTTTGCAAGTTCGACCTTGGCGTCGTCTCTCGGCAGGCCGGTATATAGGGAATAGAGATCAATGACACCACCGGCGACACCGCAGCGTGGGCAGCGGAATACATCCTTTGCAGTGTTAACATTCAAGTGACGTTTGCGCGGGTTGTCGTCACAACAGGGACAGCTGATATAATAGGAGCTGCGCCCGGACAGAGGTTGGGGCAGACCAAGAAGCCCGATCACATCGGAAATATGGTAAATCTCCATAAATAAGATCCTTCCCGGGGATGGCGCAGAGCCATCCCCTTAATGATTCAGGCACTGGCTGCCAGAGCGCTCTCACAGATGAGTCTTGCTGCTGCGGAGACCTCCTCGGAGCGGGAATATTTGTTTGCAAGCCATACAAGAGAATTGGGGTCAAGCGAGACGAGATCCCCGAGCGTTTTACCGCTGTATTTCTTGATAGGACAAGCCATTTTCATGGCTGCTGCGAGCATATCCTCCGGCGATGGTTCGGCAGAGACTGCTGCGGTAACCGGAGCGGGAGCAACAGACGTCTCAGTCTCAGAAGCCGTGGAGGTATAAGCGGTCTGCTCCAGATCAAGCGTAAACTCATCGGGAGCAGTGCTGCTGAAGTCCTCACCGGCCATGGCAAACTGCAGACCGAAACCGGCATTGCGGAGCGCGATGCCGACGGCTGCCGTCTGTGCCCATTCCCGGGGAGAGACAGAGGGTTTGTCCGGGTAGCGGCCGCGGGAAGCGGTCGCCTCCGCGAGAAAGCTCTCGGGCGGGTTCTGATAGTTCGGATAGATCCGCGCCTTGGCCACAAAGCATTCATGACCGGGCATGACCTCAATGGAAATCTTGCCCTCCGGGTAGCGCAGGCGAAACCAGGCCATCTGAATCATGACCGGAAGCCGTTTGCGGGTTTCGCCGGAATTGAGATCGGTATAATCGACAGCGTATTCGACAGGGTCAAAGCCCTCCACGGCGTTGATGCTCTGCAGGATGTTCTGGTTCATACGAATGCCTCCTCAATATTGATATAGGTACCGCGATAGGTCACCCAGACGGGAAGAACGGTGTTGATCATGGACTGCACACTTTTCCTGTAAAGCTCCGGCGAAGAGGCCTTGAAGCTCTGAAAGCGGCGGCTCTGATCATTAAAGACATCTTCCAGGGATTTTGCGGCTGCCTGGCGCTGTTTCATTCCCTTTTCATCAGCTTTCGGACCAAACTTACGCTCAGAAAGCAGGGAACGAAGAGAGGAGACAACCAGCTGATAATGAAAGCCGATCTGATGAAGATCCGTGGAGATGGGAGCAGATTTGCAATAGGCCTGCATGGTCTGCAGGACGCAGATGCGGTAGTTGAGCTCCTGCAGGGCAAGCAGATTATCCTGCGCAAGTTTACCCGCGTCGAGCTTTTCAAGCAGCCTTTTCTGCTGCTCCTGATACTGAGATAAAAGTGTCGCCATTCTGGAAACTCCCTTCATTCTTTATTTAGCACCTGAATTCGGTGGGCAAGGCAGGTGCCTCGTTTTTCTGTTTCCGTTTTCTTGATTGCGATACAGAGCGCCTTGCGCTCTCCGACTATAATGACCCGATCCTTGCCGCGCGTGATGGCGGTATAGATCAGAGGGCGGTTGAGCATGACAGTATGCGCGCATTGCAGATTGATGATGACAAACTGTACTCGCTGCCTTGAGACTTGTGAATCGTTGTTGCATAGCCAAGATCCAGCATGTCAAGGTCAGCGGAGTCATATTCTCGGGTACGTCCGTCACCAAAATCCACCAGAACACGAACATCGTTCTCGGCCTGTGTGATCCGGGCTATGGTTCCGATGTCACCGTTGCTCACATCCTCGAAGTTCTTGATCTGCATGACCTTGTCGCCTTCGCGGAAGGTGCGTTTACCGCATACTGCCTCCATTTTATAAAGAGCCTTGGGATTCACCGAATTTCTTAAAACTTCGTTCAAAGCATTGGCTCCTGTTTCGGTTTTTTGCCGGAAGGGCGTAAGCAGGGCTACATTGTCTACACCACAGCGCCTGACCTCCTGCAGATAGAGCTCCTTGATCCGCTCGGCAGACTCGGTCAGACTTGCTGACTGGTGGAATTCAAAGTCCGGGCCGTATTCCAGACTGAGTGTGCCGTGGCGGATGAGTTTGGCATTGACGGCGATCCGGCTGCCCGCGTTCTGTCGGAAGACCCGGTCGAGACGGACAACGGGGATGAGGCCGCTTGCCAGCAGTTCGCTCAGCACAGCGCCCGGGCCGACCGAGGGAAGCTGGTCTGCGTCACCGATCAGGATGAGCTGGCTGCTGCCCGGCACCGCCTTGAAAAGATGCAGAGCAAGGTGGTTATCCAGCATGGAGACCTCGTCGGCGAGGATCAGATCGGCCTCCAGAGCTTCCACGCCGCCGAAGTATCCGCCGTCAAAGGCAAGTAACCCTAATGCCTTATGGACAGTGGAGGACGGCTCGCCGGTGGATTGTTCCATGCGTCGAGCAGCGCGCCCGGTAGGGGCGCAGCAGATGATGCCGTTTTTCGGATGCTTGCGCTTGTAGATGTCGAGTATGGCCCGCTGGATCATGGTTTTGCCTGTGCCGGGGCCGCCGGTGATGATGCTGAGCGTGTGGGTGAGCGCCATCTTGACGGCTTCCCGCTGCTCAGGAGCAAAGCGAACACGAAGGGCGCGCTCCTCGGCGTCGATCTCCTGATCCAGGTCCCCATACTCATACTGGCATGCAGACTGGAGCAGGCGGTGAATATGAGCTGCGAGAGATGCTTCACTCTGGGCGTTGGATACCCGGTAGACCATCCCCTGGTAGGAGACAAGATCGCCCTCGGATACAAGACGCGCGGCGCGGTTTGCGAGCATCTCTTCGGTGAGCTCCGGGGTATCCAGAAGTTTTGAACAGCTCTTGATGAAGGCATGCTTTTCCATACAGAGGTGACCGCGGCTTTCGGCTTCGGTCAGGGTATACAGGAGGGCAGCGTCCACCCGTTCGGTGGAGAGAGGTGTGAAGCCGACGCTCGATGCGATCTTGTCCGCCGTCTTGAAGCCTATCCCTGCCAGTTCACAGAGCTGGTAGGGGTGCTCCTTGACGATGGACATGGCCTCCTTTCCGTACTCCTTGTAGAGCTTCACTGCGCGATTTGCCGTGATCCCGTAGGGCGTGAGAAAGGCGACGACATCGCGTGCCGCCCGGTTGGCGAGATACGAGTCACAGATCTTCGTGAGCCGTGTCTGGCTGATGCCGGGAATCCCGAGGAGCTTGTCCGGCTCCTTGTCCAGAACCTCCAGCGCCAGATTCCCGTAGGCATCGTAGATCTTCTCCGCGATCCTCGGGCCGATGCCCTTGATCTGACCGGAGCTGAGGTACCCGATGATGCCTTCCCGGCTGGGGATGATGACCTCGTCATAGCTGTCCACCTCAAACTGGGTGCCGTGTTTGGCATTGCGGGACCAGTGGCCCTTCATGTCGTAGCGCAGATGATTGGAGACAGGCAGAAAGTACCCGACGGCCTTGAACTGGGGGAGAATGCTGCCGCTGCTGTCCCGGACGATCTCACAGGGGCGGTAGACCGCCACCATGTAGCTGCCGG
>ODAJ012102195.1_pt1 | contig 11120 bp, 9 predicted proteins | sample 1539241 | NCBI WGS metagenome assembly ODAJ01 (sample SAMN02144231, study PRJEB22623) | gut metagenome | biome: sheep rumen | host: Ovis aries | place: New Zealand | reverse complement strand
TCAACAAGGAGGTCAACAAGGTAATCAACAAGGAGATCAACAAGGTGGACAACAAGGCAGTCAACAAGGAGACCAACAAGGTAATCAACAAGGTAGTTAGCAAGGAGGTCAACAAGGAGACCAACAAAATGGACAACAAGGAGACATGCAAGGCGGTCAAGGAAGTCAACAAGGAAGTCAACAAAGCGGCGGCCAACAAGCTGGTCAGCAAGGTGGTCAACAAGGAAGTCAATTAGGTGGATTACCTGTAGAAAATGATATAGACTCTAATATGTCCGGACAATCAGACATTTATAAAAAAGCATATAATGATGAATTACAAAAAGAACTTGATAAATTGAATGGTAAACCAAGTAATTCAACAGATGATGTAAATATGTCATAGGAAGAAAAAGATGCAAGAGCACAAGCAAGAAAAGATTTAAAAGATTTAACAGATCAATTAGAAAAACAAATAGAGGATGATATATTAAAACAAGAAGAACAAGCACGTCAACAAGCATTAGATGAAATAGAGAAAAATGGTGTCAATACAACAACATCTGATATATTTGGTGGAGCAGATCTTTTATCAAGGGAAGAAATGTCTAAATTAGCTACAGAACAAAATGATCCATATTCATCATCTGAATTACAAGATTCTATAGAAAATATAAATAAAAGATTTAATGAAAAATATAAAAATGATTTAGGACGTATAAATAATGATTTAGGAAGAAAACTAGAAGATATTGACAAAATATTAAAAACTATGTAGCCATTAGCTAATTGGAAAAATAAATTAAAAAACCATTTTCATGAAGCAGTAAAAGCAAATACCGAATTTGTAAGGTCTAAACGTGCATTATCACAATCATCTTGGAGAGAAGATTATGCAAATCCATATAAAGAAAGAGATATAGAAGAAAATCTTGGTTGTAATTTATTTTATTTAATAGATAATTCTAGTTCTATGTATGGATATGGTGGTGATGATATTTTTTATAGAATATTTAAAGAAATTATAACAATGGAAAAACAATGTAAAGTTTTAAAGTCAGCACGCGCATATTTTACAAATAGAACTATTTAGCCGGTAGATGTTGGAATATGGGATTTAAAAACACCTATGAAGAAAATAGAAGAAATATTGAAAAACAGACCAGCCGATGGTGGTACAGATATTCCTGGAAATGTTTTATCTGTAACAAAATTAAAAAAACCATATTATTATACAGATGGTAAACGTCATACAACTATAATAGTATTTACAGATGGTGAACAATTTAGCGGATGGGAATTATTACAAAAAATTCCATATAAAATTAGAAAAGAAATTGTATTTATCCTTTTTAATACAAAAAATTCGCTTATGGAATATACAACACAAATAATGAATCAAGGTATTCCTTTAAAAAATATAATATGTATAGATACATCTAAATATATGAAAAAATAAATTTAAAAAATATAAACAAAGTAAAAATAGCTCTATAAAAATAAACATAGAGCTATTTTTACTTTGTTTATAAATAAAATATTTAACTAAAATATTTAATATGAATTATAATTTATTATTTCCAGGAGCGTTTAAACCGTTTCATGACGGACATTTATTTATATTATTATCATATATATTAAATAATGATAATATAAATATAAATAATGTTTATATTATCATATCTCCAAAAGATAGAGATTCTATAACAGCAGAAACAACATTATGGTTTTTAAATAAAATTAAAAACAAATTAAATAATTTATATTCATGTAATATAATTCCTATTATATCTGATTATCCTTCACCTATTTTAAAATGTTATAAAATAGTTAATAATGATATAGGAAATAATTTATATTGTTTAGTATCATCAAATAAAGATACAGATATAGAAAGACAAAAATTTTTTATTTCTGCATATTTAAAAAATGGTAAATATTATAATGATAAAAAAGGTGAACAAACATATAATATACATGCAAATATAACACCTGCAAAATATTATAACAGGACAGATAATTTTAATAATAATTTTATATCTGCCACAATTGTCAGAAATGATATAAAAAATAATGATTTTAATTTATTTAAAACTTCCTATAATTATATGTTAAGGAATAATATAATTTCAAATTCATTATTATATACATATTTTTTAAAATTAAAAAAATGTTATCTATAAATTAATAAAAAAATTATTTTTAATTTTAATAAAAGATAAATAATAAAAATTAAAATAGTATATTTTAAATAATTATGAGAAAAATAAATGAAAGATAGATGAGATTATCTTCTAAAAATATTAAATATCATATAAATGAAGATAAAACATCTAAAAAATGGATAACTTCTGATGAGCTTTTTAATGAAAGCGATATAAATTCTGAATATGACGAAGATGATGAATTAAATGATGAAGTAGAATTTGATGAATGTGATAACTCATTTGATGAATGCTATGATTCAAAAGCTATAAAAGAATATGAAGATTATGAAGATGATGACGATTATGAAGATGATGATGATTATGAAGATGATGAAGATATACAAGATTTTCCAGATTATTCCGAAGTTGATATAGAATGTCAAGGAGAAGATTGTGATGATGAATTATCAGATGATGACATAGATGATATTTATAGCGATTATGATGAAGAAGATCTAGATGATATTTTTGATGATATTTATAATGAATCATTAAATATTAAACGTCATAAAAAATTATTAGAAAAAAGAAAAGGTTGTTGTCCTCCAAAAAGAAATCGTATGATTAATTTAGCTGAATCATATAAAAATCTTAAAAGAAATGTTTTAAATGAAACAATTCTTAAAAGAGCTATGAGAAAAGCAAAAAATGAAAATCCTATTAATAGAAAATTAAAAGAAATAAAAGAGAATTTAGGAACAACTAAATTTAATATGGTTTCTAATGCTATTAGTAAAGGTAAAAAAACTTTATATGAAAATAAAAAAATAAATGGTAAATATATTTCAAAATATTCTTCAAAAGAATTATATGCTATTTATAAAAAAGTCGAAGAACAAATTAAATCTTTAAATAAACAAATTAAATCTTTGAATGAAAGTAAAAATTCAAAAAAATATAAAGATTTAAAAGAAGAGTTAGATCTTAAGAAAAAATTATTTAATTTGTTAGATGAAGAATTAACATATCGTTTAACAATTAAAAAAATGTTAAAAGAAGAAGAGGAAGAAAAAACAGATAAAGTTTCAAAAGAAGATTCAAAAGAAGAAAATACAACAGAAAATCCTGATGAAGATGAAGAAGTTGAATTATCAAGAGTTGTAATAACTTTAGCTTCAGAAGATGCTGCAAATGAATTAAAAACAACATTAATAGATGCTGGTATTCCTGAAGATTCTTTAGAAATAGAAACAGATGAAGCAGAAGAAAATTCAGAAGAAGACTCAGAAGAAAATTCAGAAGATGACTCAGAAGAAAATTCAGAAGAAGACTCTAAAGAAAGTTCTGAAGAAGAAACATCCGAATCATTATATTATAATAAATTTAAAAAATTATTAGAAGATGATTCAGAAGAAAATTCAGAAGAAACCTCTGAAGAAAAATCTGATGATGACACTGAAGAAAAATCTGATGATGACTCAGAAGAAAATTCAGAAGAAGACTCTGAAGAAGTAAAACTTATATTAACAAATACTGATTATGTTTCTACATTAGCTGATGTTCTTGAAACAGAATATGGAATTTCTAAAGAAGAATTTGAAGAAATGATCGGCGGTGAAATCTTAGATGATTCAGAAGAAAATTCAGAAGATGATGAAGAAAATTCAGAAGATGATTCTGAAGAAACATCCAAAGGTGATGACGCTATCGATAATATGAGCGATGAAGAATTAAATAAATTATTTGGTCAAGCATAATAAAATTTAATATATAAATGAAAAACAAATTAAACTTGTTTTTCAAATTAGTTTTCATTTTTCTAAATTATTTAGACTTTCTTTTTATAAACGGAATTATACGTGAGTATAGTTCCGTTTTTTTATTTTATAATTTTTTAAAAATAAATAAATAAAATAGATTAATTAAATCTAATAAATAGATAAATAAATATAAATATTTTATTTAGTTACTATTATAATAAATTAACTGAATTTTGCATAATAAATAAAAATGCATATACTTAATAAAATAATATTTAATAATAAAATTACTTAATAAAATAAAAAGTAAAACATTAAAACATTATTTGTTAATATAGTTTTTTATTAAATATAATTTAAATAAAATTTGTGAAAAATATTCACAAAACTTATTTATGTTTTAATAAAAATAAAATTTATTTTTATACATTTTTAATTTAAATAAATATATTAAATAATGTTAAAAATAATTAAATTTTTAAACATAATTCAAAATTAATAAACAAAAATTTTTTAAAATATATGAAAGTAAAAACTAACAAGTCTGCTTATAATGCTTATTTAACAAAAGCAGCAGCAAATAATAGCGAAAAAGCTATTTATGAATCATGGGCACCTACTATCGAAAAGATTACAGGTGTTAACGATCCTGATAAGTTAGCATGGATGACACAACTTGCACATAATACTGCAAAGTTAAATGAAGATGCTTTCGTTATGCCATCTAATGCATATTCACAATTTGGTGGAACATATCAACCTTATAATAACCTTTATAATACTCTTGGTGTTGGTGATCCTGTTCCAGCTGGTAAACCCGCTTTAACTGGTGCAGATTATGCAGATAACAGAAATCTTGGTTCTGGTGATAAATATCCTACTTTATTACCTCTTGCATTAAAAGTTGCTGCAAAAACTATTGGTTTCGAACTTGTAAATACTATGCCTTTAGCAGGTCCTACTGGTGTTCTTCCTTATATGGACTATGTATACAGTGGTTCTAAACAACCTTATGGAGCAACTCCTGCATATGCAGCTCATAACCAAAATCCAATGGCTAACAGCCAAACTAATGCACCATTTGAAATGTACGGACTTCCTCATGCATTCAAAGCTTCTATTGCTCCAGCTGAAGGAACAATTCCTGATTCATCTGATGCTTCTGTAGCAGATTCATCACAAGTTGTTGAATTATCACCAGCTCAAATTAAACGTCACTTAAAAGGTAAAAACGCTATGCCCGCAGGAACACTTCTTCGTTCTGTAAGTGAAGTTGTTGATTTTGATGCTTCTCACCCACATGTAGGTACAGACGGTGCTCTTATCGTTGAATTCATCGGTTGGTCACGTATCGACGGCGATCCTATGTTCAAAGTTGTTGAAGGTACAATGGCTCTTGGCTCATACTTCAACGGTGGTCAACTTGATTTCGCAGCTACTTACACTCCAGTAGGTTCTGATGAACAAATCAACTTAACTCTTACTCTTTATGCTCCTCGCCTTATCTCAATGCTTGAAGACCAAATCCAAGGCTTCGCAGGTGCTGGTGAAAGAGACAGAGATGCATGGTATGGTACATATCAAGACGGTACTACTCTTTACGAACCTATGTCAAGAGGTACTGGTGAACAAACAATGGCAAGACAATTAAGTCTCCAATTATTCACCAAACACGTACAAGTTGGTACAATCATGGTAGGTTGCGCAGTTACTCAAGAACAAGTTACTGACCTTCAAAAACAATGGGGTATCGATGTTGTTAAAATGGTAGAAAACGCTGGTATCAACGAACTTTCTGCAACTATTAACAGACACATCTGCTCAAGATTATTTGCTCTTGGTTGGAAAAACCACTACAAACTTGTAGAAGTTGAAGGTCCAGCAGCTAACCTTAACCTCAGCTTTGATCCTTCATATGCACCAGCAGAATCTGGTAGAGTACGCATGACTCCTGCATATGCAATTCCTCAAAATACTGAAAACGATGTTGACGGCGTTGGTTATAAATCACAAGTAAATGTTGCTCTTCCTTACAAACCTATGTACATCCCTTCAGGTGCTGCATTTGAAAACCGTGATACTCTCATCAAGAGATTAGCAACAAACTTCTTAGCAGCTTCTAACTGGATTCTCCAAAGAGGTCGTTACGGTGCAGCTACATTCGCAGTAACCAATATTACAATAGCTACATTACTTCAAAGCAATGCTAACTATACATTCTCACCAATCGCTAATACTATTAGCCAAAACGGTGGACAACTCTACCCAATCGGCGGCATGTTCGGCTTAACAATCTATGTTGATCCTCTCATGGCAGGTTCTGATAACCGTGTATTAGTAGGACGTAAAGGTGCTAAAGATGAACCAGGCGTTTACTTCTGTCCTTACGTAATGGCTGAATCAGTACAAATCATTGCAGAGGGCACTATGGCACCGAAACTTATGATAAAGAGTCGTTACGCTCTTGTCGACGCTGGTTTCTACCCTGAAACATAGTACTTAACATTCTGTGTTGATGTTGCAGGTCTTTGATAATAAAGTTAATATAAGTGTAACTTATTAAAAATCAATATATTAAATAAGGATAATCTTTAAAGATTATCCTTATTTTTATATTAAATTTTTGAAGAAATGGTGACACAAAATAATCACTCATTATATTAAAAATTCTGAAGAAACAGTGACACAATTATAGACTTTCATATAATTTTTAAATATAAATATATAAAGGAAACTCATTATATGAATATTAAAGAGATTTATGAATTATCAAATCATAATGCAAAAACTGTAATGTTATATTTACGTAAAGAAGAAAACATTATTGATTTAATAAATGAAACAAATTATTTACCTGATAATATTTCTAAATCTGAACGTTATTATTGTTGGCTTAATAATTTAAAAGAAATTCCAAAATGTCCTATATGTGGTAAATATAGGATATTTAATAAGGTTAATAAAGGTTATTTTGCAACATGTGGTGATTCTTCTTGTAAATCTGCATTAATTGCAAAATCAAATTCTGATTCAGAAAAAAGAGATTGGAATAAAATTCAGGAAAAAATGAGTAATACATATAAAGAAAGAACAGGTTATAAACATAATATGCAAAATCCTGAATTTAAAAAACAATTTTTTGAAAATTATAAAAATACACATAATGGAGAAACATGTGGTGTTCAATCAAAAAATGCAATTATTAATCAAAGAAAATATATTGAACAAAAATGTATAAATGATAATAATGAATTAATAAACAGATTAAATAAAATGAATTTGACATTTATTACATTTAATAGTAAATTGGAATTATCAGTTAAATGTAATAAATGTAATAATAAATTTACTTTAAATAGATATAATATTTTACATAATTATTATCATAATGTATTTAATGTATGTCCTTATTGTTATACTAATAAACAACATAGTAATTTTGAATTAACGGTATTAAATGAAATTAAAAAAATATATAATGGTATAATATTGACAAATGACAGAAAAATATTTAATAATACAGAAGTTGACATAATTATTCCTGAATATAAATTAGGAATAGAATGTAATGGATTATATTGGCATAGTAATAAATTTAGAGAAAACAATTACCATAAAAATAAAAAAGATATTGTTGAATCATATGGATATACATTAATTCAATTATGGGAAGATGATTGGGCTAATAAATTAAATATTATTATTAATATAATTAAACAACATTTAAACTTATTAACTAATATTTCATTAAAAAATAATTATATTATAAAAGAAATATCACAAAAAGAGTCTGATTTATTTTTAAATGAAAATAGTTTATATGATAAAATAAATGCAAAATATAGATATGGTTTATTTTATAATAATGAATTAATTCAAGTATTATTATTAAAAAAACATAAAAATAATGAATTTGAAATATTAAGATTTACAACAAAACTTGGTTATAATATATTAGATGGATTACGTATATTAATAGAATATTTTAGAACATTAAATAATGTAGATAATATTTATATTAATGTAAGTTGTGATATATTTAATAAAAATAATAAGTTATTAAAAGATTTTGAATTTATTAAATATAATGTTCCTATATATTGGTGGAGTAAAGGTATAATAAAAGAGAGTCGATTATATTTTACAAAAAATAAACTTATTGAATTAGGATATGATAAAAATTTATCTGAAACTGAAATAATGGAAAAACGTGGTTATTATAAAATTTATAATAGTGGAGGAATGACATTAAAATATAAGGTATTAGATAAAATAAGTTATGATATTCTTTATAAAGAAAATATATTTGATATTACTGAAAATACATTAAATAATGAATATAATAAATGTAAATTATTAAATATTGTTGATTTAAGTACACTTAAATTTAATTATTATTATTGTACAAATATTATTAAGTATTTTCAACCAACTTTTTTTAAATTTGAAAAAGAACTTTATATAAAAGATATAATTAAAAGAAGAAAAATTATTGAGAACAGATGTTTATATCTTAATAAAAAAGAAGATGAATTAACCGTAAATGATATATTAACAGGGTTTAAGAAATCAGGTATATTTCATGGTTATTCACATTTTAATCCGGGTTGGACGAATTGGTTTATTAATAAGTTTAATATAAAGTCTATATTTGATCCATGTGGTGGATGGGGACATCATTTATTAGGTATGTTGAATTGTGATAAGATTATTTATAATGATATAAATAGAGATATTTATAATGGTGTTCAGGAGATGAAAGAATATTTTGGGATTGATAATTTGGTATTATATAATGAGGATATTAGGGATTTTGATTTAAAGGAAGATGTAGATGCTTGGTTTATGTGTCCGCCTTATTATAATTTGGAGGATTATGGAAATGATTCGTTTAAGGATATAGAAGAGTATAGGGCGTTTTTGAATATTATATTTGGTAAGTGGAAAGATAGTAATTGCGGTATATTTGGTATGGTTATTAGGGAGGATTATTATGAATTATTGGATGATGTTTTTAAGGGATTATGTGTTGATAAATGTGAGTTGAAGGTTAGTAAATCACATTTAGTTAAGAAGAAGAAATTTGGAGAATATTTTTATATATTTAGAAAATAATATTTTAGATAAATAAATTAAAGAAAAAATATTAGGGATATGAGTTTTTTCATATCCCTATAATAATTAAAATGAAATGGTTTTATATATAGATAAGCATAATGGATCTATGTTTTCATATGTAAATATTCCTCCCTATGATTTTGGATCATCAAAAAATCTATACATTGTTGATTTATCATTCTCTATATAACTTCCTCTTGTTTTTAAATCTATTTTTAAAATAATCCAATCTTTTATCATAGTATTTTCAGATAAATTTTTACATAATATTTCTAATGAATTTTCTTGATACTTTAAATAAAAATAAATTCTATCTGGATAATCATCTAATCTATAATTATTATGTTTTGGAATTAAACCTTTCTTTTTTATTTTATCATAATTTTTAAATGGTGTTATATGATATAATAGTCCATCATTATTATTTGAATCATAAACAATATCAGTTATATCTATTATAAATTTAGGTTGAATAACAACAGTTATAATATCTCCTATTTCTTTTTTACCAGATATAAAATAACCTAAATTATTAATTAATTTTTCTAATTCTTCATATGCTGTTTTTCCATATTCTAAATCATAATAATCTTCTTTATTAATGTAAAAATCTATAATTGGTGTTTTATTATTATCTAATGGATTATATATTATTCTTATATCATGAATAAAACCTTCAGCATTATTTTTTAAAATATTTTTACATTTATTAGGTTTTGCAGATAATATTAAACCTTCATATAAATAATGTTGTTCACATTTTTTTAAGTATAATTTGTTAGTAATCGAATCAAATATATTATATTTTATTTGATTATAATTTAATTCTCCTCGCCACCAATTCTTTTTTGTATCTGATTCAAATAATCTTGTTTTCCAATTAAAATTTCCTAAATTTAATTTATATATTTTTCTTCCTATTTCTTTATCTGACATTTTATTAAATTTAAATTTTATTATTTATTAATTAAAGAAAAATATTAATTGTATTTAATTATTTTTAATAAATAATTTAAAACTTTATATATAATTTAATAAAAATTAAAAATTATAAAAATGAACAGTTTAATAACAATAGATAATTTTTATAATTATTTAAAACAATATCAATAGAATAAATCAGTTTTATCAGAATATTTCTTTATTCCAAATAATAATATAAAACAAAGAAAAATATCTAAATTATATGAATCATATTTAGATAAAAAATATAATCATAACTTTTTAAATGCAAATTATTATAATTATGTTGATATATTAAATGAAGGTTTAATTATGACACAAAATTATAATACATTTATTGATAAATTATCTACATTAAATTTAACAGATTATGATGCATATATTTTAGATACAAATAATAATTATTTAACTAAAATCATAGAATGTATTTTTATCTATGATGAATACATTAACAGAGAAAATGATATAAAGCAATATATTGATAAAATGGGTTATTTTATATCTGATAGTTATGTTGACACTTTATTATCACAATATGGTCAAATTATTCATATATAGATAGAACCAAAATTTATAATAGAAGCAACAGATGAAATTTATAAATAGAATTATTTATATCATATAACTTTAGGTGTAAAATATGATAAAATAAAAAATATTGGTTTAATTCCTAAATCATATTGTAAAAAAGTTTATCATCCCGATAGAATTTATTTTTATTATAAAGAATTAGATGATTTTAATTTTAAAAATCAAGCCATATCTTTATATAAAACAAATGATGTTTATATAGATAATGTTAAAAAATATATAACAGATAAAGGATTAGAAATAACTATATTAAAAATAGATTTATCAAAATATAATAAATTAAAATATAGATTTTTTTATGATCCTAATTAGATGTTATCTGTATTTATATATGAAGTTATACACCCAGATTGTGTAAGTTTTTATAAATCATTTTATATTTAAAATATAAAATTTTATATTTATTAATTAAATTAATTATTTATCAATATTTTTAAATATTTAGAAAATTATTAAATAAGATAAATAATATAATAAAATAAAAAAATAAAATTATGATAAGAAAAAATTTAAGAAATAGAGTTTCAAGTAGAAATTCTAATAAAGCTCTTTATGAGTCAAT
>ODAJ011962751.1_pt1 | contig 11120 bp, 12 predicted proteins | sample 1539241 | NCBI WGS metagenome assembly ODAJ01 (sample SAMN02144231, study PRJEB22623) | gut metagenome | biome: sheep rumen | host: Ovis aries | place: New Zealand | reverse complement strand
GTTCCATGGAAGAAGTTCTACTCCGTGATCTCTTTGATTCCGATACTCTTCAGATAACCGTATGTTCCGTCATAATATGCTGGCAGACGTGTTTCGTCCTCCCAAAAATCGTTCGGTGTTTTATTCGGATTTCCCGCCGGCACACAGATTACCATACCGGCACGCGCTCTTGTCAGCAACACACGGTATGCATTCAGCATGTATTTGCGCTGCTCCTGTTTGGTTTCCGTATCGTCTTTTAACTCAACCCATTTGGTCTGCCCGTTAAACCGGTAATATTTCCACTCATTATTCTCGCATCTTACATCCGCATCCCAAAGCAGGCAGGTGTAGTCCAGTTCAAGTCCCTGCACCTGGATTTCGGTTGCCGCATCTTCAAGATAATTCGACGATCTTGTATCGACTCTGTCCTCCAGAAACCAGTGAACGGCATACTCATCTCCAGACGGCAGAATATGTATTGCCAAAGGCTTGAATCTTGCCGATTCCTTCGTCACGAGGACTCCCGTTCTTTCGGAGCCTCTCACATTTTTACGAATCCATTTGCGGGCTGCATCCATGTCTCTGGTAATAACAATCGGATACCGATCCTTAATCTCATCATATAATTCGGATGCCCTCGGATCAAAGGTCAGAAGCGCATGAACAAATGCAGAAAGTTTCTCCGCGCGATACGAGCGCAGGGAAACGCTTAAGTGCAAATCCTCCGAGTAAGTTACATGTGCATTATCCCTCAGAAGCTCGTTCACCCTGCCTTCGGCATATTCACTTTCCGTCAGTTTCGGTGAAATATGCACCTCCCAATGCGGAAATTTCTCGTTTAATGCAGTAATCCACTCGGAGATTCCTGCCTCGCCGGTATTGATTTCCTGTCCTCCTCCGACGAGGCAAACGATGGTTGCCCAGTCTTCCCGCTGATCCAGTGACCAGATTAAGAAGGCCGCTTCGGAAACCGGAAAATTCGGAACCTTCAGTTTATTGCCGTAAGTTCCTCCGCGCTTTAAATAATCCGCAAGTCTTTTATGTGTCCAGGAGCGCTGTGCTTCATCAAAAATCGCCACATGCTCTACTTCACCGAAACCGGATCCCGACTGTTTTACAGCCTTTTCGGGATCGATTTCAAGCACTCCGTTTTCGACCGGATTCTTGATTTTCTGAAGCATATTGTCACGATATCTGTGGATCATCTGAATGGATTTGCCGACTTCACGGCGCGAATCCGTCAGTTTTTTGTCCTCGTGTCTTTCACGGCATCTTTTGTAATTATCCTGTGCAAGAGCTTCCGTCAGAACCGCAACAAGCGGGCCGTTTCCGGAAAGATAAACCGCCCCTTCATCCTTCACCGGCTCATCTCCGCCCTGATAAGTCTGTTTGACGGCAACGTCCAGACCGACAAGCGTTTTGCCCGCTCCGGGAACTCCGGTCACAAAGCAGATACTTTTCTTGTTTTGTTCTTTACTCTCTTTGATCACTTTTAAAATATATGCAATCGTTCTGTCCGTAGAAACCTTATCCGCCTCATGCCGGGTAATATTTTCGACAGAATGATTTTCGTACAATGACTTTGCAGCTTCTATAATTGTCGGTGTCGGTGCATAAGGACTGATAATCCAATTGCTGTTAACCGGTTCTTCATCCGGAAAATCAATCAGAACTCTTTCAATCAGGCCAAACAGGCCTTCGCTGCCGGATACCAGAGGGTTAATCACTCTGTCATCATATGCGGAAGGCTGTATGATTTTAGAACAGCCATTGTAACGGGTCGGTACGAGAATCGGAATAATCAGCTTGTTTTGGCTGAACTTATGAAAGTTATTTAAGTCAAGCGCATAATCAAGAACCTGATCGATATCCGCCTCTTTCCGGTCCTTTTCACCGGTCTTGAACTCTATACAAAAAATGATGCCCCTGCAAAGCAGAACGACATCAATTCTCTTCCCCAGACGGGGGATATCGTATTCAAAAATAATCTGACCATCTTTCTCGTCAAGGCGCGATAAAACATCCCGCATTACGGAAATCTCTTCAATCCAGGATTCTCTGGTGGTTGTACGCATATCACCGTGGCAGCTGTCACAGAGGTTCCCGAACACCGACGTCTCCTCCGCATTCAAAAACCCCTGAAAACTGTCACTGTAAAAACAACGTGTGCTGTTACTCAAAGCAATTCTCCTCGCCGCGCCTACTCCGGCGACCAGCTTTTTTGCAGTTCCTCGATGACTACATTTTCATCGACCTTCACGACTATCTGGTATTCGTCTTCGTACACGATCTCGCCGGGATGGTTGGTGTAAATTACATAGTAGGGATGATTGTAACGTTCAAGCAGCCACATCAGCGGGTTGATCATTTTCATCATCATTTCGGAGTTCTCGACTTTAAACCAGCAGACCACCTTCTCCTGGCGTTTGCACTGTGGCGGCCACGGTAGTTCTTCGCTGAACCAGCTGTCAATCTCATGGAAAAGACCGGCATCTTCTTCATCCATAACACCGTCCGTGATCATCTGATTTAACATGCTGAAAATCCCCTTGCCGGTTTTCGTATTCGCAGCAAGTTCTTTTCCCTGAATTCTGCAATATTTAAACTTCATACGGTAACCTCCCAGGTGCTGTCAAAGTTTAAACTGTTTTGCCTGACTGTCATTATAATTATAACATGAATTGCAGCTTTATATATTATTATTTAACCGTCATTTCTCACTTCAGTTCTTCGTAGAGTGCCTCGGTTTCTTTAAGCGTACCGGCGCTGATGTAATAGGTCTTTCCGGCTGCGGTAATCTTTATATACTTGCCGACCTGGGGATTCATAAAGAGTTTGCAGTTACCCTGTCCGTTTACAACGTAGGTTCCTTTCGCAAGATTCTCCGTTGCGGTACCTGCCGTACGTATTGCGGTAAGGTCTTTGATATCCCCGAATTCAACCGAGGTGACTTCGCTCTTTTTTATTTTATATTCGTCCCACAGCTGATGGCAGACAATCGTATCGCCTGTGTCGATGACCTGAATCGGAGTAGACACCATGATGCCTACGGCGATCAGGGAAAGAATCGATGCAACAATAATTGCGGCAACGAGCCCCATAATGAACTTACCGGCAGGATGCGCTATGTTTATGGTACCGCCGACACCGACACGTTTTTCAACATTGAGACGCTTATCTTTCGGATTATAGTAGAACATACCGAGAATCCAGTAATCATCGTCATCCTCCACAAGTTTTGCTTCATCATGAAGATATCTTTTGTTCAGATCCATGCTGTTTTTTGCAAAGACAGCCGTTGCTCCCATAATGGCCAGAAGATATACGCCTGTGAGAATCACCGTCAGAATTTCGATATGGCTGAAGAGGAAGATCATTACCGCTGCAAGAGCCATTACGTTATCAATCCAGGTTACGGTAAGCATGTAGTTTGAGAAGATGCGCTTTTTCGCACGGTTATAATTCGTATTGATATCGCTGTCTTCGCTGATTACCTCGTTACGGTAATTGTCGACCATAAACGCAATCGGAAGTATGATAAAATTCATCAATACGAAGATGGACACAATTGCCGTGCACACAAAGCTTCCTCCGAACATACCAAGGTTCACGGGGATGATTTGCAAATCGCAAAGCAGGGTCACAAGAATAATAACAATTCCTGCAACATTAGCCAGAATCAGCGCCGTGCGATTTAAGGAATGTATCGCGCCTGCTGTTTTTAAGTCCGCATAAAGAACTCTCTCCGGTACGATGCCGAGGACCTTCTTGTACTTCTTAAGTTCCGAGTTGCCGAGCATAAAAGGAAGGTTGAACACCACCAGCGACACATAGATAAAAATCGAATAAAGCAGCATTTTAATATTTAATGACGGTACGAAAAGCAGTCCTGTCGCAATCACAAGAATAATCACCATAAGTACGCCGGCCCATTTGTTGTGTGATTTTACGATGCCGTCAACGAAGGCTTCGCTTTCGCCGGTTTGAAATTCCTCACGATTGTTTACGCCGTAAATACGTTTCTTTGTTTTCCAATTGCGCGGATACATCAGAAAATACATAATCAGAATCGTCGGAACGATACAGATAAACATAATTAAACCAGGCATAAATCCACTCATCTCATTCACCCCACATTTCTTCCGTCAAACGCTGAAAATCCTCTTTGCTCATTCCCGCAATCTTCGCCTCGGAAACAATTCTCTTTAACTCGTCCTTATTCTGTGCGCTTAACGTTTTAGACTGGCTGATTTCCGTTCTCACTCTCGCACCGTTCTTCCGGTCGGTTAAAATATAACCCTCCGACTTCAGAATCTGATATGCCTTGCTGACCGTCATGGTGTTGATGCCAATCTCCATGGAAAGTGCACGCACCGTAGGCAGCTGTTCTCCTGCGGCCAGTTCGCCCGAGGAAATACCCATTACAATCTGATTTCGTATCTGAAGATAAATCGGAACATCCGAATATTCGTTAATCCTGATAATCATGCCTTCTTCTCCTTTTGGGACCAGGGTGGTCTGGGGGGACGGGGTTCCTGGTCCATTTTATGGCCCAGGAACCCCGTCCCCCCAGGCCACCCCCCAGGCCACCCTCTAGACCACTATTTTTTTCGAGTTACTGCGATACCGAGAATCACTGCCAAAGCCACCATGGGAATCATGGAAATCAATCCGTTAAAGGCAGGTCCCAAAATCATGTATTCGTTTAAGTCCGGCTCGTTTGCGTTTAAGAACATCAGGACAAATGATGTTGCATTGACGGCTCCGTGCAAAAGTGCGGGATACCAGATGCACTTCGTTTTGTTGTATACCATCTCTTCGAAGGCCCCCATAACGATGCAGGATATGGTAAAGACAATCCATCCGACGAACGGAAATCCCGGATAATCAAATCCGTACTCGTAGCCTGCTATGGCCATGGCCGGGAAGTGAAATGCGGCCCAGACGGTACCACCGATGATCCATGTAATAGGGCGGTTAAATTTCTTATTCAGTTCCGGATAAAGAAAGCCTCTCCAGCCAACTTCCTCTCCGAGGGCAACGAACATGTTAATGAGAGGGGCGTATAAAAATGCACTGAGTACGGAGATGATATTGTAGGTCTGCATCGTCATCCCCTTCTGTGCAAGCATTGCCTGATAATCCATACCCATCTGTTCTCCCTGGGCAATCAGGTAGGAACCGCCGAAATCGAGGAACCTCGGAAAGAAAACGAAGAAAAGCGCTGCGCCCGCGATTGCCATAATACCGGGTACAAACATGCACACGGGAATCAGCCAGCCGCATCCTTTGAATTTCGGTTTCCAGCCGAATCCTTTGAATCCTTTGTTTACAATAATTGCCACAACGGCAGGAACAAACATCATGGCCGAAAGTCCGATCTGGAATACACTCTTTCCTGCAGTTGTCTGATTCTGCATAAAATAAACGCTGACAACGGACTGGATGATCCAGGCCGAAATCAACGTTATCGTTGTGTAGATGATTACTTTTTTCTTATTCATAAAATACCTCCCTGTTGTACGGACACATATTTGTACGGCGCTTATCTTTGCAAATGTATATTTGCGCGCACAGGTTTGTATGCTTTGTATTATCTCTTGTAATACAAAGCATACACAAGGTATGATTTTTTGTCAATACTCTTTTCTTACTTTTTTCCGGAAGCAGCAATATTCAGCGTTTCATTCAAAGCCATATCAAAGAACCTTCTACACTAATAACACCAAAAGTTCCTCCGGCCGGTCCACAATTGTTTTAGCACCGTATTCGGTCAGTTTCTCTCTCCCCCTGAATCCCCAGGAAACCGCAATGCAGTCCATCCCGGCATTCTCGGCCGTTAACAGATCCACATTGGAATCTCCGATATATACGGCCTCTTCTTTTGATACCCCGATGCATTTTAAAATCTCATCAACCATATCCTTTTCTGGTTTTAAGGCAAATCCCTTTGTTTCTCCCATCGCTTTGTCAAAACAGTCGGGAAAATATTTCTCAACCAGGGACTGAACGGCATAATCAGCCTTATTGGATACAACGGCCGTTTTGATTCCGGCCTCCCTTAACTTTCGGATGACATCCGTGATGCCTTCATACGGTCTTGTATGATCTTCGTTATGTTCCTTGTAAAATGCAAACAAATCTTCATAAACCGCCTGAACCATCGCCTCATCCGTCCCCTCCGGAGTTGCCCGTTTCGCCGTTGTATAAAGCCCGTTTCCGACAAAGTAATACTCTTCTTCCACCGTCACTTCGGGCAGTCCGTGTTTTTTCAACGCATAATTTGTTGCAACGGTAAGATCCTCTATCGTATTTAAAATCGTTCCGTCCATATCAAAAATCGCAAGCCTGCAGTTCATTTTATAATCTCCTCACGATACAACGTTTATCAATATTCCTCATTACAGACTTTTTCCCATCCGGTATGCGTCTTCGGGATATCTGCTTCTTTTCGTCATTCCGGGACTGCCGCATCCGTATCCCAGAATCATTCCTTTATCATCCAGATTGATATATCTTACCAGAGTTTTATAATGCGCCGATAAAGCTTCAAATGTCCAGTCATCCGCATTCCACGCAACCGTAAGGAGCGCCGATTTCAGATGCTTTCTGTTCAGACTGCTGTTATACGCACAGAATCTGTCCACCACTGTTTTTAACTGCGCACTCATTCCATAATAATAAAGCGGTGTTGCAAATACTATCATATCAGAAGACAGAAGCTTTGTCCTGATAATCTCCACATCATCCTTCTGAACACAGGGACCTTCATAACCGCTGGCTACGCATCCGATGCAGGGATGGATATCGGCGTGGCAAACATCGATTACCTCACAGGTATGCCCTGCTTCTTTCGCTCCTCTTATAAACTCCTCCACAAGAATACTTGTTGAACCGTTTCGGTTCGGACTTCCCATAAGTATCGTTATTTTCATTTTTAAACCCTCCCTGTCTGTTTATTCTTCATGTGTTTTATTCTGACAATATCTGCACAGCGCAGCGATCTGCGTACCTGTATAGCCCCAGAAGACAAGTTGCAGCACGTTTTCAAGGAATACCAGTATGCCTGCCTTCTCATAATCAAGGAACGCAAAAGGAACACGGAAAAACAGATAATCCGGTATCTTGTTTTTAAAGAACAGAAAAAGACCGGCTCCGGCCGGAATAAAGAATATCACGGATAAAACCGTCCTCATCTTTTCTTTACTTTAATCCTTCTATCCAGGACCGGATTTCATCCTCCGACACTCCGGATCCGAGGCGTTTCCCTTCCAGCCAGGTTCCGCTTCCCGCATTGTCCGCAAGATTCTGACCGCTCCTGCCGATTCCGCTTCCGCCTGATGTGCAGAAAGGAATCACGGTAATTCCTTCAAAATTATTACTCTCTACAAAGGTATCCATGATACGGGGTTCTTCTCCCCACCAGATCGGATACCCGATATAAATTGTTTTGTATCCGTCAAGTGACACGGCTTCACTTCCGATCTGCGGTCTTACGGATGGATCATTCTGTTCCTTTGTTGTGCGGCTGTTGGAATCGTTCCAGTTTAAATCCGCAGCCGTATACTCCTGTGCAGCCTTGATCTCATATATGTCTGCTCCCGTGACGGCAGCAATCTTTTCCGCAACTCCCTTGGTTGTTCCGGTTGCGGAGAAATACACCACGAGAACACCGCTGCCTTCTTCATTCACACTGCCTTCTTCGTTCACGCTGCCTGCTTCTTTCTGTAAATTTCCTTCCGCCATCTGTGAACTTTCCAAAGTTTCCGGTTCCGTATTCCCGGTTACTTTTGTACTTTCCGTCCCTGCGCATGCACTAAGCCCAAAAACCAGCATCATCGCGGTCAGTATCGATATCATTCGTTTCATCCTGTGCAATGCCTCCTATTTCAGCTTGCCATAATCTTCATCCGACACGGCTTCCAGCCATTCGGTGCCAGCCTCTTCACCGGCCACTTCGACAGCCAGATGTGAGAACCATGTATCCGGTGCTGCTCCGTGCCAGTGTTTTACCTCAGCGGGAATGTTTATCACTTTGCCCGGAGTCATCTCAACGGCTTCTTTGCCCCACTCCTGATAATAGCCTCTTCCGCCGATGCAGATCAGCATCTGACCGCCACCGCTCTTTGCATGATGAATGTGCCAGTTATTTCTGCATCCGGGTTCAAAGGTCACATTAAACACCGGTACCTGTTCGGCAGATACGGGGGCAAGATAACTCTGTCCCACAAAGTAATCTCCATACGGATTTGCTTCCCCTATCGGAAAACAGATGGTATTCTGATATTTGTCCTTTTCCGTAAGTTCGGGAACTTCTTCATTCCATACTTCTTTGGCCTGACGGAATACCGCCCAGCCCTTCGGCCATCCGACATACATGGTGGCATGGGTTATGATTGCCGCAATTTCTTCTTTGGTGACACCATGTGCTTTGGCATTCTGAAGATGATAGGTAAGAGAGGAATCCGTGATTCCCGATGCCATTAAGGAAACGACCGTAATGATACATCTGGTCTTCACATCAATCACTTCTTCATTCCAAACTTCGCCGAAGAGCACGTCATCATTTAAGTGTGCGAACATCGGCGCAAACTCACCAAGCTGATTTCTTCCTGCTGTCTGTACGATTTTTTCTGCCATTTTAATTCTCTCCTCCTACAATCTTCTGTACTCCTGTTGTCCACACATGTTTCTTTGATGCGTCGGTTCTCTTGTTCTGTGCCATAACGCCCGCAAGAGGATGCGGCACATATGGCTCCTCAAGATACTTCAGTTCTTCATCCGAAAGTTCCAGATCGACCGCTTTTGCTGCGCCTTCGATATGATGAAGTTTGGTCGCACCGACTACCGGGGATGTCACTTTCGTAAGGAGCCATGCCAGGGATACTTCCGTCATGGTTACATTTTTCTTTTCTGCCAAGTCTGCCACACGACCAATGATTACGGCATCCTGCTCTGCAGTGGCATCATACTTAAACTTCGCGTAGGTATCCTCGACCGCTCTCCTGCTTTCCCCTTCACCGGGCTTTCTGGAGAGTCTTCCGCTTGCCAGTGCACTGTACGGAGTAAGCGCGATATTCTCTTCTTCACAATACGGCACCATTTCGCGTTCCTCTTCTCTGAAAATCAGATTGTAGTGCCCCTGGATGGAAACAAATTTCGCAAATCTTTCTTTTTCCGCCAGCGCATTCGCCTTTGCAATCTGCCATGCAAAACAGTTCGAAATTCCGATATACCTTGCTTTACCCGCTTTCACAATGCGATTTAGGCCATCCATAATATCGTAAATCTCCGTATTCCAGTCCCACATGTGATAGATATACAGATCCACATAGTCCATTCCAAGGTTTTGAAGACTTGTGTTTATCATGTTTTCTATATGCTGCTGCCCGGTAATCCCTTTCGCAATCTCTTCCGGTGTTCTCGGGAGAAACTTCGTTGCAACAACGACATCCTCCCGCTTTGCATAATCTTTAAGAGCACGTCCGACATACTGCTCGCTGGTTCCGCTCTGATAAGCAATCGCCGTATCATAGAAATTCACACCCAGCTCCAGGCCTTTTTTTATGATTTCTCTTGAGTGTTCTTCATCTATCGTCCAGCTGTGCTGCCCTTTCGCAGCATCACCAAATCCCATGCACCCCATGCAGATACGGGAAACATTTAAGTCCGAATTTCCGAGTTTCGTATATCTCATCATCGCTCCCCCTTAATTTTTACTTCATCTCTTTTTCCCAAAAACGGATTACATTTATAAAAGTTTCAGCAGACAGTTATTTGTCATCTCAAAAACAGACAGATATATAAAATCCACTTTTGCCTCTTTCATGGCATCCCGCTGCTTATCCGTAACCGAAGTGTAAGGATATATGCCAAACATGAACGGAAAGAATACATAGATAAAATCCTGAATTTCTTTATCGGATTTCTCCGGGCAGAACTTTGAAAGAATCATGCTCACGTTTTTTAACGACTGACCGTAAGCCACTTTGAAGGATTTCAGTATCTCCGCTCTGCTGTTCGCTTCCATGTCATAATTATTCATGGCAAGGAGTTTTAAAAGCTGTTGTCTGTTTGCAATCGATGCGGCCAGTTTCTTTGCCAGCTGTTCCTTCGCAAGAGTTTTATTCTTCCGATAAATATCCTCCAATTCTTCATTCCAGCGTACATATTCTCTTTCAAACAGAGCCAGGAATATTTCTTCCTTCGTCTGGAAGTAGTTATAAATGGTCGGTCTTGAGAAGGATGTCTCGTTTCCGATTTCCTTCAGTGTAATATCCTTAAAACTCATGGTCTGATACAGTTTCTCACAGGCACTTATAATCTCTTCTTTTCTTGCGGCGGTTCTTTCCGGTGATCCTTTTGGCATATTCAGTCTCCCATAAATCATTTTGACATCGTGTCAATTTGAATTATAGTCATTTTCTGACACCGTGTCAATACAAATGTTAAAACAAAAAAGAGATTTACTAAGTGTAAACCTCTTTTTTCAAACTTCGGCCTATCGGTTGCAGTAAATCCTGATTGCCTGATAGGTAAACTCAGCCGTGCCGGCTCCGCCCATCTTGTCGATGTTCTCCGTGAACTCACCGTCATCGACATACATCCTGCCAAGGTCAAACAGAATCCCATCGGTACATTTATAGAAATGGTCCGTAATGTAGTTCTGCAGTTTCTTCACCTGTTCCTGCGCCTTTCCGGAAGCAGGGTTCGTTTCTTTCATGGTACCGAATTCTTCGAAAATCTTCATGAGATTTTTCATAATCTCCTTTTCTTCCGTCTTCGTCTTATTTTTGCTCTTTTCCTCAAATTCCTTATACTCAGGTGTGGCTCCCCACTGCTCCTTGGCCTTGCGGGAATATTCTTCAATCTTACTTGTATCAAATGCTGTAAAATCCATTTTTTTCACTCCTCTCAATTTTAAACCACGGCACATACTGATCAGATTCTCTATGTGTTCCCTCTTTATTTCAAGAAGTTCAATCTGCTGATCAAGTGCCAATCTCTTGTCAAAATCAGATCTGGTTACGATATCCTTGATATCCTTTAGCGGAAACTCAAGCTCACGAAACAGTAAAATCTGCTGAAGTCTCTCCAGCGCCGCATCGTCATACAGCCTGTATCCGGACTCGGTATAC
>ODAJ012150152.1_pt1 | contig 11121 bp, 3 predicted proteins | sample 1539241 | NCBI WGS metagenome assembly ODAJ01 (sample SAMN02144231, study PRJEB22623) | gut metagenome | biome: sheep rumen | host: Ovis aries | place: New Zealand | reverse complement strand
AAAAACAATAAAAACCATTACTCGCGGAGTGTGTGATCTTTGTTTTTCAGGCTTTGGAGAAAGCCGATGTTTTTGCTTTTTGAAAGTTATGACATCTATTAGATGAGACATGGTGTTGGAGAGAATATGATGTAAGTTCATCTTACAATCAGATTCTTGACGACATCAGGACAAGGCACGTAGTGCTAAACTTTCAAAAAGGGTTATTCTTGGTTTTTGTTAAATAATGTAGGGTAAAGAAAAACCCCTAAACCAACCTTCGATGAGGATGATTTAGGGGTCAACCTAGTCCTTTGTACCTTGTACTTGGTCCTTACTCAATCACGAACTTCTTGCCATTCACGATGTACATGCCTGGAGCAACGTTATTGAGCCATGAGCCGTCGCTAACCTCCTGCTCGGTGGCAACGCAGCGACCTTGTATGTCGTAGGCACGACCTTCGCCGATGGTTGTTCTGTAGCCGTTACCATCTTCCTGCAACTCGGAATCTTCTTCGTCGAAGATTACAGGGATGTAGTCAGATTCCTCGAAAGCAAGTTCAAGTGCTGAGCCTCCTGCGGAATTCACTTCTGCACTATAGTATATCTTGTTGCCATAGACATACTTATTGTTACGTGTCCATTCAGCGGCAACCCTGCTGCTCTCACGGTTCAGGTTGGCATTCTTGTAGAAACCTACGCCTCTGTCTGATGCAGGTGCCGAAACAGTGATGAGACCGTTGGTGGCAAAGCTTGCATCTTCGGTGAAATTACCTGAAGAAGGACGGCCGAACACAAACACGTAGTCACTGCCATGCGCCAGCATCTGCTCCAGGTACTGTCCTGTAAACACGCATGAAACAGAAGATGAAGGTGTAGTGGTAGGCAGGGCAAGTGTCACATATCCTGAAGTTGCCTTCGTGCGTATGATAGCAGGAGTGCCGGCAGGAATGAACAGGTTGTTGCCTGCATACGTGCCTGTATTCACTTCACCCATTTTCTTAGGACGTATTGTGTATTGAGTATCTGCTGTGAGGGCAGGCATCTCGCCCGTAGGTACTATGTATGCCATGTCCGTAGAGGCATTGGTTAGCAGTACGTCAAACGGAGCATAGAAAGTTGCATAGCGGATAGCGTTACCGTCATCGTGTGTACGAACCCTCAGTCCCATTTCGCCTAAACCTGCCGTCGTGCCTTTCTGCACTGGCTGCATGCACCATCTTGCGCTCTCCTTTTCGGAGTAATTACCGTATTTTAAGTCATACTTCTTCCCTGTTTGATTGTAGCAGAGATAATCGGTGCCGTTGGATAATGCCACGATGGCACCTCCGATGTCAACGATATTAAATGATGTAGCAGATCCTTCTGTTGCAGTCATTTTTGCATCACCTTCTGTTGCATTCCTTTTACTGCCTACGACATACAGTCCTTGCGTGCTCATCTTTGCTGCAGTTGCTGTTCCTGTAAACTGGAAGATGCTTGCGGGATCCTCATCCACCGTTGTGATAGGTACTTCACCTCGTGTGGCATTTGTTTCTGTGAAGTCTGTACCAGCTACGCCGAGGTCACCGAATACGGGTTCATCTATATTGTATTCTGTCTGCTCGTAGAAGTGCATAGGTATAGCATCAGCCTCATCGCTGTCTCCATTAGGGTCAAGCTCTATGGCATGTTTATATCCACTTGCATAGCGTGGTGTACTTATGCCAGATGAACCATACTGTGAGTGCAGACGATAGTAGCCAGGAGCATAATGCACGATGTAGTTAGGATTCTCAGGGTCGCTGTCGTCGTTATCATGATTATAGACCACGTTTTGAATACCCATAAGCCTTTCCAGTGGATTGGTCTTTGCTGCCTCTGTATCATACGCAGCCTTGCCGGCAGCGTTGAGTCCTCCTACATAGCCTGCAGCCGTGTAATATGGGCTCATCACGTCCTCGCTCAGTCCGAAGGTCCATTCTGTTGGTGTCGTTCTCAGTTCTATGGTTCCGTTGTTGTCGTACATATAGTACTGTGCTCCGGAATTGTTGACTACAGGGTGTATTCGGAAGTAGCCGGGAGTAGTGGAACTGTTTGATAGCAGTTCATAGACAGAATTGGCAGGAGAATAGATATTCGTGCCATCGTCTGTTTCCATTACTATAGCCCTGCTGCCAGATATTTCAGAGGTACTCATCACCTTTGATTGCCCCAAGTTCTTATGTAGGTAACGGTTATACATCTTGAATCCGTAAGGGTCGCCTACAGGAGTCCACAAGTAGTCATTGGTGAAGTGTGTTGCATATCCGCTCACTGTTTGGAGAGAGCCTGTATATTGTGCCAATTTCGGTGTGAGACCGCTTGTTTCAAACGTGTACCACTTGTTCTGGCTGACACTTTCTACGAAGTCACTACCTGAGTTGGTAGCCAGTCCCCCCATGAAGTTATAGACGATATTTACTAACACAATTTTGCCAAGCAGACCGCTGTCTTCTCCCATGTTCGCCATCTTCAGTCCCCTGTATTGGTTGTTCATGTCCGTGATTTCGTTCTCGCCTCTGTTATCGTAAACACCTTCAATGTAGAAGTCATAGGTGACGTTAGGACGATAGAACTCCTGTGGAACTTCAAACGATGCTCCCAAACTCACATGTCCTGCATCAACGCAATAGATACTGTCTCTCTGAACCAAACCGGTAGTGATTCCCGAGTTGATAAGCTTTATTATTGCAGGCAGGCTACTGCCGAGCTGATACAGGTCACCATAGATATGGTTTTCTATGCCACCACTGGTGTCCCTAGTCTTAAGGTCACGCACGGTAGTGCCCGATTTTATCTTAGTGTTCTGGACAGCATCTGCGGTTGTTTCCCTGTATGGAATTATCACATCTTCGCCTATGTTCTTTATCATAAGGTGATAGATAACCTTATACGTAGAAAGTGCAAAGATGATAAATTTCGTTGGGTCGCTTGTTGTTAGAGTCTGTCCATATCCACTGAGCATAACTGGAGTCTTACCTGTTGTCGCAGTACCAGTCTTCGTGAATACTCCGTAATCATAGCCGTCTTTATTAAGGAGCATAAAGGCGGTTGCATCAGTATGGAGGTTAGTCGTTGTTGATGTTGCCTCATGGATGTATTTTTTGCTTGCTCCAAGACTTCTGATCTTGATAGCGTATGGGTCGCCACCATCAAACTCCCACTCGTTGTCATCATTAGCATTTAACTCTTGGTTAGCAGCTGGGGTAACAGCTGTACCAGTGTTATTACTCTGCATCATGTTGTCCTGATACCAAATAATATTGTACGGACGTGTGCCGTCAATTCCAATTGGCGAATCGTTGGAACCAACGCCGCGTGCTACAGGGTCAACATTTGTGGCGTTTCTGACGTTGGGCACAAGATATGTGCTCACTTTGTCGTTGTATGGAGTGTAGTGGGTATATACGACATCTTCATACAGACCATAGAGGAATGGCAAAGCCTTGTTGAGGGTATCGTTTTCTGCAATTGTTCCGGCAAGGCTCTGTTCATAGTATCGGTATTGATCCATGTTGAGCAGAGGCGTATGGGCGGTTTCCGGCAGTTCTGGTATCCAGTTGTTGTTGTCCACCTCATCCTGCGTCTGCGTGGCATCAATGGCATTCACGCCTCCATTGGTATATACCTTATATGTAAAGGTGTGATCCACCTCATCTGTAAGTTTTACCTGTGAGTCGGTTCCGCTGAAGATACCTTCTGTACATGTGAAGCCTGCCTCTGTCTCTATCGTGGCATCAGTGCCGGTGTCCATGCTGCTTCCGTTAAGGAATTGGTAAATGTAGTCTCCACGTCCAGCCTTAGCAAAAGCATAGCCTCCACTGGTGTGGGAGAGAATGGCAAACCTGTCCTCTATAGCCTTGGTTCCCGCACTTTGGCTACGGTTGAATACGCATGCAGCGTATGGGTCTTGCTCACTTTGTGGTGTTTCAAGGAACTTCCACTGCCATTCCCTGTCGTCATCGTCAATTGTCGCAGGTTTGCTGCTACCTTTCTTTATTCCACTGTCGTATTTGGCATCTTTCTCATCTATCTGCATGGTGAGCCACTTGCCTTTTAATATGCCCAGGTTGTTCGACTCCTCATTAAATTCATAGCGTACATATACTATATCGTCAGTAATCGTAGCACCGTCAAGTGAGCCATCAATCTCATCAGCAACATCATAGATGTCGCCTTCCTTTGTTGCTGAAGCATAGTATGTAAAGTTCATTGCTAACGGGCTCTTGAAGTGGTCTGGGGTCTGTGGCAGGAGGTCACCGCCTGATTTGTAACGCAGTGACTCATGTCCACTGTTGTCAATGATAAGGTACTCATACACCACAGGACGATACAGTTTAGTGTATGTCTTTGCTACATTGGCATCGGTAGGTGCTATCAATGTGCCGAACTCGCTCATGCGCACATCCTGGTCAAAGCGAGGCATCAGCTGCATGTTGCCCTCTGCATCCTGCACAGCCATAAAGGTGGTGTTGGTAATAGAAAGTTTTCTACTGTCAAACCAAACAGAGTTGTTCTTGTCAACAACAGGAATACTGTCGCCTAATGAAATGGTCTCTGCCTCAGAATATACTCCGTGCATTATGCCGTCTTCGAGGTCCATGCCTGTGGCATTGGTCTTCATGAATTTCCTGTTAGGAGAAGTACTATAACTTACAGGCATTATCTGGATATTATACGGGTCAAAACCATTGGAGAACGAGAAGTAGCCGAGGCTGTCCTTGTTTGATATATACTGGGCAGTCTTCAGATTCTTGTATCTTGCATCCTCATAGGCATTAGGATTCTTTGCTGCCCAGCTATGACCAGTGTCACCATATCCCATCTCATAGTCTATGTTCCAGTTAGGCTTGACATACCATTTCTTATCATCGGTGATGGAATTATTGGTGATGTAGTCCAACATTCCGTTGGCAGGAACGTCGTTCTTGGTAATGGCGGAACCGTCTGAGGTGGAGGCATATTTCGTGCCTTGTTCAATGACGAAAGGCTTCGCTGTCTTGTCAGCAGGATTGTATGTCTGTGCATATTCCTCCTTCACTATGTAGGTAACATACTGGTCGTATTGGTTGCCCTTCTTGTCGAACACGTTTTTGCCATTGAACGGAGGAAGGTCTGTGAGGTCGGTGGATGTGTGGTCACCTCCCTTACCATCGCCCATTCGGTCGCTGAGCAGGTAGTACTGGTGGAAGCCGGTACGTTTCTTAGTTGTTGCCCAGAAAGCATATTCCTTCACCATGGGGCTGTTGTACGGACGTATCGCCTCTAACTTGGCATCCTTTTCTGGGTCATCGTCGCTGGTGGGTATAGGTTTTCGCATTATCTCCCATCCATGTTGGTCGAGCAGGATAAGCACGGGGTCTATGCTTGTCTTGACAAAGTCGAAGTAGCCTTCGCCCATGTCAATCGTCTGGTACCAGTGCTCTATCTCCTCCCAGCCTTTTTTTGTTTCGGGAGTACCTTCCGTGCTGCTGTAGCCGTTGTTATATCCGTTGAAACGCTTGGCGTATGCCCAGTGCTCATAATTGTGGAATCCATATTGCCCGTCGCCAGTGCCAGTCAGGAGGTCTCTGTATTTCGCTTTGTCTGGAACAGTGATAGAGACTGAGAGTTTGGCTCCTTTGTCCTCATCGTCCAGAATGCTTGTGAGCAGTTTGTTCTTCACAGTGTCATATGTCTTCCAATACTGTTCGAATGTATTTACCACTTTTCGTTCATCCTCTGGATCGTCGGTGTCTCCGTCCCTGTTCATATCCACCTTGTAGGAGGTCATCAGCTGATACTGTCCCTCACTGCCGAGCACCATATAGTCTGTTGCAGTTTCGCCAGATATGCCAGGCCACACCAAGGTCGTCACCGCTTTGTCATAGCCATCTGGCTTAAAAGTTGCGAAGAATGAATTGTAATCTTTGCTGTTTTCAATAGGATATGATTCCTGCTGACGTGACCTTATCTTCACGTGGTAAGGGTCGCCTTTCTCGCCCAGGTCGCTCTGCACATACCATGCCCAGCGGGTACGGGTGCTGGCAGCACCCTGCTGCTGAATGTCATACTGCTCCTGACCATAGACGAAGAAATTGCCGTCGCCGTTACAATATGGATATACAGCCTTGTAACGGTAGGTGTTCTCAGACATGTCAGCAACTTTAGGCAAGAGGTTGTCACCGCCATCCTCCTGACGGAAGTTCTCGCCTGCCTCATACTTCAGCAGGTACAGTTGTCCGCGCTGAAGGTTCACAAGGTCGTTTACGTCGTATGTGACATAGATATGTCCGTTGGAACCTACTGTTACCAACTCTGACTGTGCAGGTTTTAGAGTATATGTGTCGTCGGCTATGTCAAAGTTGCTTTCGATGAAGTAGTGATAGGTACTTACCAACGGACTTCTGAATTCTGGTGGGAAGTTAACTGGGTCTGTGTCGGTTTGTCGGGTTATTGCTTGTAAGAGATCCTTTCCAGCCTTGTCGATAAGGTGGTAATATACCTCCGTGGCAGAAGTACCGATAAGCTGGAAACGCAGTGTCTGGTTACCATGAACGTAGCTGCTGTTGCTGTAGATCTTCACGGTATTATCTGCAGGACGACCTATGTTGTAATAGGTTGTTGAGGATTCTACACCATTGCCGGTAGCTGCCATCGCCTCGAAGGTGCCTACAATAGCGCCGCTCTTTGCTACGAAATAGGAGGGGGTGTCGCTCCATGTTATGGATGCTCCGTCGCTGAACGCTACGTTTACGTATTTGTCCTTACCCTTGTTCCTTATTGTCATGTGGTAAGGGTCGCTGTAGTCCAACGTCCACTGGAAATAAGGATCTTCAGATTCTTTTCCTGAGCCCGTAGTGATGGATTCCTTAGTGTAAATAGTAGCATCTTCGTCATCATTTACAGTATATATATATCTGTTGTTGATGATTACGTTGTAGTCATGGGGTGAGAGTGACACGTCGTATCTTACGTAGATATCACCCCCAGAGAGACTGTATGGTGCATTACTTATAGTAGGTGTCTTTGCCTGAGCATTTGCCAAGGAGGCATAAAAGGTAACGGTGGCGGAGTAAGACGGTGCAAGGAACGGACTGCGTATAATCTCGGGTATGTCTGTCCACGCCCTAAGCATGGTGCCTATGTCCTGACTTTCGGTAGCCTTAACTGCTATGTCGCCGCCATCGTTGCGCACGATGTGGTAGGTGTAGTTAATTTTCGCCAGTTCTACCACCCTTATACGGCTTGCGGTAGTGCTGTAGGTGACGGGATGATCACCCGTAGAGCCCCAACCGATATATTTTGGCGAAGCGTATGTACCGTACTCTCTTAGCTCGAATCTCTCAAAGTCGCTGTTCTCATATACAATTTCCCAAGTGCTGATGTCGGAAGAACCTGTCTTGTTTGTGTTGAGAGTGGTGCCGTCACCTGCTCCGGTGGCGCAGCCGATATAGCGTGTGGCAGAGGCAGTCTCACTTGCTTCACGGCTGACGATCTTCAGTTCGTATGGGTCGCCGACAAATGCCACCTGAACCTTGGCACCCTGTTCTTCTCCTGTGTGCAGATTACTGTTGCTGCCTATGGAGGATGAGCCAGTGATGAAATCGTCGGAAGAATTGTAGGCTATGTTCTTCTGCTCCGCCGTACCATTCATACGCATGGTGTACCAGCGGGCATTCCTGTAATCGTATGTGCCGCTTGTGGCAGCGAGAGTGTCGAAGGGCAGTGATTCAGATACGGTATAGCCAAGATATATTACGTAACTGTTGGCGGCAGCCTCAGCAAAGGTTGTCATTGGCTGGGTAAGGGCTGCATCTTTGTATGCGCTGTATGTTACGTACTTGCGCTTCAGGGCATCAGGAATGTGATTGACAGGGTTCTCTGACAGCAGGGCATCACTCCACTTCATGGTAGTGGAGAGCGTACTCGCTGAGCCATGTGTCTTGATGTTGACGGTGTAGGTCTTTATCTCATAGATATTTGTAGAATAGGCAGAACTGAGCGCCTGTCGCTTAAAGTACGGCTGGCTCCTTTTTTTTCCAGCATCATTGTCATACGAATCATAGTAAGTGTAGTATTCGTTACTGCTGTTTGGCTGGTTAATGGTAGGAGCTGTACCTCCTGTACCTTGGTTTGCCTTACTTGCAACAAGCATATACCCGCCTTTGGCATTAGACAGCAGAGCGTATGAATTCAATGTGGGAGTTTCATTTCTGTAGTATCCCACCCAGGTGTCAAATCGTGCTTCAGGGGCAGTGTTATAGTATTTAGTCTTGCATTTTGCGTATTTCTCAGGGGTGTAGTCTGAAGCGCTGGTGTAACCAGATTCAACCTTGTAGTGTTTGTTGTTGCTGGCATCAAACCACATTTGGTTGTTGCCAAGTTTACCAAAGAGGGATGAGCCTGCGTATGGCTTTATAGTTCCGGTATTATCACCAGCTGACTTGTCTGTTATATGCAACTCTTCTCCTTCATACGAGGTTACTATGGAAATGTTGTAGGGGTCTTCACCTTCAAGTTTGAATCCGAAGAAAAGTCCCTTTGGACCCCAACCACTGTAATAGAACCCGAGTTGGTTTGTACCAGTGCCTTCCTGTGGTAAGACAAAGTCTTCACTTGACAGGTGTTCTCCCGACAGGGCTGCTGCATTTGCGTTTGCGACACGGTTGTTACGACTGCGGTTGTAGGCAAGGAATTTTTTCGTGTCTCCTGAGGTTATGGAAAGGTTATATTTAGTTACGCCGTCAAGTTCAACCATGCCATTTTTGTAGCCGGAAGTCTCGCCATCATTGATGTAGTCGTAGGTAACGTATATGTCGTTATAAGCATCAACAGAGGTACCTGGGGTGATTTCATTTGATAAGCACTCATACGCATCTCCACCTGAACATTGGAAAATGTTGTACTTTATATTTACAATTTTAGTGTCGTGTCCACTGTCGTAGAGTTTGTCATAGGTATAAGTGGCATTTGCCCAATATCTAAAGTTTTTTGCCAGCGGGCTCTTGAACTGGTCAGGCAGTCCTACCGTTGCTTCCTCACTGATGCACTGCAGGGCTTCAACGCGGATGTTTGGATTGAAGTCGGCAGTGTTGTTGTAGTTTCTTACAGTGAACGGCTTGGTAAGGATGTGGTATGTCACCTTCTTTGCCGTAACATAGTTCATCATGCCTCCAGCGATGAGCAGGAGTGCTGTAAGTACTAAAGTTTGTATGTGTTGCTTAATGTTCATATACATGTTGTTTGGCTTCATATCTGTGTTTATATTCATGCTATTTTACCATTGTTCAACGGTGTATTTGCTTGTGTTAAGCACAAGGGCTTCGGGAGTGAATTCCAATTCAAATTGGTAGGAATACCCTGCCTCCCAATTCATCAGCGTTTCCCCCGATGTGTTTGTCGCATTTATGGTGGCAGACTTGTTTAATGTGACATTGCTTAGATTGGTCCATGTGGCATTAACGGTAATTGTGAATGTGGTGCCGCTATAGTCCTTCGGGATAACCAAAAGGGGAGAGTCAACGGAGCCGACGATGCTTCCCGTAGTGCTTGAACCAGAGGGAGTCCACACCCATGCTGATCCGTTATATGCACATGTTCCACCTGTTTCAAAGATGTTTGCAGGGGTTGAGGGTGCTATGGTCACCGAATTAACCGTTATACCATCGGAAGCAGGATTCTTGAGTTTGAATACGAGTCTGGCAAAGGGTCGCTTGAACGTCATGGTTACGCCGGTAGAACTGCTGTTAAAAACGTTCTTGTCGGTTTCCAGAGCGCAAACGAACTCCTTCAGTTCTGCCTGACCAGCGGCTGTCGTTGGCAAACCTGTGCACACAAACTGTGGCTGGCGTGCTGTGCTGTAGCTTATGTTGCTTATGTAAGTAGGCGCCGTTGCAGGCATATATGCAAAGAAATCAAGGGCGCTGGCGCCTGGCCAACCGTGCTTTATGCCGTTAGCGAACTGCCACTTGTTGGCTCCATCATTTTCTGTATCGTTCCACACTACGGTGGTTGCGTCTATGTATGGGGTAGTAGTAGTAGCATTATATGCTGCGCAGGTAAAACTGCCTTCAGTCTTCAGGTCATCATTGCTATTGTAGGTCGAAGCCTTGCTAAAAAATCCATTGACGTTTGTGTTGAAGGTAATGGTATTGCTGTTGTTCCCGTTAACGTTCCCGTTTCCGTTAAAGTCATCATCACCAGAGCAGCCTGCCAGCAAAGAGGTTGCAGCCAGGAGGGTGAACGCCATTTTGTATGTTGATACTTTTCTCATAATCCGTATGTGATTTCTAAACAAGTCATAAAATTATGAAATTTGGAAAAATCTTCGCGTACATTATAAAAAAATTCAACTCTGCGTTAAGTTTTTTTAAGAAGCAGCGTGCTTGCAAGCAGTCCGCTTAACATTTATTGTGTTTTTTTTGATGCGTTCTTTTTGCATTCTGCACACCATTTTTTTGTGGTCGAGCACCTCTTTTTGCAGAGGCATTACCTCTGCATGCAGAAGCATTACTTCTGCAGCTAAAAGCATTACTTCTATCTCTAAAAGCATTACTTTTAGCGCTAAAAGCATTGCTTTTATATATGACGACAACTAAGACAAATTAAGTTTTGGTATTTTGGCAAACCTGCCAAAATTTAATAATTTTTCGTGGAATACCCCCTAACCCCACTTATTCCTTCTAATCCCGCATAAACACTGGGCTCAAGCAGGTGGGGTCAAGCTTACTCTACCTCACTTCCAACCTCACTTCCAACCCCACCTATCCCGATTTTCTATTCCCTCCATCTTGTTGGGTCACAGGTGGGGTAAAAAGTGGGGTTCAACCATTTCTACCCCACTTGCCTCAGCCCAGTATCCATGCGCCTTCCGAGCCCATAAGTGAGTAAGTGAGGTAGAAATGAAAAATTCTTCTTTTTTTGCTTTACAAAAACATTAATAACTCCTGACAAGGGCATAAGTCTTTACAGACTTTCCTCAGCACTTCAAGTGATATGGGCTTTATGTGCAAGCCCCTAAGCCCATATCACTTGCAGTCCTGCATCTGTCTAAAGTCAGGTTGTGCCCTTGCCAGGCAAAAACAACGGCTTTTAATAAGCCTGAAAAACAGATATTACCGATTACTGCATGTTAACATA
>ODAJ011896930.1_pt1 | contig 11124 bp, 13 predicted proteins | sample 1539241 | NCBI WGS metagenome assembly ODAJ01 (sample SAMN02144231, study PRJEB22623) | gut metagenome | biome: sheep rumen | host: Ovis aries | place: New Zealand | reverse complement strand
GCGTTGTCTATCCTGTGTGATGAGGGCAATGCGAGAGCCTACGAGTCCAGGATGGGCAGAAGAACAGACACCTACGCCTTTTTTGTATCACTGAGCGAACTATATACCTACTAACTGAAACGGCTGAAGAAGGGGTGTAGTCAGCAAATTGAAGTCCTCGTCCATGACTGAGCTATACTTTAATACCCGTGACGAACTGAATCGGATAGACGTTGCTAAGATTGTCTATTTCGAGGCAGACGGAAACTATACCGATATCGTGATGGTCAACAAGTTGCGTGCCGCCATCTGCATGAACTTAGGCGAGATGGAAAAAGCCATTGCCCAACAGGTACCTCCGCAGGAAAATACATTTATGCGCATAGGTAAGCGTTTTATCATCAATATGCGCTATATCTATCAAATCAATGTCTTGAAGCAGCAGCTCATCCTTTCAGACTATGACCACTTTGCCTTTCAGGTGAATATATCGAAGGAGGCACTGAGAAAAGTGAAGGAGCTGATGTTGCAGAACCGTATATAAGTCAATGCTATGGAAATACTGATAGGACGCGACGCAGACACCTCAAGACTCAAGCTGACCTCAGGCAAGAAGGGTGTGCTCTATGGCACAGAGCAAATACCGGCCTCGGTAAGGCCTGAGCACTGCAAGCTATTGGTAACAGGCGATAAGATAAGGCTTCAGAACCTCGATGTCAATGCCTATACCTTTGTGAATGGGCGGGCTGTTGAGGTAAAGACACTATCCAGACAAGACACGATTGCATTAGGTACAGACCGCTATCCGTTTGACTGGCGTGCCTTGGACGAGTTTATTCCTCCTGTTGCAGATATCCGTCCATTAAAAGAGGTTTGGGACCACTATGAAAGTGAAGGCCTGCGCCTTCAGATAGCAGAGCGTAAGTTCAACTCCCTGCGGTCGGCAACGGGGCTTATCACGATGGTTGCCATTGTCCTCAGTATAGCTACGGGCGGGCGCAGCCAGTGGTATTTCCTGCTTTATGGGTTGGCGATAGTCATTTCCGTTGCCTTCTTTGCGAAAGCCTATCTTGACTCTTCGAAGATTCCACAGAAGCGCCAGCAGTTGAATCGTCAGTTCCAGCGCGACTATGTGTGTCCGCACTGTGGCCACTCGTTGGGTAGCCAGTCGTATGAGATACTGGTTCAAAACGGCTATTGTCCCTACTGCAAAGCAAAGTTCATACATTAACCCCACCCTTTCATGGAATATGATTGGAGAAATTAGGAAACATAGATATTATTACCGACATTTGCACTCGGAAACCAATTAAAACAATTTGACTATGAAGACGAACAACAAGACTTGGAAGCCAGTAACCATCGGTGGATTCACTGGTATTTTGATGGGAGCAGGTGCTATGCACATTTCCCAGAGTGTTGCATCAGCAGCGAGTGTAGATGAAGGTGAACAGATGCCTGAACTCAAGCCTTTGGACGAGCTGAGCTTCCGTGAGGCTTTCGATACGGCGCGTGCAGAGATGGGACCTGGCGGAGTGTTCCGCTGGCATGGGAATCTCTATAACACCTATACTGCCGACGAGTGGCAGGCGATGTCTGACGAGCGGAAAGAAGAACTGGCACAAGAGGTAGACCCAGAGATAAGTCCAGAGGATATTGATACAGACGTTGTGACAGTCAACGAGACCGCTGATTCCCTGCAAACGGAAGCCAGCGAGACCTCCGATCCCTTGCTGTCAGAGGCCAGCGAGGCAGAGGATGACAGCGACGATGTGCGCGTGATAGGCCAGGGCGAGGTGACGCTGCAGAATGGCCGCAATGTGACCGTTCAGGAACTGGAAGTCAATGGTCAGCGCGTGGCTGTGATAGATGTGGACCAGGATGGTACGGCAGATATCGCCATGACCGACCTGAACCACAACCGCCAGATGGACGAGGGTGAGGTGATAGACCTGCATACAGGCGAGGCCCTGTCGTTCACCAACGACGAGCAAGACATCAGTCAGATGCCAGAAAACCTTGATCTCTAAAAAACTCCGTAGACGATGGAAGTGTTGCATATCAAGTGTCCTGCATGTGGAGCCGTTCTCGAAGTGAAGAACTCGAAGAACGAAGCCGTCAAGCGGATCAGCTGTCCTCAGTGCAAGAAGCATCTGGCAGTGACATTCCGCGAGGAGCCCAAGCCTGCCCAGTTTGTTGAAATCAAGATGGTGCAGCTCTCCGACGGTTCCACCAAGACCATTGTCCGTGCCCTGACTGCGGAACACATTGTGAAGGTCAACGGCGAACAGCTTCAGAAGGACGATGAGGTGGTGCTGGCCATAGGAGATGAGTTGCAGATAGACGATACCAAAGGTGTGTTCGGAAAGGAGGGATATGTCAACTATCAGCAGGTCACTCCGCCCCCGACAACTCCTCCCACCAAAGTACCCTCCGACCTGACCCCTGCACAGCCACCATCACACCGCCACTGGATGCTCTATGCGGCGCTGATTGCAGCATTGGCTGTCGCTCTTGTCGGCTGGAAGTGGTTTACTCGGCCGCCAATGCCGCCAACGCCTCCTGTTGCAGAGGTGGACACCTTGTCAACACCACAACCCAAGACTGAGAAGAAGGAGGCTGGCAAACCACGCGACAACAAGAAGAGTACACCCAAAGCGAATCCGAAGCCCGAACGCAAACAGCCTCATCTGACCAGCCTCAGCAACTACGATTTGGAGAAACTGGCTCTTGGAGGCGATGTGGACGCTCAGTATCAGCTGGGAAAGCGTTGGGTCAACAAGCACGACAGCATCAATGTCGTCAAAGGCATCAAATACCTCAAGATGGCTGCACAAAACGGTTCGTCGGAAGCCAGCAATGCTTTGCGAACAGTCTTCTCAGCCTTACAGCAGTCAGCCGCCAATGGCAGCTCGACAGCAGGAAATATCTTAAGAGAACAAAGATAACAAGCAACAATGAAGAGATTGATTCTCTATATCATTATCGGTATGGTTGTGCTGACAGCATCAGCACAGACTCACTATCGTACCTCAGAACTGGAACGATTGGTCACCACACTGAACGTGGCTGTCGCTGCACTTCCTGAAGGCTACAGTCACCCGGTGGCAAATGGTCTTCTGCTGACTACTCATATGAAGGAAAATACACTCGACCATATTGGTCTGCAGCTATTCTCGGACGAACTGCGTGTAGCTGGCAACTCGCCCGTCTTCGACTTCCTGGAGCGCTACTTCCTCCAACTGAAGTATCCTCCTGTAGTGAAGACGGCATCCAATATGATTCGCGACGACCAGTTCCGCTTCCTCATAGGCAATATGGCAACGATAGACCAACTGCACACCACCGACGACTTTGCCTTTAGCAACGACAACAACCGCTATACAGCCACCTGGTCTCGTCAGGGACGAACGCTGCTGTCAGTATCTTTCCCTGTGGAGTATGAACTGATCAGTGGCGAGAACAAGATAGAAGCGGAAGACAATCTCCTGTCGGACATCAAGAGTACGGTCATCACAAGGGTTGCCGACAGCCCGACCCAAGCCGACAGCTATATCAATGAGTGCTTTTCCAACCGTCTCTATTTCAATAAGGGCAGTCTGATAGTCAGCGGTCTGCATCCAGCTGAGTCGTCTGCCAACATCATGCTAAGCACCAATACGAAGGGCAGATACGATATCCAAATGACCCAGATATCCTATGGCTTCCAGAAGAAGATGTTCCAAGTGCCTCTGCGTCAGTGGATTGCTTTCTGTAAGAACAGCGGTTGCCAACTCTATTTTGGCATCGAGAATATCAGCAGTCAGGGCGAAGTCAGTGCTGTAGTCATTGCCGTCAATCAGGCAGAGAACTATAATCATGTGCTCACCGTCAACATCCCTTCTCAGACCATTGCTCAGCACCAGGGAACGATAGAGGCCCGCCTCTATCCCTACATCCCTACTCACAACGTGCTGAACATGTTTGCCAACTATCGTAAGTCGAACCCTAAAACCCTGGTCAGCAGATGAAACGTTTATTCGCCCTCATATTGATAGTTGGTGCTACACTGTCTGTCATGGGTATGGACGGACGGCTCGAGAAGATGAATGCCATCAAGAAGAATGCCGACTATATTCATGGAGAAGCCACCACTGACGCTCTGGAAAGCGCCGCATCGCTGGCTTACGAACTGCTGCAGAATGAGGTCTATGCGTGGGCACGGCAAAATGCCATTCAACTGAACATCCGTTCTGTGCAGGACATCAACGAACTGTCCGATACGCTTGTTGTGCAACCTTATCGTGGGGTGTACCGTGTGCTTGCCTATCTGGAGAAATCGAAGCTGATGACGCTCCAAGACACTACGGTCATGGAGCGAGATACCCTCAGTGTCGAGAAGGACAGCACCAGCTACAGGAAAGATACGACCAGTGTAGGGAAGAAAAGCCCCTCACTGATGAACGATTCGGTCAAGAGGATGATTGACCGCCGATTCTTCGGAAAAGAGGGAAAGAAGCGACAGCGCACCAACGATGCACTGCTACGCATCGGTAAGGCCAAGAACTTCTTCGAACTGAAAACCATCATGCAACCTCTGAAGGAGGAGGGTAAGATACTCGACTATGGTAAGTATGCCACAGCCACCAAACCAGAATTGTGCTACCTCATCGTCTACGACCCGGCAGGCAACATTCGCGCCCTGTTAGGCAAAGGTGAAAAGGTGCGCAAGAATCTGAGAACAGGCAAGGACGACAGCATCGGCAACTATCGGGGCTGTGGTGCCATTTGGTTTACACTAAGTGAGAACTGAAAATAAAAACAATTGCTATATGAAAAAACTACTATTATTCACATTTGTGCTTCTGTCCGCCATTTCTAACAGTCCTCATGCAATGGCTTACAACAATGTGCGTCTGGTCATCACGGACGGAATTACCGATCGGCAGTTAAAGACGCAGATGGAACAGGCTGTCTCGACAGTGATGACAGAGATTAACCGCTCGTTCGACCAGAACGCTCCTACGCTGTCGTTTCCAGAAAACTATATGGATGCTACTGCCCAGGGAGAGGTGAACCAATTGTGGCAGAACGACCGCTTCCGCTGTGTGGAGGAGGAGATAGTGAAGAAACTACTGACCACCCACAATGGCTATCAGGTGCGGGGTATCCCCCTGATTGTCAATAATGCCCGAGGCGGTGAAGAATTGGGCTATCAGGAGGCAGTCATCAACTTCGACAAGCAGGGTGTCATCATGAGTTTCTACTACACTGTCAATCCCGAGGTCTACAGCAGTCTGCGGATGGAACAGATGAGGGATTCGCGCTATGAGGTGGCAGACATCAAGGATCGTATGATGATACTCGATTATGTAGAGCACTTTCGTACCTCCTATAATCAGAAAGACCTGAAGTTCCTGCGACAGGTATTCTCAGACGATGCACTGATCATCACGGGTAAGGTGATAAAGGTAAGGAAGTCGGAGGTGGTGCCTTCTGGCAAGAAGGTCATCTATACAACCCAGACTAAGCAACAATATCTGGACAATCTGGCAAAGGCTTTCCAGAGCAACAGCTACATCAAGGTGTCGTTCGACAATGTGGTGATTGTGGAGCATCCTACCATTCACGGTGTCTATGGTGTCACCGTCCATCAGAAGTGGAACACACCGCGCTATAGTGACGAGGGCTATGTCTTCATGGTATGGGACTTCCGCAATCCCGATTCTCCACAGATACATGTTCGCACCTGGCAACCTGACTACATCGACAAGGCTCGTGGCCAGAAGCTCAACCCCAACGATGTGTTCACCTTGGGCGATTTTGACCTGTAAAACGGCTGGCCTTCTGTTAGGCTGCGTTCTTTGGCTTAGTGACACACAGGAAGTTTTGGCAGCAAGAGATTTCTGTCTGAAATGTTTGGTCGTCTCAATATTTCTTTCTATCTTTGCCCCGTCAAACGGTAATAGCTATGGAAGAAAAGAGATATCCCATTTTGGATGAAGAAGAAAGTGTAGGCATGGCCAGCGAACCGATAACGGAGCCAGTAGCCGATATGACGGCATCGATGCCTATATCCGCAGGCGTTCCAGAAGAGGAAACAGACTGGATAGACGACCTCGACTGGAGCCGCTTCCCCAGTCTTGGCCCTTTCTCTGAGGAAGAGGCTATTGCAAGGATAGACAGGTTTGAAGAACGTTTGGCAAAGGGTGAGGTAAAATGGTATTCTTCAGAAGAAGTAGATAAATTGCTTTACGAAAAATATCCATGGCTAAGGTGATTTGGGAAGACAACGCGACTTTTTTGCTATTAGATTATATTAAAAATGCGCGTATTGAATATGGAGCTGCAACTGTAAAACGTTGGCAAAGCGAAAGGAAAAGCATAGAGTGGCGTTTGGAGCACTATCCTATTTCGTTTCCTCCTGAAGAATTGCTTCGCGACAGATCAGTTCGCTATAGGTTCTGTACCATGATGAGTCGGCGGTTTAAAATTATTTACTATTATGATGATATAGAAGATGTTGTACGCATAGTTGATATCTGGGACTCCCGAATGGATCCCAAGGCCCTCATTCGACGAATCCATTAAATCAACATCCTTCATAACTTCCTGACACCTCGGAGAGACAAACTCTCTGAGATGTGTTTGTGTTGCTATAGTCATAGTTAGAAAAGTTAGAAATATAAAAAAAATGACTATAAAATAAGAAGATTATGAAAACAAGAATGCTTTTAACTGCCTTTTTAATGGCAACATTGACTTTTTCTGCACAGACATCTAATGACGATTTCACATTGCCTCTCAGATTCATGTCCGTACCTGGCAGCCCGACTATATAGAAAAGGTCCGTTGCCAGAAACTCTGGCACCAGTGATGTATTTAGCTTAGGTGATTTTGACCTGTAAGTATATAAACATTTAATACAATACGATTATGAAAACAAAACAAAAATCAATGATGAGAACTATTAGTGTTATGGTATGTATGCTGTGGTGTATTAACATGATGGCTCAAGATTCAATACCCTTTTTCTCATGTGCTCAAATTCAAAAAGACAACGAGGCTTTAACAGCAATAAAAAAGAAATACAAAGGGTCTAAAAAGAAATGGGGTGCAGCAATTCAGGAGTATCACCCACTAGAAAACGGGAATATTCAATATACTTACATTATTGAAGCAGCAGATACTTTCAACATTAAGACCATGATGAATAATACTCAAGCATGGTTTGGATTTACAACTTCTTCCGAACTTGCTTCTGTGAAAAATGTTGATGATGAAAATCATATTATTGAAGCGACTACAGGTGTAAATAATGTGGCAGAGGCAAGTGGCTATGGCAGCATTTCAATAGTGGGTGTTGTAATGAATTATAGAATATCCTTCAAAACAAACAGAATCAGATTTTCCCTTTGGGTTAGTCATTATAATATAGGAACAGCCAGCAACTTTGGCAAAAATAAAACAGAGGTTATTCCCATTTCGGAAGCATATCCTTTAAATCCGAAAGGTAAGCATAAATCAAGTTTAGGAGCAGCTTTCATTAATGTAAACGCATATTGCCCAACGTTTGCCCAATCTTATCTGGAGTATATGGAGAAGCATCGTGGCAAGGATTTGAAAAAGAATGATACAGATTGGTAAACAGATAAAAATAAATATATTTAGCGTGCAGCGGTTGTGAAGCTTGGTTCAACTCAAAGCGCAAATTTTATGCCTCCCTGATCATGTCACCCTTGATAACTGCAAGAAAATGGGCATCAGCAAGGAGCCCGTGAAGGAGTATTTGAAAGGGAAGTAGGATTTATTGTATATACATTTATAACATATTTGAAAATATATTGTTTACTATGGAATTAAAAGATTTGGAACAGAATGGATTAGAGATGAGTGTTGGTGACAAAATCATTAAAGTAAAGGGTCGTTTTAATGGCAATTTCTTTTGTGTTGACAGAAGGAGTATAGACGACAACCCTTCGTTGTCGAAAACAGAAAAAGACAATCTAAAAAGGCACTTGCTTTCTGATAGAAATATACTACTTTCAGAGTAAACGATAGTTAGCGATGTTAAATATGAAAAAAGAGTCCCAACAAGAGTCTGAGTTTTTATATCACTATACATCTATGGATGCATTGTGCAGTATGTTAAGTGAGTATAGGAAAAATTGTTCGACAGGGAATTTGATATTTTGGGCCAGTAGCATTTTTACAATGAATGACCCTCGAGAAATGGTACACGGTGCAGAAGTGTTAGAAATACTGTTGCCTGCTATCGAAAAACTATTTGATTTGCCTTCTGAAAATAGTTTGGATATAAAGAATCTTGACAGAGAGAAATTATTAAAAGATTCTACTAAAACTCCATTTGTCCTGTCCTTCACTGCCAACGAAGACGAACTCGGGATGTGGAACCTATATGGGGATAATGGATGTGGGATATCATTAATTTTGTCTAAAGATGTAAAATCCATTCCTTTAGAGGAAGGTAATTGTTCTGGTTTGGTAAAGGTTAACTATGATAAAGGTGTCGACAATTATCCTAACTTAGCCAATATCTTTAATAATGGCATCATAGAATGGAGAAACTACGACGAACCAGCCAAAATTAAGGAGTGTAAAGCAAGAACATTAAGCAAACTTTTTACCCAACTATGTCCGTATATAAAAAGTGAGGCATACAAAAATGAAAATGAGTATCGGATATGTTATACAAATGTCCCTTATAAAAGTGTAAAATTTAGGACTAAGAATAAAAGTATCATTCCATATATAGAAGTACCTCTTCCCATACAGTGCCTAAGAGGTATACAATTAGGACCATGCTGTGATCATAAAACGGTTGAACAGTCTCTTCGGTTCTTACTTGACACATGTGAACTTAATATTGATATTTTAAGTTCAAACATTCCGTATAGAAATATTTAACACGTCAATTTGTGTTGAACAAAATTATAATTGTTTTGAGTAATGAATGAAATAAGACAACAATCAATTATAGGAATGATTTTGTTATTCCTGTTAATTTCTACTCGTATCTTTGCTTATGAGGCAGTCATTGATGGTTTAAGATATCAGTGGAAAAACCAACATAACAGTAATGGGTATGAATTAGTATGGGTGATAGGATATAGTAGCAAAATTAGTGAAGATTTGATAATTCCAAGTACTTTGAAATGGGTATCAAATGATATGCGAAATGGGAAAAAATGTTCTGTAACAGCAGTTAAGGCTGATGCATTTTTAAATTGTTCAATAATTAAAAGTGTTAATTTCAAATCTGTAAGGACTGTGTACAATTGTTCTTTTAAAAATTGTACATCATTAAAAACGATATACTTCGGCAATGTTCAGTATATTGATTCTGAAGCATTTGTGGGTTGCTCATCTCTTACAGAGATTCATTTAGGTACTACCCCTCCATCTGTACATGAGGATTCATTTGATGAAGAAGCTTATAAAAATGCTACGCTATTTGTTCCAGAAGGAACTGCAGAGGTATACTGCAATTCGCCAACATGGAGTAAATTTGCAAAGATATCAGATGGGAATACAATTCTGTCAAGTTATCAGCTTGACATATCTTCTTCTGGTAATGGGAATGTTACTTATAGTGGCTCAACTATCCAAAACGGAACACATTCTTTCACTATACATGAAGGAACTTCTGTAACAGTTACCTTCTCTCCAGATAGCGGGTATCGTATAGCCAGTGTAAAGTTAAACAATACTGATGTAACTTCAAGTGTATCGAATAATCAATATACCATTAGTAATATTTCTGAAAATACAACATTAGATATATCTTTTGAAAAAAATCCATCAATCTCTCCAATTATTAATTTTTCCGATCCTGTAGTTAAACAATTATGCGTTGAGAAATGGGATACTAATGGTGATGGTGAGTTGAGTGAGGAGGAAGCAAATGCTGTTTCCGATTTAGGAAATGTATTTACAGCGAAAACAACAATTCGAAGTTTTAACGAGTTAAATAAATTTACAGGATTAAAACAAATTTCAGCTGACGCTTTTAAAGAATGTAGTAATTTAGAATCAATAACTTTTCCTTCAGTTACATCAATCAATGCACGTGCTTTTCATAGCTGTACTAGTTTATCTGGTCCTTTAGCTATTCCGAATTCTGTTGTATATATCGGAGAAGGTGCTTTTTATTCATGTAAAAGTTTAGTTGGAACTTTGTCAATTCCTAATACTGTTACATTTATAGGGAATTATGCATTTCAAGATTGCACAGGAATCACAGGCTCATTAATAATTCCTAATTCAATAACATCCATTGAGCCATATACATTCGCTAACTGTAAAGGTCTTTCGGGAGATTTAATTATTCCTGCTAATATTAAATCTATTGGTCAAAATGCTTTCGGTGGGTGCAGCGGCTTGACAGGGACGTTAACAATCCCCAATTCTATAGAAGTTATTGAAAATAATACTTTCAGAGAGTGTGGTTTCACAGGTACATTATCAATTCCTACTTCAGTAAAATCTATTGGTAGTTACGCTTTTTACAAGTGTAAAGATTTAACAGGTGCATTGACGATACCTAATTCTGTCACTTCCATTGGAGAGAGAGCGTTTTATGAATGTTCAGGTTTCACAGGATCATTAACGATACCCAATTCTGTCACTTCTATTGGAAATTGGGCGTTTAGTAGTTGTAATAAATTAAACTATGTTATTTCATTTATTGAATCCCCTTTTGTTATACCTGATTATGTTTTTAGTGGCATTTCATCTAATGCAGTATTACAAATTCCTAAAGGAACAAAAAGTGCATACGAAGCATTTTCTGGTTGGAAAAAGCATTTCAAAGAAATAATAGAAGAGGGGGCTAGTACTATTTCAACCTACACTCTGAGTATTACAGCTTCAGATAATGGTAGTGCTTCGTATAGCAGTACGACCATTAAAAATAAGACTCAATCGTTTACAATTGAGGAAGGTTCGTCTGCTACGGTATCATTTAATCCTGATAGCGGCTATCGCATTGCAAGTGTGAAGATAAACGGTACTGATGTAACTTTAAGTGTGTCAAACAATAGATATACCATCAGCAATATCTCTGCCAATACCACATTGTCTGTGACCTTTGAGGCTATTCCTCCCACGACCTATACGCTGAGCATCACAGCATCTGGTAACGGT
>ODAJ012178850.1_pt1 | contig 11125 bp, 2 predicted proteins | sample 1539241 | NCBI WGS metagenome assembly ODAJ01 (sample SAMN02144231, study PRJEB22623) | gut metagenome | biome: sheep rumen | host: Ovis aries | place: New Zealand | reverse complement strand
GAGTCTGACGGTTACTTCTATGAGTACACCGCTGCTGGCGTAAAGACCGGCAAGAAGAGTGACTTCAAGTGGAACACCGGTTCTGAGGGCACTGGCACTCCTGCTGTTGACGCAGCTTGGAACACCCAGAGCCAGACGCTGACCCTGAGCGGTTTGGTAGATTCTAATGGTCAGGTTACTTCTGTTACTATTTCTCTGAATGGTACTTTGACCTCGCTGGTATTCGTTCCTCAGCTCTATCTGGATGGTATTGAGTCTATCGAGTATCCTTGGATTGGCGGCCAGTTCCTGGTAGCTAAGACTATTAAGAGCGATTGGCCTGACTTGTCTCACCACGGAACTGATGCTAAGGAAATGCAGGATATTCAGGATCCTCTTTGGGATTATGTTCCTAACACGCTGGCTCGTTACTATGACGTAGACACTAAGACGATGAAGACCACTGGTGGCGCTACCTATGCTAAGAAGCAGGAGCCTTTGACTGCTGCCAACGAGTGGATTTATGGTCCAGCTTGGGCTGTTCAGTATCATATGAATCCTGCCAACTCGGCTGCTGATTATGGTGTGAATGCTCCTGCTTATATGGTGCTTGAGCCCGATGTTATTTACTATAACACTCGTACAGCAGCATCTGCTTTGAACGTTAGTTCTCCTGAGACTTTCTGGACTTCTAAGACTCCTGTTGCTGGTACAAAGGGTATAGAGGGTGCTCTTGCTTCTAAGACTTATGGTAAATATGGTCTTTGGAGTCAGCGTAGCGGTCAATTCTCTACTGAGGCTGGTATCCTGACTGCTGGTATTCAGATTGCTCATCCTGACCGCTTGGCTCCTTGGCCCACTGACGAGACTATCAATGCCAATGGTGCTAACACTGCCACACCTGCTTATAAGTATGGTGATTGGAGCTGGTTTGGTCTGTCTAAGTATAAGGAAACTTATAACAAGTATGACAACACTGTTGCTCTCAAGCTGCAGGACGGCAATGGCGGTGAGGTCGTTTCTGACTATGCACTGCTCGTTCCGACCCGTGTTCAGCTCGAGGGTCTGATTTGGTACAACGCTCCTGACTACAAGGAGCCTAATATGCCGGGTTACACCTATGGTCCTAACCGTACTACTCCTGGAACCCGTGTTGGTGACGAGGAAGGTACTGTAAAGGTTAGCAACTACGACTGTACTGCCAACCGTATCCACGTTTGGGACTCTCCTGAGGAGGCTCTGAACGATCCCGACGGTGCTGCTCTCGAATTGTTTGTTGGTGATCAGGTCGACCTGACCAAGTATCTGGGTGTTCACTTCTTGAAGGAGAACCTGAAGAAGAAGGAGAAGGCTACTGCTCAGAACAACAACTTTGAGGATGTTTACGAGGTTGGTTGCTGGAAGTATGGTGAGGAAGGTGCTTTCGGTCTGCACTATGAGTATCAGCTGATTGACTACTATAACTCTACCAACCATACACATGACTCTCGTTATGCTGCTTTCAATGACTGGAACGGTAACTGGGATTCTTGGGTTGCTACTAATGATATTAATGGAAAAAAGTGCAATACTACTGGTATCATCAAGGTTAAGAGTGTAACTGCTGATGGTAAGACTCAGGACGTTGAGAGCACTACTTCTGTTGACCGTGAGCCTCTGGTTCGCGTAATGCTGAAGAACGCTGACGGCAAGGTGCTGCTCGATGGTTATATCCTGCTGCACATCAACTATGAGCCTGACAATAAGGAGATTGAATATCCTGAACAGGCTAAGACCTTCGATCTCTGCAATGGCGTAGAGCTTGCTTCTAACTGGTCGCAGTTCTCTAACATCGTTCTGCAGACTGCTCTGACCAACGAGCAGATTCAGGGCTTCAACGATTACTACTGGGCAGATTGTAAGACTGGTGGTACGATTGCTGGTGACGATGGTAAGTACGTAACTCCCGATGCTAAGCAGGTTATAGCTGCAGCTGATGGTCACGCACAGTATCAGCTGAAGATATTCAACTTCGGTGACCTCTATGGTAAGAATATCTCTGCTGCTGCTCAGAAGGCCATGAAGAATGGTGGTGCTTCTGCTTACGAGGAGAATGCTATTGCAGGCTTCCAGACCAATCAGGGACTTGGTGTAGCTTACTACAAGCCCAATGGTGAGGGTACAACCAACCATGTATTCCACTGGTATCTGTCGCCTGAGGAGATTGAGTACATTACTCATGACCTGCAGCCTTCTGATTATCCTGTGACTGTGAGCCGTTGGATTCGCTACGTTGCTAAGGACGAGAAGCGTGGTCGCGAGGTTAACAACTACAGTGCTCCTTATCCGTACATCTGGGTGAAGATGACGATGACTATTACCCGCAAGGACAATAGCGTTGCTTATAAGACAAAGGATGCAAACAACTGGTATCACTGGAAGACCGGTGGTAACAATGAAGGCGTAGCTGCTGAAAATGCTAATTACTGGTCTGCTCTTGCATGGGACATCCAGGCACCACGTAATGGCTATCGTATCAACACCTTCAACCGTACTATCAAGAACTCTGTTTTAGGTAACGAGTGGAATGTTGGTGGTAAGACATATAAGCACTACTTTGCTCCGAAGCCCGAGAAGCTGGTATTCTACACCTACACTCGTACATCTGATGCCAATACGAAGGTTTCAGAGGCTATCGCTGCTGCTCCTTACGTACAGGCTGGTACAGTTAAGACTAAGACTGTTAAGTCTGTTGTTGAGGACTTCGAGAAGCTGCCCGCTGCTCTGCAGGCTAAGTTGCTGGCAAGTGGTAAGGTAAAGAAGGAGACCCGTTGGATTACTCCTCAGCCTTCTGGTACATTCAACGATGGAACAGGTACATATCATGCCGCATTTGACCTGATGTATTGCAAGTATGTATATCCTCATAACTATGCTAACAAGACGAATTTCATTCCCAATCCTGTAAATGTTATTAAGACTCAGGATAGTCATGTTTGGGTAGAGAAGGAACTTGCTACCACGATGCAGAACTGTGCACTTGATTACACTCGTGGTGTATTCACCAACAAGGATCTGTATTCTTACAATCCTGAAACGAAGGCATATATCAAGATTGCTACTCTGAATCAGACCACAGGTGAGATTGAATTGCTGAAGACTGGTACTACCAACTTCGAGGAGGCTAAGCTTGTGCTGAATGCATACGGTTACGAGGGTAACCACAAAAATATCTATAAGGAGCTTCGTACATGGGTTGGCTTGGTAGCTAACAATGGTTGCGATGTTGCCATGTACACCTATCCTGAGAAGACCAACAAGGGTATGGCTGATGAGTCGTTCGACCTGAATACGTTCCTCATTTCTTGGCAGCGTCCTATCAATACCAATGCTGAGCCTATCAGCCCGGCTCTGGATGCTAACACCAATGAGAACTACTTCCAGCTGATTGACTACCTGAAGCTTTACGACTGGCGTGGTGACAAGCCTAACCAGGGTTACATGTACGACGGTCACTACTGGTTCTGGGCATACTACATGCTGAAGTCTATCTCTCTGGATATGGATCCGCTGAGCGTTTACACCAACATGCACTACGGCAATGACTACAACACTCTGAACACCATTTCTACCGAGGTTGACCTCTGGGCTGCAAGTGATGCATTCGGCGGTGCTGGTAACGCAGGTCTGTCTATCTACAACTTCAATGAGGATACTCCTCGTGGCATCTATGATTACAACAATGCTAACAAGGAGACTAACATCGTGAACTTTATGGGTACTCCTAACTTCACGACTCCTACAACGAAGTATCACGCTCAGAAGCAGCGCTTCGGTACCATCTACTATCAGAACAATGGTCACAATGTAACGAAGTTCGACGTTTACATTCCTTACACCATTGAGTATGAGTGGGGTTGGATTACACGCTTCGCTGACTTCGTCATTGACAGTACTCATGGTCAGCACTAATCAATGATGACGATTTAGGACAGATTTCTTAATACAAATAAGATTCTAAAGCTCTAACAGGAGAGTGCGTCTCGCAGAGAGCGGACGCACTCTCTTTCTCTTTAAAACAGTAAATTTAAGATGAAGAAGTTCAATTACGTATTAGTAGGTGTAGCCGTTCTGACACTGGCTACTGCCTGTAAGAACAAGGCTCCCCAGACTCGTGAGGAGCAGATAGAAGAGTTCCGTAGCATGCTGACGGCCAATGACACGACGCAGATGCTTCAGATATGCGATAACGCTATGGAACTGCTGAAAGGTAAGAAGATTGACGAGGTGATAGCCTCATTGAATGAATATAACGACAGCACGGAGGAGTTGACTCCATTATCAGATGTGACTAAAAAGAGTCTTCAGCGCCGCTTCAAACTGTATCCTGTACTAGACTATCAGCGGGAGTACTATTCTTTTATGCTGCAAGGCTGCAACGATGTAAAATACAAGGTGACCTTTGCCACTGCAGAGCAGGCTGGTACAAAGTTACCGCCGACCACGATGTTTATGTTCAATCCCGTCAAGGTGGGCGACGAGTGGAAACTCTGCGTCAAGGCCCCTGGCAAGGAGGTTGACGAAGAACATCTCTAAATGCGAATATTCTAATCATTAAAATAAACAATTTCCGAAGATGAAGAAAGTACTGTTGTTGCTGACAAGCTTGGCATGCCTGCCTATATTTGCACAAAAGTCACTGCCTGGGGTTTTCGACTTTACCAACCCTACCCATTTGACACCTTCTATTACTCCTTTTGACTATGAAGGAGGTAAGTTGAATGTGTTTGACAAGGTATTTGAGGAAGGCGACGGCATGAGCAAGGTTACCATGGCATTCTCAAGTGGTGTTGCCAGAAATGGTGGTGCGCAGATTGTAACCCATTTAGTTAACGGAACAAGTTATTCCCTTCGACTCGCTTCTGGTACATTGATTACTTTTACCGCACCATCAGGTGGTCATCTTTCATCTATCACACTGAGTGACGACAGTTCTAAAGGCGATCTTTCTCTTCCTTCGGGCCAACCAGGAACCCTTTCTGGCATGTCTTGGACTGCAGGTACGAGTAATGTTTCGTCTGTTTCTTTATTCACTGACGGAGGTAGCCAGTGGCGTAAGGTTACAGTTCAGTTCACTGCTCCTCAGTATGTCATAAACGGTTTTATCGACTTGTCAGAACAGGTTTCATCAGAAAAGGTTTCTTCGTTTAAGTCTGCCAAGCTGATTTTCCCTTGCAGTATGACAAATGTGTCTACTACTGGCATCAACATTACAGGCACTGGTCTCAGTTCTCCTAAGGCATTGACGGTAACTCCTTCTGATGACTATCAGTCGTTTACACTGTCATTGCCAAATGATGAGGTGTTCAATACTGATGGCGACTATGTGATACATGTTCCCGAAGGCTCTTTCCAAAATGCCCAAGGTTATGGCAATAGTGAGATTTCGTATAGTTTTAAGGTCTATGAAGCTCGCAATACGCTGAATCCCATTCTTGACGGATTTTCCCCAGCCTTGGGTAAAGTTGACGCCCTGCCAACATCAGTGAAGGTTACTTTCGAAAAACTCATAAAGCTGGCTGTTGATAAAGAGGGAAATCCACCTACTTTTGATATTTTTGTGGACGATGAGTGGGAAGCCACATTAGAGGATATCACAGTGGTAGAAAACGTTTTAGAGATTAAGCCTATTTCTTCTAAGAAATTTGGTACCTTTGTCATTAAGGTGCCTGCAGAGGCTATCCACACTACAGCCTATGGTACTTCATCTGCAGAAGCCAATGACCGTTGGAACGATGCCTTTGAAATAACTTATACAGTTGATAAGCCTTTCGACCCCTTAGAAGAACCTACTGCCGAGGTAAATGCACTGAAAACTCAAATACAAAGCGAGACAAATCCTATAGGCTATCCTGCGGCAGGCAGTCCAGCAGAAACAGCTATCACTAATGCTTTGAATGGACTTGACAACACGGAGCTTGACAATGCTGCCAAACTGGCTCTTCTTAATGAAGCTAAAACAGCGTATTATGCTGAGACTAACGTGGTGATGCCCACGGAAAACGAATGGTATAATATTAAGAGTGTTAACAATGCTGACCCGCAAAAAGAACTCTATTTAGGTTATACCGATGGAAAGGTAACTGTAGAGACACAGAAGGACAATGCTGCTGCCTTCCAGTTTATTAAGGGAACTGGTGATTATGAAGGAAAATATTTCTTTAAGACAGCAGATGAACAATACATAACCATCCTTCCCAGTACAAAAAATAATGTAGTAGACCAACAAGGAAAGGCCAGTGCACTTACACTGACGAAATTGCTTGTAAGTGGTATTGACAACGAAAAGCTATTGGGGCTATTCTCCATCAGCGGCTGGTTAGGTCGCGATGCAAATGATGTTGACTTACTTGATGCTGCTGAAGCTATTAACTTTACAGACAAAACCATTACAAGCACTGGTAAGGGTGATGACGAGAAATTTGTCTTGAGTTTTACAGAGGCGTTGTCGAGTGCTTTCACCTTCATTGGCGCAAAGGATCCTACCATTATAGACCCTGTAGAGCCTGTATGTGCTTTGTCAGTTACTTCGGTATTGACGACTCAGAAAACTGTTACTCTTACCTTTACAAATCTTACCAAAGTAAACTTGGCTGACGTTACGAAGGTTTATTTCTCTACAGATGTTCCTGGTGACCAGAAAGTGACTGTTACCGACGGCGCACCACAGATTCTTACTAAGAGTACAGAGGAAGACAACAGTTTCGTAGTACATCTGGATGGCTTGAAGGCAGGTAAGTACTATTTGCAAATGCCTATGGGTACTTTCGACTTTACGGTAAATGACAAACCAGTGACTGACCAGCCTTTGTTTAAGGAAATTAGCCTGACAGAACCGGAAAGGTATTTCAACGATTCCTATACTACTTATAATGTCATGCAGGTGATTGACAGAAATACAAACACTATCGACAAAATACGTGATATAGATTTGAATGAGTTGGTGATTTTAGCAGAAGTCCCCAAATTTTATAGTGACTTAGTGCCAAACCCTAAAGAGAAAGTCCAAATAGTTAATGCTTATTACATGAGCGACGTCGTAGGATATGGACATTTCGTAGAATATCCTGAGTTTGCCAATGACTATCCAGCTTATGCCAATGGTTATAAGGCCATAAAACTGGTGATGGATAGTCCTGTTACAGCAGGTCAGTTGGATTACCGTCCTGATACATATAGTTTTATTATTCCTGAAGGTGCTTTTGGCGATGCCAAATACAAAGACTACTTAGCAGGCGTAAGCGGTGTTAACAAGGACGACTGTATAGTGAACCCAAGAATAATTGGTCCTTCGTTCATTGTGGACAATAACAACGCTACTATAGTAGTAAATTCCATTTCTACTGCTTCTGGTGTGAATGCAGAAAGCATGGTAGGTGAGTCGCTTTCTAATAGAAAGATAGAAGGCGTCTATTACAACCTCGGCGTAGACGGTTATAATAGTTCAGACAACAGCCTTGTTATCAATAAATCAACGGACATGTCGCAGATAACCAATCCTGCTCCCTTTGCCAATGAAATGGTAAGCGAGTTTACAGGAATTGTGCTACGCGTGGCTCAAGGCATGGGAACTATCACTGTCAACGCCAAGACCAATGGCAGTGGGCAACTTGCTATACAAATTGGCAATGCAACCCCGACGCTTACCACTTGTCTGACTGTGAAAGATGTGGTAGTTGACTATAATGTAACAGAGGATACTTATGTATATCTTTATGCAGTAGTTAATGGTAGCAGTGCACCTGCCCAGCGAGCCATATCGGCTAATGCAGTCAAGATTTATAGTTTTAACGTTAATCCCGGTGCTACAGGTATTACAGCGGTTAATGCTACTTCTCAGATTGAAGGAACATACTATACCCTGGATGGTCGAAGCATTAGTGGTGTGCCCACTAAGAAAGGCATCTACATAGTCAACGGCAAAAAGGTTGTGGTGAAATGAGCAAGATTTAAAGAAAATAATATTAACATTTAAAACAGAACGATTATGAGAAAGAAGCTAACTCTATTGTTTGTGGCTCTGCTTTCGATAGCGGCCTTTGCAGCAACGCAAGCACTGACACGTAGGGCAGGTGAAACTACAATCTATTCATGGGAATCTCCCAGTGGTACGCCTGTTGAAACTGGTGGTAAGATTACCTACACTAATGGTGATGGTAATCGCTTGAATTACTCTCAAGGAGATTATTCTACCATTTGTTTAAATGGTAAGAAGGCAAATCTCGATGATGCCACTGCTAGTTCAAATGCAGGGCATATGGTGGTAACACTTGATGAGGCTTTGGCAGAAGGAGATGTAATTTCTGTCACTGCATTCTTAAATAAAAATGAAAGTAAGAAATCAAGTGCGTATATCCTTTTTGCCGATGGTGTTGAAGGCGACACAGGCGATTTTAGTGACGAATCCAATATTGGATTGGCAAATCCTGGCGTACCAACTACCAAAACCATCACTGTTCCTAAAGAAGCTGCAGGTCTTAAGAGCTTTAAGATGACTCGTGGAACAGCCGGTACTAACTTGTTTATTACTAAGTTGACTATAACAAGAGAAGCAAGTAGCGGTAACGATGAGCCTGCTGCTTCATCAGAGTCTTTCTCTGCAAAGGTTGTGGCCGCATTAGCAGCTCCTGTCGAAGGCGTTGCCACTCTGACTCTGGATGCTGACTGCGAAGCTGACGCGGCTGTTAATGTTCCTCTTGGCACTCAGCTTATCATTGATGGTGCTGGTCATGTACTGACACTCGGTGAGAGTACCAACTTCATTCTGAACGACAACATCACGCTGAAGAACGTGAAGATTGATGCTTCTGAACTTACCGTTCCTCTGATTGCCCTGACTAAGACACCTGCCGAGGGTACCAAGAAGAATCAGGATGTTTATACTGACGCAGCAGCAACAGACATCAACCTGTTGAATGCAGTGACCGTAGAGAACGTCATGGTTAAGAACTTGAAGGCTCAGTTCATCAGCAACGGTGGTGCGGCATGGGCTTTGGAGAACTTCTCACTGACAAAGAGTATTATTCAACTGGATGCTACAGGCAAGAACTTCATAGCCTTTGATGCAGGTGGTACAACCTCTATCAAGAATATTACAATTTCAGAGAACACCATCTATAACATCAATGAGACAAGTGATGCTTACTTCATCCGCTTTAACAACGCAAGCAATGCAGCCAAGGCTTTTGGTACGAGCAATGGTACTTCTACGTTCGACTACAAACTGACAAAGAATACCATCATCAATACGTTCAAGGCGAAGAACTTCGGTAACAACACTCCGAACAATAGCAAGGTAACGATGGAGGTTACGCAGAACATCTTTGCTGATGTAAAGAATATCTCCAAGTTCGTTCAGAACAACTGCACGAAGACCATAGAGAAAAACGTAGGCTGGGGTGCTACCTCAGAGGCTTCGATGGCTGACATCGTAAATGAGCCTGCCTTCGCAGCCCCCACAGTTGCTCTCGACCTTACTGCTGATAATGGAGGTATTGACTTGACTATTGATGAAGCCTCGAAAGCTGCCGAGTATCAGGCTGGCGATTCTCGCTGGGTAGTAAAGTTCGTGAAGAAGTATGCTATTACCACCAGTGCCGAGAATGGTACTGTGACAACGAAACCAGAGGGTAAGGCAGCTCCTGGTACAACAGTAATGATAAAGACCTCACCTAATAAGGGTTATAAACTTGAGTATATAGAGATATCTTGGTTGGATGACGATCTAACAACGCATAAAATGACGGAGACAGATGATTCTCCCACATTCACCATGCCAGAGTCTGATGTTACTATTAATGCTATATTCAAGGAGGATGTTGCAGCCATGGGTGCACCTACAGATCCTATTGATGTAGTTGTCCCCGCCACAGAGGGTGAAGACGGTACTGCTACTGACTTGGCTACATTCTTGGACGGCTGTTTGGAGAACAGTGAGAATCCTGCTTATATCAAGCTGACTTTGCAGGGTGGTGCTAAATACACCATTTCAAAGCCCATCGAGACCATCTCGTCTATTAGTATTATAGCCAATGAGGGTAATCCTGCTATTATTGATGCTTCTGCCTTGAAAGGTGCGCTTATACAGGTTAACTCAAACAAGGTGTCAGGTAATCCTAACGAAAAGGGATATTACACCAATATTGAGGCTGTCAACATTAAGAACATCAATGTTACCGCTCTTAATGGCGAACTGTTCAATGCTGCCGGTGCCAAGTATCTGATTCCTACCTTGAACATTGAGAATGTATATGTTGAGGAAAACGGCCGTACTATTATCGACATGAATGGTAGTGCTTTGGATGAGTTTAATGTTAGCAAGTCTACTTTCTTTGCTCCCGCTGGTGCTACCTTCTACAAGGCTGGTGCCGCTCTGGAGACAGCAGGCGTTGGTACTCAGGTAGTGAATATCAGCTATAACACCTTATACAAGGTGGGTGGCTTCAATGGTGTAACAAACGATGACAAAGCCAAGACAAACATCGACTTCAACCACAACATCGTGGTGGAATATCCTAACTTCATTGCTGCCATGAATGCTGACCTTGTGACATTGCTGGCTCAGAACAACTCGTTCCAACAACTGGTAGGCGATACATACGAGGATATAAGCAATGCAGAGGAAGGTGCTACCAATAGCATCGTGGGTCCCATAGCATTTGCCAACGATCCTACTACAGGTGACTTTGCGCTGGCTGCTTGTGACCAGAAAACAGAGAAAATTGGCGACCCACGCTGGTTGGTAGCTGTTAAGTACATTACCAATGATGATCTGGATGCCGCTGGAGATGACATCGCTGTGGCCATTAATAATGGCATACAGGAGGGCTTCACTAAGTTCCAACTTCAGGACAATACCCGCTATGAGGCTCGTCAGAGCATTGTGGCAGACAAGGGCCTGATACTCGCTGGTAAAAACGTGAAAATTGAGGTTCTTCACAACGATCCGTTCATCCTGCTGAGCAAGACCCCTGCAGGCGGCTTCATGCCTAAGGCTTCGACCGAAGCTGCTGCTCCTGCACTGAACCGCGCTGCCGGCGTCGAGTACACCGACTACTACAAGTTCGACGAGCTGACGCTGAGCGGACTGAAGGTGAACGGACTGAAG
>ODAJ012173914.1_pt1 | contig 11125 bp, 8 predicted proteins | sample 1539241 | NCBI WGS metagenome assembly ODAJ01 (sample SAMN02144231, study PRJEB22623) | gut metagenome | biome: sheep rumen | host: Ovis aries | place: New Zealand | reverse complement strand
GTTTTTCAGGTACCTGCCCTGATAGCTCAGTCGGTAGAGCACGCGGCTGTTAACCGCGGTGTCACAGGTTCGAGTCCTGTTCGGGGCGCTGATGGAGCAGCAAGTCAAGGCTTGCTGCTTATTTTTTAAAACAGGTTCTTGTAAAACTGCTTTTTTATTGCTATACTAAGTTTGCATTAGAAGGCATTTATACGGCTCCATGGTCAAGCGGTTAAGACATCGCCCTTTCACGGCGGTAACACGGGTTCGATTCCCGTTGGAGTCATTTCAGGATCACCGGTGCATCCATACCGGTCATCTGCAGACAAGGACCATCCCAGTGTGCATCGCAGTATGCATCTCCTTGGGTGGTTCATCTTTTTGTCTCTTATGAGAACAGGGACCCTTAGCTCAGTTGGTTAGAGCTCCCGGCTCATAACCGGTCGGTCCAGGGTTCGAGTCCCCGAGGGTCCACTGATGAACAGATCCCCGCAGAGAGCGGGATGTTCATCTGGCGCAATTTCATATTGCTGTCGGCCGGCATGGCGGAATTGGCAGACGCGCGGGACTTAAAATCCCGTTCCTGTTAAAGGAGTGTCGGTTCGACCCCGACTGCCGGCAGTAGAAGAAAACAGCGGTAATACAGCAAGTGCTGTATTTCAGCTGTTTTTTTACGCTTCGCAAGTTTTTTCCATTTTCACTTGCGAAAGTCCCGTACCTGCGATAAGGTGTTAGGTGAGTTTATTTTTTCAGGATTACAAATTTAGGACAGGCGGCAGCCTCCCGGCATCCTGCCGTCCGGAAGGAGACATATATATGGAAGAAAAGAAAGTAATGCTGTCCGGCATACAGCCCAGCGGCGACCTGCATCTGGGCAATTATCTGGGAGCCATCAAGAACTGGGCGGACCGGGTGGATGATTTTGACTGTTATTATTTTATGGCGGATCAGCATACGATCACGGTCCGTCAGAATCCCGCTGACCTGCGCCGCAGGACCATTCAGCAGCTGGCTGCCTATATTGCCTGCGGCCTGGATCCCGAAAAGAATACCCTGTTTATCCAGTCCCATGTTCCGGCCCACGCGCAGCTGGGCTGGGTTCTGAGCTGCTACACCATGTTCGGCGAACTTTCCCGTATGACCCAGTTCAAGGATAAGGCGGAGAAGCATAAAGACAATATCAATGCGGGCCTCTTTACCTATCCGGTCCTGATGGCCGCGGATATCCTGCTCTATCAGCCGGATTTCGTGCCGGTCGGTGAGGACCAGAAGCAGCACGTGGAGATCACCCGGGATATCGCCAAGAGGTTCAACAGCGTTTACGGAGAAGTCTTCAAAATACCGGAACCCTTTATCCCCAGGGCGGGCGCCAGGATCTACGGCCTGACCACCCCCGATGGAAAAATGTCCAAATCCATCCCGGAAGGCTGCGTATTCCTGCTGGATGAACCCGAAGTCATCGCCCGCAAGTTCAAGAAGGCCGTGACCGATTCAGACAGAGAGCGCTGCGTCCGCTATGACCGGGAGAATAAGCCGGGAGTCGCCAATCTGATGGATATCTATTCTGCGGTCACCGGCTGCTCCTATGAGGAGATCGAGCGGGAATTTGACGGAAAGGGCTACGGCGTATTCAAACCGGCTGTAGGTGAGGCTGTCATCGAGACCCTGCGTCCCATCCGGGAGGAGACTCTTCGCCTGATCAAGGACAAGGCTTATCTGGAGTCTGTATACCGCCAGGGCGCGGAAAGAGCCTCCAAAAGAGCCTATAAGACACTGAATAAGGTCTATAAAAAGGTCGGCTTCGTTGCCCGCTGACAGGTTTTGACTTGCAACAACTCCTTAAATATGTAAAAATGTATGCAGCGGAAACAGCAGAATCTGCTTCGGTCATGTCAGGAGGTGTTATATGACAGCAGGTGTAGCAATCGCGCTCGGTTCTTTTTTCGTCATGTCACTTGTGGCAGTCATCGTTTCCATAGCGTCGGTGATCGTAACTGTGGCAGGCACCAACAACCACGTCGATGATGAATTAGATTAATAGCGATGAGACCCGGACCTGCAGACACAATCTGCAGGTCCTTTTATGGGCAAAAGCGCTTTCCCGCGTCAGATTCCGGCCGCGGGCCGGAGAAATGAGGAATAAATGATTTATTGTGTCGAGGATGATGCCGCGATCAGGGAACTGATCGTCTATACACTGGAGAATACCGGTTTCCGGGCCGTGGGTTTCGATAACGGGGCGGCCTTTCTGCAGGCGTTGGAGACGGAACTTCCGGAACTGATCCTGATGGATATCATGCTGCCCGGAGAAGACGGGGTCAGCCTGCTCAAAAAGATCCGGGCGGACGAAAGGACAGATCATATCGCTGTGATCATGCTGACAGCCAAAGGCTCCGAATATGACAAGGTGCTGGCGCTGGATCTGGGCGCTGATGATTATGTGACCAAACCCTTCGGTATGGTAGAGCTCCTGTCCCGGATCCGGGCCGTGCTCAGGCGGACAGGCAGACAGAAACAGGAAGAAGGCAGGGATACCCTGGTCATCAGGGATCTGACACTGGACACCGCCAGGCATCGTGTGTATGTGGGCGGCGCCCAGATCATCCTGACCCTGAAGGAATTTGAGCTGCTCCGGAATCTGATGACAGAGCGGGGCGTCGTCCTCTCCAGGGACGCGCTGCTGCAGAAGATCTGGGGATATGATTTTGACGGGGAGACCAGGACCGTCGATGTCCATATCCGCTCCCTGCGTCAGAAGCTGGGACCGGCCGGCGATATGATCGAAACCGTCCGGGGCGTCGGCTACCGGCTGGCCGCGGATTGACAGAAAGGGGAAGAACGTGCGGCAGAAGTCTTTACAGACCAAACTCCAGCAAAGCGTATCCCTGGTCATTATCATAACCCTGCTCGCTTCTTATATGATGGCGATCTTCCTGGTCTATAACCAGACTTCCGCCGGCATGCGGGAAGAGATCGAAAGAGAAGCGGACTATCTGGCAGCGGCGGTTTCCATCACCGGAGAGGAGCATCTGGAGGATTTGGACAATGCGTTTCCGGATACCCGGATCACACTGATCGACCCGGAAGGGACAGTGATTTATGATACCGATCAGTACGAGATCACCTTTGTCAACCATCTGGACCGGCCGGAGGTCGTCAGCGCGTCCCGGAAAGGGCGGGGCAGCGATGTCAGAAAGTCGGACAGTCTGGGAGAGGAAATGTATTATTATGCCATCCTGCTGGAAGACGGCAATATACTCAGGATCTCCAGAGCCGCCGATACCGCCCTGCGGACCGCGGTCCACATCCTGCCGATTGTCCTGATCATTGGCGCGGGCCTGATGCTGATCGGTCTGCTGCTGACCCGGCGCCGCCTGGTCAGCCTGATCGACCCGATCAACAGGATCGATCTGAACGAGCCCATGGAGAATGATATTTATATAGAACTCACGCCGCTGCTGGTCAGGATCAATCAGCAGAATAAGGAGAAGGAGGAACTGGCGCAGATCCGTCAGGAATTCTCCGCCAATGTCTCCCACGAGCTGCGTACGCCCCTGACCTCCATCTCCGGATACGCGGAGATCATAAAGAACGGGATCGTCAAAGACCGGGATATCCCTGCATTCGCGGAAAGGATCTACAGAGAAGCCCAGCGTATGATCGCTCTGATCGAGGATATCATGCGGCTTTCCAAGCTGGATGAGGGCGCTTTGGTACAGAAGGAACAGGTCGACCTGTATGCCGTTGCCGATGAAGTCAGAGGGAGACTGGAACACGCAGCCGCGGACAGGAATATCCGCCTGAGCCTGCAGGGCGTTCATTGCCGGATGCGGGGGTTCCGCCAGATCCTGGATGAAATGATCTACAATCTTGTCGATAACGCGATCAAATATAATAAGGAACGGGGCAGCGTGCTCATACAGGTCAGCCCACAGGAGGACGGCATCCTCCTGAGCGTCCGGGATACCGGGATCGGTATTCCCGACGATGCCAGAGACCGGGTCTTTGAACGCTTTTACCGGGTCGACAAGAGCCACTCCAGGCAGACCGGCGGTACCGGCCTGGGTCTGTCCATCGTAAAACACGGTGCCATGATCCATCAGGCCTCGGTCCGGGTCGACAGTACGCTCGGGAAAGGAACGGATATGCAGATTCTGTTTCCGCCCGCGGATCCGGAAGACAAAGCTGTGCCGGAGGCTGCCCGGGATTGAAGCCCGGGATCGTCTGTATTATAATGGGCGGCGTATTGTTTCCGGCCGCGGCAGAGCCGGAGAAGGGGAGAAAAGATGGAGATCAGAGAATATACGCTGGCGGAAATCCGGGATTTCATCCGATATCTGCAGGGGATCTATGACGGCGTCCGTCTGGTGGATCCCGTGGAATGCAAGGAAATCATGACCGGCGAAGACGGCGTCTGGGCCGGACCTGACTGCTACGCGGTCTGGAGCGGCCGGAGCCGGTGCAGGAACTGTATCAGCTATGAAGCCCGGAGAACGGGCCGGCGCAGGACCAGGGATGAGATGCTGGACGGCAGAACGGTCCATATCCAGTCGGTCCCGATCCGGCTGCGGGTGCCCGGAAAGGACGCTTTTTCCTGTGTAATCGAAATGATCAGCGCCGGTGAAGCGGAAGACGATATTATGGCGGCGCTTTTCAGCCGCTATATCCTGATCTATGAGATCGATCTGGTCAATGACTGGACCCGGGTCATCTATGAGTCCGGCGAAGAGGGGTCCTTTGGCATGTTCCGGGAAGGCAGGTATTCTGATTTCGTGGAACGTTACAGCAGGGAAAGAGTCTCCCCTGAACTGTCCGCCTGGGTCAGGAATATGGGTACCGCGGAGAACCTGCGCCAGGTCCTGATGGAAAAGGATTACATAGACGGCGCCTATACGGTCAATTACGGCAAATGGAGGAGCGTGGAAGTACGTGTAGCCGCCAGGAGAAACGGCGTTCCCGTCAAGGTCCTGCTCTGTTTTCATAAAGTAGATGATGACCGTGCCGAGATTTACCGCCTGCGGCAGGAGCAGAACCGCAGCAAGGAACTGCTGAAGGTGGCCCTGAAACAGGCCCGTCAGGCCAACAATGCCAAGACCGTCTTTTTGTCCAATATATCCCATGATATCCGGACGCCCATGAACGCCATTCTGGGCTATACGGCCCTGGCGCTGGATTCTCTGGACGACAGGGAAAAGCTGGCCGAATATCTGGGCGGGATCCGGGATTCGGGCAGCCACATGCTGGAACTGGTCAACAATGTCCTGGATCTGGTCCGGATCGAAAGCGGCCGTATGAAGCTGAAGCGCGAGGAAGCAGACCTGCGGGAGATCATGACGGAGATCATCAGTATCATCCGGCCCATGGCGGACCAGAAACACCAGACCATTCTGACCGGGATGGAGAGGGTCCGCCATACCGCGATCTACTGTGACCGCAACAATACATCCAGGATTCTGCTCAATCTCCTGCAGAACGCCGTTAATTACACGCCCGAGCACGGCCGGATCCACTTCGCGGTAACAGAAAAGGAATGTGAGATCCCCGGTTACGGTTCTTATGAATTTGTTATCAGTGATAACGGCTGCGGGATCAGCCCTGCCTTTATCGACAGTATCTTTGAGCCCTTCGAAAGGGAGAAGAATACAACCGTCAGCGGTATCTCCGGCAACGGGCTGGGTCTTTCCATCGTCAAGAAAATGACCGATATCGCGGGCGGCAGTATTGAGGTAGAAAGCCAGCCGGGCGTCGGCAGCACCTTCCGGGTCCATCTGGAATATCCCCTGCCCGGCGGTGAGAGGCCTGCCGGAGAAGAGAAGAAACATGCAGCTGCCGCCATCAGCCATGACCGTTTTAAGGGGTGCTGCTTCCTGGTCGTGGAAGACAATATGGTCAACAATACCATCCTCTGCGAGATGCTGGAGCGGATGGGCGCCGCCGCGGAATCTGTTCTGAACGGAGCGGCGGCGGTGGAAGCCGTACAGACAGCGGAGGCGGGCCATTATGACTGCGTCCTGATGGACGTCATGATGCCTGTGATGGGCGGCTATGAGGCTGCTGCCGGAATCCGCAGTCTGCCGGATCCGGATAAGGCGGCGGTCCCCATTATCGGGATCAGCGCCAACGCCTTCCGGGAGGACAGGGAAAAAGCACTGGCGGCAGGCATGAACGACTATCTGGCCAAGCCGGTGGATGTAGAAGAGCTGGCGGCCGCCCTGGAAAAAGCAGCGGGGAGGCTGGAAGGCACAGAAGCATAAAAATCCTGCCATGACAGGAAGTATATAAAGGAACAGGTTATGAAGAAATCAGGTAGGGAACATTCAATTGCGGTCAAGATCCTGCCCCTGGCAGTGATCCTGCTGTTTGCTGTAGGGGCGCTTTTATACGGCGCCAACCGCTGGATCATTCAGATCGACATTCTGGGCGACCAGACCCAGTACGTGGAATACGGTGCGGAATTCGAGGACCCGGGTGCCGCTGCAGTCCGGAAGGGCAGTATCTTCTCCTTTATCAGAAAAGATCTGCAGGTAAAGACCTCCTCCAATGTGGACCCCGAAAAGACGGGTACCTACAGCGTGGTATATTCCGCGACGGACGGCAGCAGTACGGAGACTGCGTCCAGGACTGTCATCGTGCAGGATACGGTTCCGCCGGAGATCAGCCTGAAATCGGACCCTGACGCCTATACCCTTCCCGGCCATGAATACGAAGAGGAGGGATATTCTGCTTCGGACAACTATGACGGTGACCTGACCGACCGGGTAGACCGCCAGGTCAAAGACGGGACTGTGGTCTATACCGTTTCCGATTCCTCCGGGAATGAGAAGTCTGTCGCCAGGACCATTGTCTATGATGACAGGACCCCGCCGGAACTGACCCTGGAGGGTGGAGATCAGACGGTCACCCAGGGCGGCAGCTTCGAGGATTCCTATACAGCCATTGATGACGCGGACGGAGATATTACGGACCGGGTCACGGTGGACGGGACGGTCGATACCGAGACCCCCGGGGACTATGTCCTGAAATATGAGGTCGCGGATTCCTACGGCAACAAGAGCCAGGCACAGAGGACCGTTACCGTCAGTCCCAAACCGGCCGGGGACAAGATCATCTACCTGACCTTCGATGACGGCCCGGGCCCCTATACGGCCAGGCTGCTGGACGTCCTGGCCCAGTATGATGTCAAGGCAACTTTCTTTGTAACCCATGCCTTCCCGGAGTATGAGGATATGCTGGCCAGGGAAGCCGCGGAAGGACATACGATCGGCGTCCATACCTATACCCATGACTATGACCTGATCTATTCCAGCGCGGACGCCTACTGGGAGGACTTTGAAAAGATGGAGCAGGTCATCGAGGCCCAGACCGGCAAGCGGTCCTCGATCTTCCGTTTCCCGGGCGGCTCCTCCAATACGGTCAGCAATTTCAACCCCGGCATCATGACCTGCCTGACCCAGGATTCCGCTGCCAGAGGCTATACCTATTTTGACTGGAACGTTTCCTCCGGGGACGCTTCCAATACCGTCACCGGCAGCGAGGTCTATCAGAATATCCTGCGGGAGTGCCAGATGTATAAGGAAAATGTTGTCCTCTGCCATGACGTCAAGAGCTATACGGTCGACATCATAGATGACGTGATCGAATGGGGCCTGGCCAACGGCTATGTATTCGCGCCTCTGACCCCTGACAGCTATACGGCCCACCACGGGGTCGCCAACTGAAAACAGCCGTATAATGCTGTTAAAGCAGACAGATTTTGGTATTTTCATAAAGATTTCATGAACTTTACACCTGAAAGGACCGGGATTAGTTGACAACTGTTAAGGCTTTTGCTATAGTGATATCGGGTATGTGTAATAATTTTGTAACAAAAGTGAAAATTCTGTAATTAAAATCACAGAAAGTTGTAATTCTGGAGGAAAAATGAAGTCTCATAATGTCCGATTCGTTACCAGTTTAATGACCATTTCCGTTCTGGCAGGAGCGGCAGCGCCCGTCCTCGCGGCAGAGGCGATTCCGGAAGGAGATCTCGCCAGCTTCTACGCCAATGTAGACATGGTCTTGAACGCCAACAACGGAAATAATGGAGAGTCCTCTTCAGCCAAGATCGTAGTAGCCTGCCCCGAGGATTCTCTGAACGTCAGAAAATCCCCCTCTTTCAACAGTGAGATTACCGGTAAGCTCAGCGTCAACGATGTAGCCACTGTTGTCGAGGACAACGGCGGTGAATGGATTCAGATTAAATCCGGCGATGTTGCCGGTTATGTCATGCGCGAATATGTCGTTGAAGGCAGCGCGGCGGAATCACTTGCACAGCTGACCAGGGAAAAGGTCGCAAGGATCAGCACCAGCACAGGCAATCTCCGGATCCGTGAAGGCGCAGGTACCGATTATGATATCGTTGCCCGTGTGCACGACGGCGATGAGGTCGAGGTCGTAGAGGAGAACGGCGACTGGATCAAAGTTGCCACCACAGATGGAGAAGGTTATATCTCCGCTGAATACGCGACGATTGAAACATCCTATCCCACAGGCGATACCATGGAGGTCGTAGAGGCCAGGAAAGAATCCCCCTACGAGACACTGGAGGATGCCAAGGCGGAAGCCATGAGAGCGGAGAACGTTCTCGCAAAGGCCCAGGCCCTGACGGCAAGCGGCAAGACCAGCGCAGCGACTGCCATCGGCGTAGTTGCCAAGGCCAAGCTGGCAGCGGACGCTACCGCCACCAAGCAGGCCAAAGCCCAGAAGATCTATGATGAATCCTTCTCCGGTGAAGCGGTCGTCAGATACGCCATGCAGTTCATCGGCAACCCTTATGTATGGGGCGGCGAGAGCCTGACCCACGGCTGTGACTGCTCCGGCTTTACCAAGGCTGTTTACGCCCATTTCGGCGTATCCCTGCCTCATTATGATGCGGCCCAGCGTTCCTGCGGCGTTTCTGTCTCTTCTCTTTCCGAGGCACGCCCCGGCGACCTGATCTGCTATTACGGCCATGTAGCTATTTATATCGGCGACGGCAAGATCGTGCATGCCTCCAACCACAGAGACGGCATCAAGGTTTCCAATAACGCCGCGTATCGTTCCATTTCCGCGATCAGGAGAATTTTCCCCTGACAGAAGAACTGAAATACAGAAGAAATCCTGATAAGGACTGTGCAGATTGCTGTACAGTCCTTTTTTCTTGTTTCCTGTATTACCAGTATCTTTCATAATATTTTCATAAAGACTGACAGCGGAACTGTGCAGTATGACAAAGGAATATGTTATAATTATAACAGCGTCATATGAGGCCTTTTGACTGAAAGTGGCGACTAAAAGGCCGCTCCCGGGGAGCGGCGGAAAGAGGCTGCAATGAAATATGTGATTATTGGAAAGAACATGGAAGTCACGCCCAATCTGGACGAGGCGGTACGGGATAAGCTGGGCAAGCTGGATAAATTCTTTGCCCCGGAGACGACAGCCCATGTCACGCTCAGCGTGGACAAGGACAGGCATAAGATCGAAGTGACCATACCTGTCAAGGGCAGCATCATCCGTTCCGAGCAGGTCAGCAATGACATGTATGTATCCATTGACCTGGTCGAGGAAGTCATTGAAAGGCAGATCAAGAAATACAAAGGCAAACTGATCCGCAGGCACCAGGGCGGCTCCAGCTTCAAGAAAGAGTTCATGGATCGTCCGGAGCCGGCCGAAGATACCGTCAGGATCGTCAGGCAGAAACAGTTCGAGATCAAGCCCATGTATCCCGAAGACGCCTGTGTACAGATGGAACTGCTGGGCCATAACTTCTTTGTTTTCATGAACGCGGAGACAGAGCAGGTCAGCGTCGTTTACAAGAGAAAAGGCAACACCTACGGCCTTCTGGAGCCCGATCTGTAAAAAAAATAATCCCGGACACTTACAGCCGGATCCCGTAATTCAGACATCAGGCGGGAATTGTATAAAATGATTCTAAACAAGGGGCAAAAGTGATTGCAAACCATCCGGCTGAGTGATATAATGCAACGTGCAATGATAAATATTTAACAATCTAATTTGTCGTTTGGGCTGCCGCGCAGACGACATGGGAAAGGATGGAAAGTAGTATGGCAAAGAAAGTAGTAATCGCAGGCGCTGTCCGTACAGCAATCGGCAAAATGGGCGGCGCTCTCAGCACAACCCCTGCTGCAACCCTGGGTTCCATCGTGATCAAGGAAGCCCTGAACAGAGCAGGTGTCCCTGCTGACCAGGTCGATGAAGTCCTGATGGGCTGCGTCATCCAGGCAGGTCAGGGACAGAACGTTGCGAGACAGGCTTCGATCAAGGCCGGTCTCCCGGTGGAAGTTCCTGCAGTTACCATCAACGTCGTCTGCGGCTCCGGTCTGAACTGCGTCAATATGGCGGCAGACATGATCCTGGCCGGCGATGCCGATATCGTAGTAGCCGGCGGCATGGAGAACATGTCCATGGCTCCCTATGCAGTTATGCAGGGCCGTTATGGTTACAGAATGAACGACGGCAAACTGGTCGATACCATGATCAGGGATGCCCTCTGGGATGCTTTCAATGACTACCACATGATCAGGACCGCGGATAATGTAGCCGCACAGTGGGGCCTGACCCGTGAAGAACTCGACGAATTCGCTGCCAATTCCCAGCAGAAGGCCTGCGCGGCCATGGAAAAGGGCATCTTCAAAGAGGAGATCGTTCCCGTAGAAGTCAAGCAGAAAAAAGCGACCGTGATCGTAGATACCGATGAAGGTCCCCGTCCCGGCACAACTGCCGAGAGCATTGCCAGGCTGCGTACCATCAACCCTGACGGTGTGACCACTGCTGGCAACGCTTCCGGTATCAATGACGGCGCGGCCGCTGTTATTGTGATGAGTGAAGAGAAGGCCAAAGAGCTGGGCGTTACCCCTATGGCAACCTGGGTAGCCGGTGCGCTGGGCGGCGTAGATCCCTCCATCATGGGCATAGGTCCTGTTGCCGCTACAAAGAAGGTCCTCAAGAAGACCGGCCTGACCATCGACGATTTCGATCTGTATGAAGCCAACGAAGCATTCGCGGCACAGTCCGTAGCAGTCGGCAGAGAGCTGGGCTTTGACCTGTCCAAGCTGAATGTCAACGGCGGCGCCATCGCCCTGGGCCATCCCGTAGGCGCTTCCGGATG
>ODAJ012175596.1_pt1 | contig 11126 bp, 9 predicted proteins | sample 1539241 | NCBI WGS metagenome assembly ODAJ01 (sample SAMN02144231, study PRJEB22623) | gut metagenome | biome: sheep rumen | host: Ovis aries | place: New Zealand | reverse complement strand
TGATATGCGGAGCGGGCGCTCTTTATATACGGAGCGGCCGCTCCGTTCTCGCTTCCCCGGCAGAAACTCCCTGCTTCCCCGGCAGAAACTACCTGTTTCCCCGGCAGAAACTCCCTGTTTGGTACGGGGTTTCTCCCTGTTCTACCGCCACCACCACTTCACCGTGCATTATAAATCTGACCCGTTGTCGTTACACTTCGAAGAATTATGATGTTAATGTTTTGTTATTTCATAGTTTTTGTTTATCTTTGCACCCGAGACCCCAAACATGTTAGGATGATGAGAATCTTACACCAAGATTACATCACTCTCCAGACGTTGAGAATGATGCCCTTGAAGTCTTCTGACCATTCCGGCTGACAGACGAAGAGGGAATTATTCAGCCAGTCGTAGCGGCTGGTCGCAGGAGCCTCGAACTGGGGCGCGGCCTTGAAGTAATAATACGGACTGCCGTCCTTGTCCTTCCCGTCGCATACGAGTCCCCGGTTGCGCACGTGGATATAGACACCGTCGTCGGTCTTGATGGAGTAGATGGCTTCTAACTGAGTCCTGGTGCCGTCGGCATTAGCCAACTGATAGTCAGCACCTCCAGGCAGAATGGTTCCGCGCAGCAGCGGTCCTTCGAACGTGCCGCCCGTAATGGGAATGACGATGCGCCGCCCGTTGCTGGTGTCGCCCACGGTGTAGGGCTGGTCAATGGTCACCCTCAGCTGCAGGGCAAACTCCAGCTGTGGGGCATCTTTGGGAGGGTAGGTTTGAGCTTTGGTGGTGAGCACTGCTGCCGTCAGGGCCATGAGTAATAATAAGTACCGTTTCATACGCAAACACTGTTTAGTGGGTGCAAAGGTACGAAAAATTTTTTATTAAATAATTATAGCGATTGAAGACATTTGAAGAACTTGGCGTTAACGAAGAGATTCGTAAAGCCATCGAAGAGCTGGGCTTCACCCAGCCCATGCCCGTACAGGAAGAAGTTATACCGTATCTGCTTGGCAGCCGCAACGACGTCATTGCCTTAGCCCAGACGGGCACCGGCAAGACGGCCGCCTTCGGCATTCCGGTCTTGCAGCGTATTGACCCCCAGCGTAACGTGACGCAGGCGCTCATCCTCTCGCCCACACGAGAGCTCTGCCTGCAGATAGCCGACGACCTGAAGGACTTCTCCAGATACATGAGCGGCATACACATTGAGGCCGTCTATGGAGGAGCAAGCATCGCCCAGCAGATAAGGGCCCTCAAGCACGGCGCCCACATCATCGTGGCCACGCCGGGCCGACTGATAGACCTGATGAACCGTGGCGTAGCCCATCTTGACGAGGCCTACAACGTGGTGCTCGATGAGGCTGACGAAATGCTCAACATGGGCTTCTCGGAGAGCATCGACGCCATTCTGGAGCGCATACCCGACGACCGCAACACGCTGCTCTTCTCGGCCACGATGAGCCGCGAGATAGAGCGCATTGCCAAAGGCTACCTGCACGACCACAAGGAAATCGTAGTGGGCAGCCGCAACGAGGGTGCGGAGAACGTAAACCATATATACTACATGGTGAACGCGAAAGACAAGTACTTGGCCTTGAAGCGTATCGTCGATTACTACCCGCGCATCTTTGCCATCATCTTCTGCCGCACAAAGCTGGAGACGCAGGAAATAGCCGACAAGCTGATACGCGACGGCTACAACGCCGAGTCGCTGCACGGTGACCTGAGCCAGCAGCAGCGCGACCTGACCATGCAGAAGTTCCGGCAGCACACGGTGCAGCTGCTTGTGGCTACCGACGTGGCAGCACGCGGACTCGACGTTGACGACCTGACGCACGTCATCAACTTCGGACTGCCCGACGACATAGAGAGCTACACCCACCGCAGCGGCAGAACAGGACGCGCCGGCAAGAAAGGTACGAGCATCAGCATTGTCCATCTGCGCGAGAAGCACAAGATACGGGCCATTGAGAAAGAGATAGGCAAGCAGTTCGTAGAAGGAAAGATACCCTCAGCGCAGGAAATCTGCCAAAAACAGCTCTACAAGGTCATGGACCAGATTGTGAAGGCCGACGTCAACGACGAGGAGATAGCCCCCTTCATGCAGGACATTAACCGCTACTTTGAGTACATAGAAAAGGACGAACTCATCAAGAAAATCGTCTCCTTGGAGTTTGGCAAGTTCCTGGCCTACTACGCCGAGGCACCCGAAATAGCCGTAGTAACGGCCAAGCAGGAGAAGGAAGAGCGAAAGCCCAAACCCACGAAGACCACACCCCAGGCGGGCTACAGGCGACTGTTTATCAACCTGGGCAAGACGGACGGCTTCTACCCGGGTGAGCTCATGCAGTTCCTGAACAAGCACGTGCAGGGCCATGTAGATGTGGGCCACATTGACTTGCTGCAGAAGTTTGCCTACTTCGACGTGCCCGAAGAGGATGCCCGTAGGGTCATGAAGGCCCTCAACGGTCAGCGCTACAAGCGGCGTGAAGTACGCTGCAACGATGCCGCAGAGACAGAACGTCCGACAAAAACGGCCAAACAGCGGCAACAATCGCCTGCAAAACAGAAAAAATACAAAAAAGACAACTGGATGGCCCTGATGAACCCCAAAAACATGAAGCTGAAGGGCGAAAAGCCCGATTTCACCGAAGAAGGGTGGGCCATCCGCAAACCACGCAAGAAGCGATAAAATGGCCGGTTTTTGTTTTTTTGACCGATTGTTTTTGTTAATTTGCTCCTTACGCGAGGCGGAAACAAGAACATTCTCTCAAAAAAACGCTTATCTTTGCAGCGTACTTTTGAGGAAAGTGTGTTATATATCCGTTGACAGCGTGTCGTGAGACACGCTGTTAACATTTTCCAGCATTCTCTAATTCGCTGCGGTAGCTACTCGGACTTTTACCCACAAACTTGGCAAAAGCACGGCGGAAGGTGGAGATAGACTTAAAGCCACTCTCGCTGGCAATGAACTCAAGCGTATATTCCGGGTGCTGCTGAATCAGGGGTATGGCCATCTGCTCTATGCGTAGCTGGTTGATGTAGTCGTAGAACGTGGTGTGCTTCACGTTGCTGAAGTAGTCGCTCAGGTAGGTGCGGTTGGTTCCTACGCTCTTGGCCAGGTCGCTCAGCATGATGTCCTTATTCAGGTACAACTCTTTTTCTTCCACCAGCTTCTCAATAGTTCCCGCAAAGGTATAAGTACGGTTTTCCTCCTCCTCCTCAGTGTTGAGGCTTACGCTTGGTTCGACCATTGGAATGGGGCGCAGCAACCTGCTATAGTGAATGGCAATCTGCCACATGCTGATGGCTGAGGCGTAGTAGGCGATGGCCAGGAAGACGTTGTAGTTGATGCACAACACGAAGTACAGACTCTGCTCGATAATGGCGAAGAGGTAGAAGCTCTTTAGCCAGGAAATGTCGATTTCATCGATGTTCGAGTAGTTGTTTCGGATGTATTGTGAGTAATCCTTTACCAGAAAGAAACCGATGGTAAAGAACGTGAAGGCACAAATCCATACAAACACGATATAGCTGTTGAGGACGTAATAGTTCTTCCAAAAGGCATAAATAAGGGTATAGACGGCAAATGGGGCTATGAGTGCTGCCACCTTGCGCCAGGTAGTCCAACGCGGCTTGCTCAATTCGAAAATGAAAATGATGTAGGTTACCGTTGACCAGCAGTCGATGAAAAGGATGTTGTTGGCCCACTCCTTGGTCTGGAAGGCGGGAAAGGCCGTAATGATGTCCTTCAGGTTCAGTACAGCCCAGACGGCCAAAATCCATCCTAATATGGTTTGCAGGCGTGTCCTGTCCTTTTTCAGCAGAAAGTTGAGGGCGTTGATGGTAAAATATGCTGTAGCCGCTCCGGCAAAAAACAAGTTTGGCGAGTACTGTTGCATCGTTGTGCGAGTTTAGTAATATATGTTGTATTTTTTATTTTGACTGCAAAGTTATAAAAAAGTTTAGAGCAGGGCATGGAAAGTTGAGACTTTTTTGTATCTTTGCACGCACAAAACGATAAACTTGAGAATTGTATGGATAAACGTAAGCTCTTATTAGCCGCACTGGCTCTGATAACCGTCAGTGGACAGGCAAAAGTAAGGTTGCCGCACCTCATCTGTGACAACATGGTGGTTCAACAGCAGACTGACGCCCGCCTCTGGGGTTGGGCAAAGGCTGGAAACGAAGTGAAGGTAACGACGTCGTGGAACGGCAAGACCGTAACGGCCAAGGCCGACAAAGCCGGCAAGTGGCTCGTAAAGGTGGCCACGCCGGCAGCCTCGTATAATGCCTACACCATTACCTTCGACGACGGCGAGGGGGCTGTCACCATCAAGAATGTGCTGGCTGGCGAGGTATGGGTATGCGCCGGACAGTCGAACATGGAAATGCCGGTCAAGGGTTTCGGACAGTGTCCTGTAGAAGACGTGAACCGTCACGTACTGGAAGCCCAGAACCCCAACGGGGTGCGTAGCGTGAAGATTCCCAGCGTGATGCGCATGACTCCGCAGGAGGATGCCGACTGCTACTGGCGCGAGTGTACGCCGAAGAACGTGGTTGACTTCTCGGCAACGGGCTATTTCTTTGCTCGGTTAGTCAACAAGACGCTGAACATTCCCGTAGGACTCATCGAGGCCAACAAGGGCGGTTCGCGCGTGGAGAGCTGGTTGACCAAGGAGAACTTAGAGAAATACACCAGCGAACCCACCGACACCATGGGCATCGTCAACTTCAAGAAAGACTGGGACTACCACCGTGCGATGGTGTGGGGCAACGGTACGTTTAATCCGGTACTGAACTTCACCGTCAAGGGCATTCTGTACTACCAGGGCTGTTCGAACGTGGGCGACCCGGGTAATCAGTACTCAGAGCGCATGAAGCTGCTCGTGGAGCAGTGGCGCAGCCAGTTCGGGCTGGGCGAGATTCCGTTCTACTTCGTCGAGATAGCTCCCTACTGGTACGACAATTGTGAGGGCGATGCCGGAGCCCGCCTGCGCGAGCAGCAGTTCAAGGCAGCGCAGATGATACCCAACAGCGGACTGGTGTGTACCAACGACTGTGCCTATCCGTACGAGTACACTCAGATACACCCCACGCAGAAGCAGAAGGTGGGCGAGCGCCTGGCATTCCTGGCGCTGAACAAGACCTACGGCATGAGTTCCGTCATCTGCGAGAGCCCGTCGTTCAAGGAAATGACCGTCAAGGGCGATACCGTCTATTTGCATTTCAACAACGAGTTTGGCGGACTGAGCCGCTTCGAAGACATTGAGGGCTTTGAGGTGGCTGGCGAAGACCGCGTGTTTCATAAAGCCAAGGCCCAGCACTTCTGGCAGCCCGGTGGCGGGCAGTGGGACGAGGCACTCATCGTCACGTCGCCTGAGGTTCAGCATCCTGTCGCCGTGCGCTACTGCTTCCGCAATTTCCAGTTAGGAAACCTTGCCAACATGGGCGGTCTGCCCCTTTTCCCCTTCCGCACTGACAACTGGTAATGGAACATCCCTTAGAGAAATTTGCCTTCTGCCCCGTCTGTGGCAGTCGGCATTTCGTCATCAATAACTTCAAGAGCAAACGCTGCGAGGACTGCGGGTTCAGCTACTATGCCAATCCCTGCTCGGCCACGGCTGCCTTCATTCTGCGTCAGCCGCTGCCGGCGGAGGGTGACGAGGAGATGCTCCTCGTGGTGCGCCGGGCCAAGGAGCCGGCCAAGGGAACGCTTGACCTGCCCGGCGGATTTGTCGATATGGGCGAAACGGCCGAAGAAGGCATGCGCCGCGAAATTCTGGAGGAGACGGGGCTGCAGGTCAAGAACATGGAGTACCTCTTCTCCAGCCCCAATGTCTATATGTATAGCGGCATGGGTATCCACACACTCGACATGGACTACCTGGTGCGCGTGGCTGCAGACGTCAGCGTGCGTGCTGCCGACGATGCCGCCGAGTGCCTCTGGCTACCGCTCAGCCAGGTCTGTCCGCCCGACTTCGGACTGACCAGCATTCGCAATGCCGTCATTCGCTTCCTCAAAGAATACAAAAGACAATGAAACAAACTACGATAAAAGACTACGAAATAATGGCTCCCGTGGGTTCGCGTGAGTCGTTGGCAGCAGCCATTCAGGCCGGTGCCGACTCGGTCTATTTCGGCGTGGAGCAGCTGAACATGAGGTCACACTCGGCCAACCACTTCACGCTCGACGACCTGCGCGACATCGCCACCACGTGCCGGCAGCACGGAATGAAGAGCTACCTGACGGTCAACACCATTATTTATGACGAGGACATTCAGCTGATGCACCAGATTATTGATGCTGCCCGCGAGGCCGGTATCTCGGCCATCATTGCCTCCGACGTAGCCGTCATGCAGTATTGCCGGGCCGGCCAGCAGCCCATGGAGGTTCACCTCTCTACGCAGCTGAACATTTCGAATGCTGAGGCGCTGCGCTTCTATGCCCAGTTTGCCGACGTGGTCGTGCTGGCCCGCGAGTTGCGCATGGAGCAGGTAGCCGAAATCTACCGGCAGGTGCAGGAGCAGCACATCTGTGGCCCTTCGGGCGAGCTGGTACGCATAGAAATGTTCTGTCATGGAGCCTTGTGCATGGCCGTTTCCGGCAAGTGCTACATGTCGCTGCATGCTGCCAACCGTTCGGCTAACCGTGGCGAGTGTGTGCAGATATGCCGACGCAGCTATACCGTAACCGACAACGAGACGGGTCACCAGCTGGAGATAGACAATCAATACATCATGTCGCCCAAAGACCTGAAGACCGTTCGCTTCATTGACCGCATGATGGAGAGCGGCGTGAGGGTTTTCAAGATTGAAGGCCGTGCCCGTGGGCCCGAGTATGTATATAACGTGGTGAAGTGCTACAAGGAGGCCGTTCAGGCCGTGCTGGACGGAACGTTTACTGAAGACCGGAAGGACGACTGGGACCGCCGGCTTGCCACGGTCTTCAACCGTGGCTTCTGGGACGGCTACTACCAGGGGCAGACGCTGGGCGAGTGGAACCACAACTACGGCAATAATGCTACCGAGCGCAAGGTCTATGTGGGCCCGGGCGTCAAGTACTTCTCGAAGTTGGGCGTGGCGGAGTTCAGCGTCGATGCCACGGAATTCTCGGTAGGTGACAAACTGCTCATTACGGGTCCTACCACTGGCGTGATGTACGTCACGGCCGACGAGATACACGACGACGTAGGCCCGGTTCAGACAGCCCGTCAGGGCACCCGCGTGGCCATCAAGGTGACGGGGAAGGTTCGACCCAGTGACAAACTATTTAAAATCATAGAAGACAATGGCAACAATTAACGAAATACAAGACGAGATTATTGACGAGTTCAGCGGGCTGGATGACTGGATGGACCGTTACCAGATGCTGATAGACTTAGGCAACGAACAGGAGCCCCTGGACGAGCGATACAAGACGGAGAGCAACCTCATTGACGGTTGCCAGAGCCGCGTATGGCTACAGGCAGACTTCGTGGAGGAGAGTGGCACCATACACTTCTCGGCAGAGAGCGATGCGCTTATCGTGAAAGGCATTGTGGCATTGCTCATCCGCGTGCTTTCCGACCATACGCCGCAGGAGATTCTGGATGCCGACCTTTACTTCATTGACCGCATCGGACTGAAGGAACACCTTTCTCCCACACGCTCCAACGGCCTGCTGGCCATGGTGAAGCAGATGCGTATGTATGCTCTTGCTTTTCAGGCAAGGGTTTAGGGTTTAGGTGTTAGGTGTTGGGTGTTGGGTGTTAGGTGTTGGGGGTTGGGTGTTAGCGACTCTTGTCGTACGCATTGAGCTTCTCCAGACAGAAGCGGCGTACGTCAGCCCAATGGTAGTAGGGCGCACAGTCGGTAGCTACAGGCAGTGTGGCTTCCTGTTCGTTCAGCAGAACCTTCAGGAGCACGTCGTTGTCGTGCTCGTCGCTGCGGAAGAAGACAAACTGCAGGTTGGCTGCCATGGGGAACACGCGGAAGGCCCACCAGTTGTGGCGCTCCACCTCTTCCAGGTCCATGGTTTGAAATCCGAAACCGTTGATGTCCATCAGGCAAACCAGTGGCAACACCATGGTTTCGTGGCCGAAGCGCAGGTTGGCACCGGGCTTCTTCAGCTGTATGCACGAGTCGGCCTCCTCAATGATTTGCCGAAGCAGGTTTCGCTGGGTGTAAGGTTCGTTTCCACCATTGAGTAGCGAGGGTCCGTAGCAGATGTACCACCAGGCGTTCTCCTTTTGCCAGATGCGGTAAATCTCGTCGTCGGTAAAAAAGTCGTAGAGTGAGAACTGGTCGCGTAAGGGCGTGTTCTGAACGATAGATGCTACTTTGAACAAGTAATAGTTGAGCCACTTGTCGTCAACGTGCATGCGGATGTACGTGGAGTCGTTGAAGAGCAGCTTCATCAGCCGTTCGTTATGTTCGCGTTTAAAGATAAAGTCGTCGTAGGCTTCCTGTGCTTCGCAGCACATCATGTTTTTTCGAAGCACGCTGTCCTGATAGTTCATGTACCACATGTCGTGCTCAGAGGCGTCCATGTCGATTTGCAGTGCAGGGTTCAGTCTGATGAGTTCCTGCAGAGCGGCACCCATGGAGAGAATACAGCGGCTTTTGGTGGTACTGCGGGCCCGGACGTGGGCGTTGCCGCTGAATATTTCCGGGAAGTGCCGGTACATGCGGCGGGCTATGCCCTGCTGTTGCAGTTTCCCCAGTTCGGTCAAGTCGCCATAGCGTTTGGCAGAGATATGGTGTAGCAGTTGCACCTCGCGGTAGGCCGTCAGTCCGGCATCGGTCAGTTTGCCTAAGCTGTCGGCCGTTTTCAGTATTTGGTAGGGAATGTCGTAGGCTTTCTTGTTGCTCAGGTAGCGGGAGCCGTGTCGGCCGTAGTGGCTCAGATAAAATGGGCGCTTGCCGGCGGGCGGCGGTGTCATGGGGTGTTCAGTCGTGTCCGGATAGACCATGTAGTTCGATGCTGCCAGGTTACGGTTCTGGCGTATGGCATCGAATGCCGACTGTGCCTGCAGGACCGTCGTTAGCAGCAGCAGGTACAGCAGAACGAACGGTCGCTTACTCTTGGTATGCATCGAGTTTCTTCAGGTAGTAGTCACGTACTTCAGACCATTTATAGTAGGGTGCCGTTTTGTCTGAGAGGGGCAGCGTCACCTCGTTCTCGTTGAGCAGAACCTTGACCAGTACGTCCTGGTCTTGGAAGTCTCTTCTGTAGAAGACGAATTGCAGGTTGGCTCCCATGGGGAATATTCTGTAGTTGAGCCACCCGTTGCTTTCCAGTCGCTCCAGGTTGTCTTCCTTCAGTCCGAAGTTGTCCAGTTCGAGCAGGCAGGTCAGCGGCAGCACCATCGTCTCGTGGCCAAAGCGCAGCGTGGCACCCGGCTTTCTCAGTCGTATGCAGGAGTCGGCCTCCTCAATGATGCGTCTAAGCAGGTGTCGTTGCGAGTAAGGCTGAGTGGCTCCGTTCAGTTTGCATGCGCCATACTCCATGTACCAGCGAACGTTGTTGATGAGCCAGTTGCTGTATATCTCGTCGTCGGTGAAGATGTCGTAAAGCGTAATCTTCTTGTGCAGCTCGGAGCTCTGCAGGTTGCTGGCCAGCTTGAACAGGTAGTTGTTCAGGCGCCAGGCGTCAACCTCTTTTTCCATGTATTTGCTGTCGTTGAAGAGTGCCCCCATGGCGCGCTTGTAGTTACGGTGCTTATCTACGAAGTCGTAGTAGGCATTCTCCGTGTCGAAGTTGTGGCGCTTGGCAAACAGGGGCTTGTCAGTATAGTTCATGTACCACATGTCATACTCCGAGGCATCGTGCCTAATGTTCAGCCGGGGGTTCATGATGAGCAGCTGCTGCAGGGCATTCTCCATGGAGAGGATACAGCGAATGACCACTGTGCTCTTGGCGTCGATATTAGCGTCGCCCTCGAAGATTTCAGGGAAGCGCTCGTACATGCGGCGGGCTATCTGGCGGTGCTGCAGGGCTCCTAAGGGAGTAAGCTCTCCGAGTCGCTTGTCCGACTCGTCGAGAATCATCTTCACGCGGCGCAGTACGTCCTGTCCCAGTATGGTCAGCTTGCCGGCCTCGTCGGCCTTCTTTAGGATTTCGTATGGACGTTTATATTCGTCGCCATTGATCAGGTAGCGTGACCCATGCCGGCCGTAGTGGCTCAGGTAGAATGGTTTTTTGTCGTCAGGAGCCGGGGTCAGTGTAGTCTGGGACGGTCCGGGATATGCTAAATAATTACTGGCAGAGAGGTGGGTGTCACGTTTGAAGTCGTCACGCGCCGACTGAGCTGTAGCCGTAAGCACAACACAGAGCAGCACGTAAAGTAAGGAAAGCTTTTTCATTACATTTTCAGTATTTTGGTGGCAAAGTTACGAAAAGTCGAGCGAAATGCAAAAGAAAAACTCGTTTTTCTTTTCATTTCCGAGTGCTAGTAACTTCGGCAGAGCCAAAGTTACGAAAAGTCGAGAGTAATACAAAATAAATTCGCATTTATTTTTATTGCCGAGACGGAGTAACTTCGCGCTGTAAAGCGCAAAGTTACGAAAAAAGTCTGTAACAAAAGACGGAATTTGGAGAATTAACGCAGAAAGCGCGTAAATAAAAGGCAAGTCGGGGAAAAACGAGAAAGTTCAGTTTTAGGCTGAATGCAAATTTGGGAGGAATGAAGAAGTAGTTAGGTTTCTTATCCGGACTCGGCTATGCCGCTTGCCAGAGCAAGAACCCGTGAGACGGTCTGAGAGCCGCGTTTTGATTTTCAAAGTCCCCGTCCCGCATCGAGACGGCCATTTTTATTTTCGTTTGCACTTTCCCGCGTCGGGATAGCCGTTTTTATTTTTCGTTAGCAGTTTCCCACATTGGGATAAGTCCTTTCAATTCTTAATCCGAGGCCAAAGGTACAAAAATTCCCTCAATAACGTTTCACTTCGTCCAATAAATGCACAAAATAAGTTATTTTTTTACGTCTTTTCACCAGATATTGGGATAAAATGGGTACCTTTGTACCCGCGAACTCACGCCGAGCCACCTCTTATGAGGTAGGAGCGGCAATAGGGAGGGAGCACTACATATTGAGAAAAGTGTTTGCTAACGCTTTGTTTTTGGTTGTCTTGAACGTCGGAACTTCAGAACACAAATCAAG
>ODAJ014734871.1_pt1 | contig 11130 bp, 8 predicted proteins | sample 1539241 | NCBI WGS metagenome assembly ODAJ01 (sample SAMN02144231, study PRJEB22623) | gut metagenome | biome: sheep rumen | host: Ovis aries | place: New Zealand | reverse complement strand
CTATAAGGCCGTCCTGGCAGGCATCTGCGCTGCTCTGGCCATCATGACAGGAGCCCTGGGAGGGCAGATCTCCTCTCTGAATTCCGAGGTAGGCGGCCTCCGGTCGGAGATCCGCTCTCTGCGGCAGGAACTGGAGGAGAAGGAAGAGGAATCTTCCCTGGTCCAGGACGTCTCTTTCGAAGTCAGAGACCCTAACTATAAAAAGATGACTGCCAGGGTCTCCTACAAGGTCCTTTTAAAGCAGTACTCCGGGGATACCGCCCTGACCCTCCGCCTGGACGATCGCACGATCCCTCTGGAGCCTTTGGGAAGCGGCGCCTACGGGGCCGATTTTAAGCTGGGGCTTTTCGACAGCTTCAAGGAAAAAGTCCTGACCATCACGGAAAAGGGAACTTCCCGGACAGAGGATCCCTGCTGCTCCTTCACCCCTTTCTGGGACCTGCTGCCTGTGCCTTCCCTGGAATTTGCCATTTCTCACTCTCTCTTTTCAAAATACGGGGGATCCTTCCGGATCTGTACAGAGTTCCCTGAGGATATAAAGGAAGCTTCCCTTACCTACATGACGGAGGGAAGGGACCTGCTGACCGTGGATATCACGGAAAAAGCCCGCAGCCAGGAATACATCGACCTGGAAAAAGGCCTTAAGATCGGGAATGACCTGACCGCCCGGATCAGCCTTGTCACGGAAAGCGGCCTTGTGATCACGGACCAGTCCGTGCTGATCCACTGGGACGGCGCAGACCTGGACAGCCTGGAATGTCTCCGGATCGAAGACCAGGAAGGAAATGTTCTCTGGGAGGACTGATCCTCCTATGGAAAAAGCTCTCCTTCAGCCTTTCAGAACAAAGCCGCCCGGCAGCACGTCGTGTGCTCATAAGATAGTTTTGTATCAAAAACGATTCGGGCATCTGTCTGAACGGATTGGCAAACAAAAACGGACTGTTGTTTTACAGCAGTCCGTTTTTTGTTGCCATTTTTCAGATTCTCGACTGATACAGCTGAGAGCGAAACTTCTTGAAGTGTGAAAACGAGACTTCTTGAAGTGTCAAAATGAAACTTCTTGAAGTGTGAAAATCACACTCAATTAAGACTAATAATAATGATACTGATATGAATAAGACTTATCTTTCTTTCCTTCCGAAGGCAAACATCTGAAGAATCCATGTTGGTCAAATTGAAGCTGACGGCAAATTGCAGAATGCAAATCTAATTTGAAAATCTACACAATTTATGATACAATTCAATATGGAGTTTTGTAAGCATCTTTGATGGAAGTCTGAACACAAGGAGAAACACTATGGCAGTCAGTTATGATCGGCTTTGGCATATCCTGATTGATAAGCACTGGAGCAAGACCAAGCTGATAAAAGAAGCGAAAATCAGCACAAACGCCATGGCCAAAATGGGCAAAGGCCAGGATGTCCGGGTAGAGACCTTGGTTAAGATTTGCAGTGTGCTGAACTGCACCATTGACGACATTATGGAGATCATTCCGGATGAAGGAAAGGAGGCCGAGTGATGGGTTTCGAAAAAAAGGATCTATCCGAAGCTGACATCCGCACAAAATTCATTACGCCCGCCATTGTCAAGGCAGGCTGGAGCTCCTTTTCTCAGATGCGAGAAGAATACCCAATTACAAAAGGACGCATTATCGCCCGCGGCAAGATCTGTAAGCGAGAGAAACCGCTAAAGGCGGATTATGTTCTCTTCTATAAACCCAATAAGCCCATCGCAATTGTAGAAGCAAAAGATAACAACCACACTGTTGGTGATGGTATGCAGCAGGCGCTGAACTACGCCAAAATGATGGATATTCCGTTTGTGTTCTCTTCCAATGGCGATGGCTTTCTTTTCCATAACAAATACATCACCGAAGGTGACGTTGAGCTAACGCTGTCGTTGGATGCTTTTCCCTCTCCCGAAACTCTGTGGCAGATGTATCATGAGCAGGCGCACGTCAGCCCGTCGCAGGATCAGATTATAGATGAGCCCTATTATTCCGATAATCCCGATAAGCAGCCCCGATATTACCAGATGAACGCCATCAACAAAACGGTTGAGGCGATTGCCAACGGTGAAAACCGAATCCTTCTCGTTATGGCAACGGGTACCGGCAAAACGTATACGGCGTTCCAGATCATCTGGCGTCTGTGGAAAGCGGGTATCAAAAAACGCATTCTTTTCCTTGCGGATCGCACGGCATTGATCTCCCAGACCTTTACGAACGATTTCGCGCCGTTCAAAGATAAAATGACGTGGGTGACGAAACAGAACTTCGACACAGCCCACGAAATTTACCTTGCTCTCTATCAGGGGCTTACGGGCGAGGACGATGATGCAAACAGCCTGTTTGAGCAGTTCAGCCCCGGCTTCTTTGATCTGATCGTGGTGGATGAGTGTCACCGGGGCAGCGCAAAGGCGGACAGCCAATGGCGCGAGGTGCTGGAGTATTTCACCTCCGCAACACAGATCGGCCTGACTGCTACGCCGAAAGAAACGCATACGGTTTCCAATATTGATTACTTCGGCGAACCGATTTATACGTATTCTTTGAAACAAGGCATCGACGACGGCTTTCTTGCCCCCTATCGTGTGATCCGCGTGTTCTTTGACCGCGATATCGAGGGCTTTGTGCCCTATGAAGGACAGCTTGATGATAATGGCGAGGTAATCGACAACCGCGTTTACAATACAACCGATTTTGATAAAAACCTCGTGCTGGAACGGCGTACCAAGCTCGTTGCAAAAACGGTTTCCGATTATCTAAAAAAGCATGATTGCCGGATGGACAAAACCATCTTCTTCTGCGTAGATCAGGAACATGCCGACCGAATGCGTCGGGCGCTGATCAATGAGAACGCCGATATGTGCGCCGTAGATGACCGCTACGTGATGCGGATTACTGCCAACGATGAAGAAGGCGTCAAGCAGCTCGACAATTTCCGCAATGTGGAGAGCCAGTATCCCGTGCTCGTTACGACATCAAAGCTGCTTTCCACCGGCGTGGACGTCCAGACGGTCAAATATATCGTTCTGGACTCCAATATCCGATCCATGACCGAATTCAAACAGATCATCGGACGCGGCACCCGTGTGCGTGAGGATCTCGGCAAGCTGTATTTTACGATTTTTGATTTTCGTGATGTCACCCGACTGTTCCACGATCCCGACTTTGACGGCCCCATTGAACAGCAGGACGACTATGAGCCGCACAAGCCCGGACCCGGCCCGGAGACGCCTCCGAAGGTAACGCCCCCCGGCGGCGAGAAAAAGCCGAAATACATACTTGGCGGTACGCCCGTCACAGTCTCGCAGAAGCACGTTCAGTATCTCGATAAAAACGGGAATCTCATTACGGAAAGCCTGATCGACTACACCAAGCGCAATATCCGTAATCAGTATGCTTCACTGGACGATTTCCTTTCCGCATGGAACGATGCGGAAAGGAAACAGGTCGTTGTGGAGGAACTGGAAAAGCGCGGCGTGTTTTTCGACGATCTGTGTGATGAAATCGGGAAAGACCTTGATCCGTTCGATCTGATTCTGCATATCGTGTTCGATCAACCGCCGCTTACAAGAAAAGAGCGCGCAGAGCACGTCCGTAAGCGCAACTATTTCACCAAATACGGAGAAAAGGCCGCCGAGATCCTCGACGCGCTGCTGACGAAATACGCCGACAGCGGCCTGACCGATCTGGAGAACGTTGACGTTCTGAAGGTCGATCCCCTCAAAAAGTACGGTACGCAGGTCTATATCATCAACACGATCTTCGGCGGCATTGCAAAATACCGCGAAGCGATCAAAGAATTGGAGTCGGCGATCTACGCTGCGTAAGGAGAAAACGTTATGGCAATGTCCGCATTGATAAAATCGCTGGAAGACATCATGCGCAAGGACGCCGGTCTGAACGGCGACGCGCAGTATATTGAGCAGATCACATGGCTGCTGTTTCTGAAAGCCTTTGACGCGAAGGAGATGGAATGGGAGTTCCGTCCCGATTACCACGGTGTGATCCCAGAGGGACTGCGTTGGCGCGACTGGGCTGCGGACAAGGAAGGCATTACCGGTGACGCGCTGATCGCCTTCGTAGACAAGCTGTTTACCAAGCTGAAACGGCTCGACACGTCCGACGGCGATATGCGTAAATTCGTTGTCCGCAACGTATTCGAGGATATCAACAACTACATGAAATCCGGTGTTTACCTGCGCCAGCTCATCAACCGGATCAACGAAAAGGTCGATTTCATCGACGCCACGCAAAAACACACCTTCAACGATCTGTATGAGGGTATGCTCAAAGACCTGCAGAGCGCCGGACGCGCGGGCGAATTCTATACCCCGCGCCCTGTGACCAATTTCATTGTGGAGATGGTGAACCCAAAGCTGGGCGAAACGGTGCTGGATCCCGCCTGCGGAACGGGCGGTTTCCTCACCAGCACCATCGCGCACCTCGGCAGCGTGACCACGACGGAGGAACTGGAAAAGCTGCAAACCTCCATCAACGGCTGGGAGAAAAAGCCGCTGCCGTATCTGCTGGCCATGACCAATCTGATCCTGCACGATATTGAAGTGCCGCGCATCCGTCATCAGAATTCTCTCAACCGCCCGCTTTCCGATTATTCGGCAAAAGATCGTGTGGATGTGATCGTCACCAATCCGCCCTTCGGCGGCGCGGAAGACGCGGCGGTCAAGCAGAATTTCCCCGGAGAGTTCCAGACCAGCGAGACTGCGGACTTGTTTATGGCGCTCATTATGAATCTGCTGAAGGATCGCGGACGCTGCGGCGTTGTTCTGCCGGACGGCTTTATGTTTGGCGACGGTGTGAAAGCGACGATCAAAGAAAAACTGCTGAAAGAATACGGCCTTCACACGATCATTCGTCTGCCGCAGGTCTTTAAGCCCTACGCCAGTGTCAACACGAATCTTCTGTTCTTCCAAAAGGGCGTGACCAGCCGCGGCGTGTGGTTCTATCGGCTTGATTACCCAGAGGGCGTCAAGAGCTTTACGAAAACTAAGCCGATGCAGGACAAGCATTTCGATCCCGTGCGGGAATGGTGGGCGGACAAGCAGCCCATCGTCGTGGACGGGTTTGATAAAGCGCGCTTTTATACCGCGGAAGAACTGCGCGACCTGAACTATGATTTTGATAAGTGCTGCCCGTTCCCGCATGTGGAAGAAGAAATACTGGAGCCGAACGACCTGATTACCCGATATCAAGTCGAGCGCACTGAACTCGAAAAAGCACTAGATGGATTAATGTTGAAAGTAGTTGGCATTCTTAACAGAGAAGAACCTGTTGAATCGCCGATGCAAAAGAGTATTTCTTCTCGTTTGGCAACATTGCAGAAAGAGTTCCCCGATAATCTTCGTAAATCTGTATTACAACAGGCAATTCACGGGAAGCTCACTGAAAGAGATCCATCTGACGAGCCAGCTTCCGTTCTTTTGAAGCGCATCAACGCAAAGAAAGAGCGTTTAATCAGAGACGGGAAAATAAGAAAAGAAAAGCCTGCTCCATCAATCACAGAAGAAGAGATTCCATTTGAGATTCCAGATGAATGGGAATGGATTCACTTAAATCAGGTTGCTTCCAGCAGTTTGGGGAAAACTATGGATAAAGCAAAAAATAGTGGAGTTGAGTGTCCTTATCTCTGCAGTATAAATGTTTATTGGGACGGAATCTCTCTATCTAATGTCAAGACAGCGTTATTTACGGAAGAAGAAAGAGAGAAATACCTTTTACAAAAAGGTGACCTGTTAATTTGTGAAGGTGGAGATGTGGGCAGGACTGCAGTTTGGGATGCAGATATTGAAATGTATTATCAAAATGCTCTCCATCGTGTGCGGTTCTATGAAGGTGTGAATCCTTACTACTTTAGATATCTCATGGAATACCTTAAGGCAAACGGAACGATTGAACGATTTAGCAAAGGTCAAGCAATCAAACATCTTGTTCAATCGGCGCTTTTCAGCATTTGGCTTCCTCTCCCGCCACTTGCCGAGCAGCAGCGCATTGTTGACCGTGTGAACGAACTCCTCGCAGTGTGTGATGAACTGAAATGAGGTGAAAAATGCTGGAATTCATAAAAATCATCAACAGTGATTATGCAGGAGTACTGTCTCTGCTTTCTTCGCTGATCATGGTTGTTGTCACGATCATTTATGTTGGACACACCAAGCGCCAAGCAAATTACGCTAAGGAATCAGCTGAACTTGTTGCAAAACAAATAAAGATAGATAAGCAACCGTGTGTTGTTCCATATGTAACTGATTCATACGGATCTGCTTGGGATGCCACGGACTATACTCGGATGCAGCTTGGATTTACAATCAAGCTTAAGAATGTTGGTGATTCGCCCGCAATTAATGTTTATACTTTAGCCGAAATTGAATTACAGTTTACAGAGGATACCGACGGAAATAAAAAGCGGCTTCCAGCATCTTTGCTCCCGGGATTTGTACAAGCATTATCGGCAGAAGAGGAGACGGTAATTAATATCCATTTTGAAACCTCTGAAATCAAGGCGTTGATTTGCGAACTAAGAAAAGCCTCGGAAAAGAACTGGGAACGTCTCAGAACAAACCCCAGCCATCATCATTTTACCGGCGCTAAGCTTTTTGTGCGCGTGTTTTTCAAAAACTTAATGAGACAATGGTGTGAAAGTACCATCTCTTATGAGATTGCATGGTTGGCATATAAGAATCCACCGCCTCAGAAAACACACAACTTAAACGAAAACACAATTCCACCCAAAGAAATTCATGAAGGTGATGAGTTTAAGGCCGTATTGTCATCGCATCATATTGCGCCATTTTTATTTGCAATGACAACTGATAAACACGTCATCGATGTATTGCAAGGGTATAAAGACGATAGTCCGTGGTTATCGGCGGAACTAAAAGACAACCGTACTTAAGGCATCACCAAGAAAAGAATCCATATGATATCGAATGAAGCGAGGTTATTTGTATGAGCATTGAAAGCAGAAATGTTACGCTTTACTGCCCCACATGCGGAAACGACCAGTTCTCCTGCGTGGATGTGGAAATTGATGATTTATCGGATGCTCCCGATGATACAAGAATACAGTGCGTAGATTGTAAGTGTATATTTACAAAGGCGGAATTGATAGAAGCCAATCAGGATGTCATCAATGCCAATATCGAGGAAGTGAAACAAGAACTGCTGAAAGACCTCGAAAAGAAACTGAAGAAAATGTTTAAGTAGGAGGAAATATGGAGATTGCAGCGTTAGTTATTTCGGCTGTTTCCTTAGTTGTTGCGATAGCGTCTTTTATTATTTCAAGCAAATCCCAACATTTACAGGATAGGGTAAATGAGATCGAGCTGAAGCTCAAAGAGTATGAGCTGGAAGAAAAAGAAAAGGAGCAGCATAAGGCGCCGTGCATTGAAGCCAGAATCAACCATATCGCAAAGGGTAATTATAGAATAAAGATATGGAACTCCGGAAATGCGGCAGCAAAAAACGTAACTGCCTCATGGGATAAAGGAAGTCAGATCATTTTCTTTGATCAAGAAAAAATGCCATTTGAATTATTGGAACCACAGAAGAGCTTTGATTTAGCCATTTCTACTTATAGTGGTTCTCCGAGAAAACTATGTATTACAACAGCATGGGAAGACAGCGACGGAGAAAAGCATAGCAAAGAACAATGGTGTGATCTGTAAATGAGTAACATGGCAGAGGTGAGCGGGTGAGCAATTATTTCGTTTTCACAGATGAAGCGGGTGCATACCAGCGCCGTCCCAGCGATGCACATATCCGAAGTCATCCATTTTATGTACGTTCAAATGTGTTGATGGATATTGACGATTATCGCCAATATCAAATAGAGATGCAGCGCATCGCTGGAGAGTACGAGATCCCTTTTGATGAGGAAATCAAATGGTCGGATCTCTGGAGCAAAACGAAAAACAACCCGCGGAATGACTTGATCGCACGGATGCCGGTCAATCGCTTGAAAGGATACTATCGGAAGATTTTTGAAACGGCAGTCGGGAAAGAATCCACGCGATTCATGTTTACAGTAACGGATATTGTAGGCCGAACGTGTGATTTGAATAGTGATACTGTTTACCGCTTCCATATGCAAGACGCATTCCAGCGGATTCAGATGGATATGCGTTCAGAAAACGGGTTTGCAACTTTTGTGATGGACGAATTGAACGCAGATACTATCAGGCAGATCAAGGCAGCGTGTCATGCGTTCACAATGCAGGGCGACTTTGTCCGGTACAAACACCTATACCAAGGCGTATTGATTGAAAACAGTCTTTACAGCCCCGGTATCCAGCTCGCCGATTATGCTGCTGGTGTGATGAACGGTTATTTGCGCGGAAAGATCGTATCACCGGGAAATTATCAGTTTGCGACGGACTTGTATGAAGAGTTTATCAAACCGCGTTTACGATCTCATTTCACAGGAACTATCGTAGGATATGGTGTGGTTGATATCCCTAAGAAAACGGCTTTTAGAAACCAACTCGAATCTATTTTTGACTAAAAACGACTTTTGATTGGAGATAAGAAGCGTCAAAAGACGCGCAGCTCGCACTTGTGTGATCTCTGGGTTTGGGAGGTGTTCCCAACGAGCCGGTGCAGAAATTGGCGCAGGTCTGGATCTGTACACTGCTTGCAAAGTAGTGTACTATCCATCCGGACATGTTCGCCAATTTGAAAAACCTGTATGTGCAGGCCCTGCTTGCCAAGTACCAAATCATACAGGTATGCATTGCTTGCTATGTAGTAAACATGGACGGCAATGCACTGCTTGCCAGGTACTGAAACCGTGGCAATCGGATAGAGGAGGTGTTAGCCTCCCCTTCCACACCACGTAGCGTACCGTTCGGTACTACGCGGTTCAATAGTTTGCGCGAACTTTCAGATAGTGGGCAGACAGGGATGGATATCCCAGTTTGTCCACTAATATTTTCCTGGTGAGCGCCGCGTTAAGCATCATCGCCGCTCTCCATGGACCTTTCCTGCAGTTAGCCATTTCGTGTACCTTCCACTCCGGCAAATGGAGCGCCCTCAGCATCCTGTACCTCGTGCGTACCTTTTTCCATTGTTTCCAGTATATCGCCCGGATTCTGTGGCGGAGCCACTCATCCATTCGTTCCATAAGGCCCTTCATGTCCGCATATTTGAAATGGTTAATCCACCCGCCGACGGCGTCGTTGAGCTTCTTTTCCCTTTCCCGATTGCTCCACTTGTTCCCTCTGACTGTCAGCTTTCGCAGTTTGTCCTTGAATTTGTTGACTGTTTTCGGGTGTACCCGGAAACGGCATTTACCCTTGTACCGGTAGAAGCCGTAGCCCAGATATTTGACCTTACTGATGTGACTGACTGTGGTTTTCTGGAGGTTAATTTTCAAAAGGAGTTTGTCTGTGATGAACGGAACTATGTTCTCCATCGTCCGCACAGCACTCTTCCTGCTCCTGCACATAATCATGCAGCCGCATACCTCACGAATTTATGCCCTCTTCGTTCCAGTTCTCTGTCCAGTTCGTTGAGCATTATGTTTCCACACAGTGGACTGAGTGGGCCGCCTTATGCTTAGCAAGTTGTTATGCTGAGTAAGTACGGATAAACGTTGATTTTTCATCCCCAATAATAAATTAACTCAACATAACATCTTTACTTGAAAGAGTTAAAAAATGACATCAGCCCCGAATCCTTCGTCCAATCCTTGAAATCGATGTCCTCAGCTGCCTTCATTCGATCAAACTTTAAAAGGTTGGATATCTTATTATGTGAAGTTAATTTTCAATATTTGACCATTTCAAGGCATTTCTGGCCATTAACTCTGCATAATACTTTTCTCAGCATAAGGATCGTTATGCGAAGCTCCACATAACGATCCCTGTGGCACGCCTTCTTCTGTCATGCGGAAACCTCCGTCTTCCATGACCCCGGCCGTCAGATACTTGTGTATCAGCGAGACCACTCTGCCGTCTTTGACTGTCCTCGACTCGACAGCACTTCTATCAGCTTGCTGTGATTGACCGTGTCAAAGAAGGACTGCAGGTCCATGCTGACCACAAATACATAGCCCTCATCCGCATACTGCTTGCATCGCAGAATGGCGTCATGTGTGCTCCTGCCCGTGCGGAAGCCAAAGCTGTTGTCAGAGAACTGCTCTTCGAAAATAGGCATCAGTTCCTGAGAGATTGCCTGCTGTACCATCCTGTCCACGCAGGTCGGGATGCCCAGCTTCCTTACTTTTCCTTTTTCCTCTTTGGGTATTTCTACCCTTCGGACCGGATTGGGCTTATATTTCCCTTTCCTCAACTGCTCAACCAACTCGGCCCTGTGCCGTTTCAGGTAAGGCAGAAGTCCATCCACCTTCATACCGTCAATTCCGCCGGAGCCATTATTCGCTTTTACCCTCTTGTACGCCGCATTTAGATTGTCGTATCTGAGAATGGTGTCAAGCAGGTTGTCCGTCCAAAGGTTTGCGTTGGTGTCGGGGTCCCCGGTAATCCATTCATGGGCGTACACTCCTGCTACCTTTCCCTGTTCCGCAGGTATTTCTTGCAAGTAGTCCTCAATATGAAGTTGTCTGTACTTAAATCCATGTTTGGTTTCCATTTGGGAATGGCACCTCCTACTGTTCGCCCCTTTCCCGATGTCTTAAGCCACCGGGTATTGTAATATGGGCTATGCTGACTTCTCACGATAAACCGTTTTCGACCGCAGCTGTGAATGTTCTATCACCCTGCCGCGTCCGTGAGATCTCCCCGGGTACTCACGCGCTCTTTCCCACTTATACCTGCCCCGTTTACTGTTGGCGTTCCGTGCAGTTATTGGACTTTAGTTTGTCTGGCAACCTCATCCACGCGTCACAGCCTATCCGGACAACTTTTACAGGCCAGTGGTTTGCCTCGGGCTTCCTTCAGACCCCGCCTCACGACGACGCCCTTGCCTCTGGCTGCATTCTTCCCACTGCCGGGCGGATCAGGGACTTTCACCCCTTAGAGCGTGTGCCCGCCGGGCACACCAGAAAGCGGACAGGATCTCTCCTGTCCGCCTTCCGGTGCAGTATATGTATTATGCCTGACTGTTTTGTCTGACTGTGCTGTTCTTACCTGGTCACGATCTCCACGGGT
>ODAJ012158484.1_pt1 | contig 11130 bp, 10 predicted proteins | sample 1539241 | NCBI WGS metagenome assembly ODAJ01 (sample SAMN02144231, study PRJEB22623) | gut metagenome | biome: sheep rumen | host: Ovis aries | place: New Zealand | reverse complement strand
AGTTGTTAATTAATCATAAAGGACCTTTATTTTCTCTGCCTTCACGAACACCAGTACCTGCTTCTTTTTTCATTTGTTCCGGTTTAAATAACATTTTGACGAGATTATCGGCGTGTTGTGTGGCTCTGTTGTATGCCAATTGTTTTAGATCGTTTTCATCATATCCTTCATCTTCATGTACGAAGACTTCTAAAATATGTGTATTGGTCATTAACTGGGCTTGAATTAGTCCGGTACTTGCTTCATGAGCGCAAAGCTTATCTATTTTTTCTCCACCAGGCATACCAAATGCCATTACGATATCGCAATTTTCTTCTTCAATCAGTTTTTTTGCTGCTACAGGTAAATCCTTTACTCCTGGAACGTAGGATTCAATGAATTTAACTCCTGTAACCTGTTTTTTAATCTGTTTTACGGCAGCACTGGCCATGTCGAATCTGGCAAATGTGGTGCTGCAAATTCCTATTCTTTTTGTCATTAATTAACAACTCTTAATATTTATAAAAATTTAACTTCTTTAACTTCAAATGATTTTTTAAGTCTTTCCAAATCAATACTACCTGTGTGGTACATTTCACCGGTAACCATGTCATTTACAATAACTTGTGCTGGTGCAAATACTTCTTTAGGTATTTTATAGAAATCTCCGTCTGCTTCTTCAAAGAATTCAAGGAAACTTTTTCCGTAATTTTCTGATGAGGATGATGGTAGGTTTGTTGCAAGTTCTTCTAAACTTTCACCTTCATCAGGTTCAATGTAGTAGTATGTTCTTCCACCGAAAATGATGGCATCATTGGTTTTACCCATGGCTTTTAAGTTGTCCGGATCAACAGGTGTTATTGGTGTAATTCCTGCAGCATACGTAATTTTTGTCACATCAAAGTCCATCACTTCATACATTTTATAGATTCCAACTTCCAAAGCACGACCGGAAATCTGGATGGAACCGACAAGTGATGCTGTAGGTGCTACAAGAATTGTCAGGTTTTCTGTTTTTACTCCACATTCATCTGCAATGTATTGTGCAACTTTTTCTGTAGGGAGTTTATTACTTTCTAAGGTTATTACTGCTATGTCAGAATCTTCTGTATAACCTGTTATTTTATAGATTTCATCATCTTTAAATTTATGTGTTTGTGCTGGACCTGATGCCATTGCAAAGTAGTCGTCAACTTTTATTCTCCATCCGGCTTTTTGTGAACCTAATGTGGTTAATGCAGGAAAATCTGTTTTGACTTTAACTGCAGGCATTGCCATAATGTCACTTAAGTCTCCTGGAATTGATATGCCCACATCACATATTCCACCTAAACAAACTTTTGTAAATAGTTCTCCACCTTTGATACTACCTTTGGCATTTACACCACAGTCAATTACCAAAGTTCCGTTTTCCAATGTTGATGCTATTAACTTAAGTTTGTCAGCATCTGCAACCATTTTATCCGCAATTTTCTTTGCAGCAATATTCATACTTTCGCTCATAAGATTTTCTCCTAAATAATAGTTTAATATTTATCAATATTAGTTTATAAGATATATTTTTCCCTAATATTTTATCATAACTTGTTATAACTTTTATTAATAATATATTTTATGTTATATCACTAAAATAAAAAAATTACCATTTCTTTAATATTTCCCTGCATTTGTCCCAGTCATGCTCATATATATGTAGACTCATGGCATGATGAACCATATTCGTTAGTTTGGTATTGGTATTTTCTGCAACATAATAACCAACTTCCCTAATACCAAAAAGATTTGGAAAAGTGGCACCGCCACAGTCATTGCTTCTGAAGAAATCCGTCATGAATAACTTATCGTCACGGATTAAAAAGGCAATCTCCTGAAGGCAAGGGATTTCATCCACTTTATTATCCTGGATAGGATCAATAGTGATGGCAATTGCACGACGTGATTCTCTGCAATTATTTAATTTTTCAATACATGTATCTATCTGGTCTATATCAAAGTATTGTCTTAATCTGTTACCATAGGTGTAAACGAATCCCTGATCGTTATTCGGGTCCAGTAATTCCTTTTTATATGTTTCCAACCTATCATCATGCCATGGTGAACATTCTGGAATTGTGTCATCATCGGGATTTGTAATTTCAATCATGACGTTTTGTAATTCTTTAGTTAAACTTCCTCGTTCATCCCTAACCTCATGACCTTCCTGCATGATTTTTTTTACACAGGTTAGCCACGCATTAGCAATATTGTTTGTACGAATAAATTTTGCCATTTATAATCCTTCCATTTTAATTTTTTTCAAAATATCAAGCTTTCCTTTACTAATTTCACTAGGTAACATTCTCATACCGCAATCCGGATCAATAATTATATTGTCCTTCTTAATAATCTTTTTAACATCTTCAACAGTTTTTCGGGCATCTTCCATCTTGTCAACACTTTCCATTCTTGTATTAACACAACCGATTCCAATCATTTTACCAGAAGTAGAATTCCATTCCTTTTCAAGGGTTTTGATGTTTTGGGACATTCCCGAAAATTCAAAATCTAAAATGTCAACATTAAACTTCAACAAATCAGACATGACATCTTTTAAATCTCCACAAACATGTAAAATTACTGGAATATCCAATTCTTCACTAATTGATTCAACAGCATTTTTTGAAACGTTTATGTCTTCAGCACCTGTGGAAATAAATGGTTCATCTATTTGTATGGCACAAGCGCCTGCCTTTTGTAACTCTCTGGCTTCAACAAGTAATGCCTTTGATATGTCATAAATAGCGTTTTTTTTCTCGGAATAGAAGTTTTCTATTAGTGATGAATGAATGAGCGTGGTAGGTCCTGTAATAATTCCTTTAACTCCCTTGTTTTCATGATTGAAAATATCTTCTAAACTGGCATTTAATCTAAATTTATCATCTAAAGATTTTGCAGTTTTAAAAGCCAGTTGAAAGTCCTTAACAGAGATAGGATGGGCGGCTGGCGTAATTTTTCCCTTAATATATGCAGTGTTGTCTTCAATTTTAAATCCATTAATCTTGCTTGCAAAAATTTTTACCATATCACCACGAACTTGACCATCACATATTATATCAATATCAGAATCAACAAAAGCTTTAACTGAATTGATGATTGATTTTTTAAATGGATCAAATAAACCTAAAGATTTGGTGATTTTTTCATTAAAGCCGTCTGCTTTAAAACTATTGGTTGGATAACTACCAACTACTGTTGTGATAATACTCATCTTTTCCTTCCTATAAAGTATGTTAAAAAAGTTTCTATTAATAGTTATGTTAAAAAAAATTATTATATTTATATAAAAAAATAAGTTGAAGGTGGTTAATTATCTTTTTGTAGTAACAACATTTGCTAACACCATGGCACTTATGAATAAATAAGTTACCAGTGCGGAACCGTTTATTGTCCTTGTGATGATGAATAATCCCAGTACGGTTTGTGCTATAAATGCTGATAATGAACCTGTCAGTAACGCCTCACGACCAAGATACTTCTTGTTTCCACGTTCACGTTGTTGTCTGTACTTGTTAAGAACTTTAACTCCGATGAGTATCACTGCAATTATCCATATGACCATAACGATTAGGAAAATGTAACCGAAATCGAATCCGTATCCGAAAATTCCTGGTAAGAAGTAATCTATAACGTCCTTTTTTGTTACGAGTATACCATAGAATAATGGAAGTGGCAATCCAAACAATGTAACGAAAGTTAAAGGTAATGATATGTATCCGTCACCATTTCCTATACCTGAATTACCCCAGTATGTTGCATTTGCTGTGTGTCCGAAGAGATTCGTATTTTGAATCACTAATTTAACACTTGATAATTGGTTATTACTCATACGATCAATTCTTGCAAGAGGACTTATAATTTCCATTCCTAATAATTGAGATAGTCCTTCCATTAATGCAAAGACCAGGATTAAACCGATAACTAAGAGTAATATGCTACGTACATTCAGGTATGAACGTTCTCTTTTGAAATTTTTACTAATTATTAAGAATCCTGCTATTAAACCAATAGCCCACATAATTAAGAAATCACGGTGAACGATTGCTCCGAAAAGAGTAATACCAGCAGTAATTAACATTACTAATAATTTTATATTTGAAGTTTTAGATCCTTGGTCTTCTATCACGGGTATTATCGACCACGACGTTACCACAACCAGTATAGCTAAAGGACCATACGGGTGAGTAAATTCGTGATGATTAAACATAGGCAGAATAAGACAAGCTGCATCTATACCGAATAGGACCGTTATTCCCACACCTAATATCAATGATAGAACAAATACTAAACTGAAATTTAGTGGGATGAAATTTAATAATAGTAAAACCCCGATGTGTATCAGAATAGCAAATTCTAAAATTAACATTAAGTGACTTGAAGCTATTAATCCCATGTTTCATCTGTCCTTAATATTTTTTTATTATATTTTTTTATTATTCAAAGATTAAATTATCTTCAAATTTATTAACTATATTTATATTAATAGTTGATATTATTAAAATTCTTTGGTATGGTAAAAAAAGTAATTGCTTGTTATGGAATTAGTATAGGTAAAATATATTAATCATAAACACATATAATTAATATATACAATGGGCTAGTAGCTCAGCTTGGTAGAGTGTCGCCTTGGCATGGCGGAGGCCTCGGGTTCAAATCTCGACTAGTCCACTATTCTTTTTTATTATGATATTCATCATAAGTTCGATATATTTGATTTACAATTAATTCTATTAAGTTATCTGTTTTTAAATTAATATCTTCATGATTTTTATATAATAATTCTTTGGATAAACTTATAATTTCATCTAATTGTGTTGACCGTTTCATTAGACCTTTATTTATATAATATGTGTCTACAGATAACTGTTTTCCAGGATAACAGGATATGACTGGCGTACCTAACAACGCTGCCTCTCTATTCATTGTTCCCCCGGCTCCAATTACCAAATCCGCTTTTTTCATTAGACTGAATGTATCCACGGGTGTTTGAATGATGTGAACATTTTCAATGTCTTTAAATAATTCTCCCTGGGTCTTAAAACGTGGAATAATTAAGATATCAGCATCATCCTTGAGTGCCTCGACGATAGGTGTTAAAACAGATTTTGTACAATCCGCATCTAAATATGAAGCTAAAGATGGTTCTGGTCTCATGAAAATAATTTTATCTTTTTTTATTTTCAAATTTAAATCTTCCAAAATGTTTTCATCATATACAAAATCTTCAAGATGAGTAACTTCACAGGTTCCGTTATATCTGACTATATCATTTGGGTTCATACCGAAATGAATGGTATTCCACACATCAAATATTTCAGGAATAATTAATTTGTTCGTAAGGGGAAGTGTTAACTTATTTGCGGCAATGGCATGTTCATTGTCTAATACAAATACGTTTGGAATTCCCAGTCCAAAGGCTACTCTTGGCAATTCGATGGAATGTTTTGTAATTGCAATGTCAACGTTTTCTTTTGCTATAAATTTGGATAGTTCATATGCTCTTTTAGTACTGGATAATAATTTTTCTTCAAGTGTAACCCCATGATCTCCAATGGAAACGTAGTCTAATTCAAATATGTCCAACAAGTCATGAATGTTGGAAAAATCCCTTGCAGTAATTAATACTTCATGGCCATCGGCTTTTAATCTTTTAATCACTCCATTGAAAAAACGAACATGAGGTGAATTAACAATATCTATCCACACTTTCATAATAAAACTTCCAATTATTTAAAAAAAGTAAAAAAAGTCAAAAAACTTATTTGTTTTTAAATTGTCTGTAAAGGTCAATAACTTCCTGTACTCCTTCACCTGTTTTTAAACTGCATTTAACTACAGGTATGTCAGGGTTAATGGTTTTAATATCACTTACCATTTTATCTGCGTCTGCACCAACAGCTTCGGCAAGGTCAACTTTGTTAACAATAGCCATGTCTGCTCCTTTGAATATCATAGGATGTTTTTCAGCTGTATCGTCACCTTCGGTAACGCTGATAATAACAGTTCTTACGTGGGTACCTAAATTAAAGTCTGCAGGACAGATCAGGTTTCCTACATTTTCTATAAAGAGTATGGAAATGTCATCAAGTGGTACGTCAGGTAATGCATGTTCAACTAAATGAGCATCTAAATGGCATTCTTTTCCAGTGTTTAAACCTTTTACAGGTACATTTTTGTTTTCGATTCTTTTAGCATCAAATTTACTTAGGATATCTCCAGCAATTACTGCGATGTCTTCATCCATTTCATCAATTAGCTTTTCAAGTAATGATGTTTTTCCGGATCCTACAGCACCGACTAAATCTACTGCGAAAACTCCATGTTCATCAAAAATTTTTCTGTTTTCAAATGCTAATTTGTCATTTGCTTGAATAATGTCTTGTTCTATTTCAATACTAGCTACGTTATGCATCTTCATCTTCCCTTTCTATTTTTATTGTTTTAATATTACATTCTTGTCCCTGTAAAATGCTTACTTTAGTATTATCACATTCAGGGCATGTTGCAACAGTCATTAAATGATCCATATTTTCATCAGTTTTTGTTTCACCTTTAAAACCACAGGATTCACATTCAATCTCTACTGGAATCATGTTGATAATTATTTCGGCATCCTCAAAAATTGTTCCTTCCCTCAAAATGTCCATCATAAACCTTAACTGTTCGGGATTTAACATGGTAAGTTCACCTATTTCGAAGACGGCTTCATTAATTTTTATGGCATCATTTTTCTTTGCAGTATCTAATATGGCTTCCACCATACTATTTGCCATGGATAATTCATGCATGGTATTTTACTCCAATTTATATTAAATCATGTTTTTATTAATTTGAAATTTTATTATTTTTTTTATCAATTACTATTTATGTTAGTTAAGTTATTTAATTTGATTTATTTTTTTTATGTAATATCCTTTCATTAATAATCTATTTTAAAAATAAAATACATATTTCATAATAATAAAACATTATCGTTGAACTATGCAATGATAATTTTTTTCTATTATAAAGGAGAGAATACGCGTGATTATTGGAGGATCTGCATCACAAGCATTAGCTAGTCAAGTAGCAAAAGAATTAGATGATAAATTATGTTCTGTTGAAACGAAAAAGTTTCCAGATGGTGAAAGATATTTCAGGATAAAGGATGAAATTCCTGAAGATGAAAGGGTAATTGTCGTTCAATCAACAGGTTATCCTCAGGATGAGAATATGATGGAATTATTCTTTATTCTGGATACTTTAAGTGATATGAATATTAAGGATGTTATTGTGGTATCTCCATATCTTGGATACAGTCGTCAGGAAAGAAGATTTAAAGAAGTGGAATGTATCTCTGCAAAAGCAACAGCCAAACTCATTCAAACAATGGGCGTAAAAAGGTTGATTTCAATCAATTTACATGAGGAAAGTATCTGCGATTTGTATGATATTCCTGTAGACAACTTATCTGCAATGCCTGCAATTGCTCAACACATTCAAAACACATTTGATGTAAAACCAGTTATATTAGCTCCTGATAAAGGTGCAATTAATTTTGCAAAGGAAATAGCAACACAGTTGGATACTGATTATGATTATCTAGAAAAAGTCAGATTATCTCCGGAAGTAGTGGAAACCAAGACAAAAAATATTTCAGTTAAGGATAGAAACGTTGTAATAATTGATGACATAATAAGTACTGGTGGAACCATAGTCAATGCAATTGAAATTCTTAAAGATCAAGGAGCGGTTGATGTTGATGTGTTCTGCGTACATCCTGTATTGGTTAATGATGCAGTACTTAAGATTAATGCAGCAGGAGCTCATAGTGTTCAAGGAACCAACACACTTAAAAGTGATGTTTCATTCATCAGTGTTGCAAAAACAATAGCAAATCACTTAAATTCAATATAATTTCTTTTTTTTTAAAAAAATGAGTAGAAATGATTAAAATTCAAAATCATCATTTCTATAATTGTTTTCTCTATAGTTATCATTATAGTTGTTATTTCTATAATTATCTTTACCGTAATCTGTTTTTCGATAGGTGTTCTTTCTGTAATTATTTTTTCTGTAATTTTGGCTGTATTTGTTATTTTTAAAATTATCCTGTTTATGCGGATTGAATTTTCTGCTTTTTCTGTTTCTTTTTGAATTTTTGTATGTGTTTTCCTTTGATTTTCTGTTTGATTTATCACGTGGACGGGCAGGTTCGATGTGAACTCTTTTGTTGGCTATGTATGTATCACCCATAAATCTATAGAAATCTGATGCATTGGCATTTGGTATTTCTACAAATGAGAAATTGTCAAATATGTCAATGTTACCTATTTGATGTCCGTTTAATCCTGTTTTTTCGTGGATAGCGTTTATGATGACACTAATTGTCATGTCATGTTTTCTTCCAACGCTCATAAAGAATCTGACAAATCCTTCATGTGCTTCAGTATCACCAAATTCTTCCTCTTTGTATTTGCTGTCTTGCATAATTCCTTTAAGTAATGTTGCAGCGATGTCAATGGAATTATAATCTTCTTCAATCAGTTTTTCAATGATGTATATTTCCTTGGAGATGTTCTCAGTTTTTATTCGTTCTTTTAACTGTTCAATGAAATTGTCCTTTTTAACTTCTGCAACGTCGCTTATTGATGGGATAGGTGCCTGGTCAATTTTTGTTTTTGCATATCTTTGAATATCTCTTAACTGGTATATTTCACGTCCGGATACGAAACTGAAAGCTTTTCCAGTTTTTCCGGCTCTTCCTGTACGACCTATTCTATGTACATAGTATTCATTATCGTTTGGAATGTCGAAATTAAATACGGCCTCCACTCCACCTACATCTATACCTCTTGCAGCAACATCTGTTGCAACTAAAATTTCCAGGTTTCCGTTCTTGAATTTGCCCATCACACGATCCCTTTGATTTTGGGTTAAATCTCCGTGTAAACCATCTGCCAGATATCCCCTAATCTGTAAATGACTGACTAGCTTATCCACCTTTCTTTTAGTGTTACAGAATACTAATGATAAATCAAAGTTATTCAAATCAAGGAGCCTGGATAAAAGTTCTAACTTCATGTCTTCCTTAACTTCGAAGTATTTCTGTTCAACATCCGGTGTTGTTAATTCGTGTTTTGTTATTTTGACAATTTCAGGGTCGTTTTGGTATCTTTTAGCAAGCTGCATAATTTCCTGTGGTAATGTTGCTGAAAATAATAAAAACTGTCTGTCTTCAGGTATGTCTTCGAGGATGTATTCTATGTCTTCTCTAAAACCCATATCCAACATTTCGTCTGCTTCATCAAGTATCACGGTTTTAATGGTGTTTAATTTAAGAGTTCCTCTGTCAATGTGATCCATGACCCTGCCTGGTGTTCCAATAATTACTTGTACGCCTGTTTGTAATGCTTTGATTTGTCTGTCTATTGGTTGACCGCCATAGACAGGTAAAACATCAATTTTCGGCATATATTTTGATAATTTTTTTAATTCTTCTGCTACCTGTATAGCTAATTCACGTGTTGGACATAAAATAATTGCCTGTAGATTTTTATCGTTGCTGTTTAAATTTTCCAGTAATGGTATTCCAAATGCTGCAGTCTTTCCGGTTCCTGTTTGTGCTTGTCCTGTTACATCTTTATGTGCTAATATTTGGGGGATTGCTAATGATTGTATTGGTGATGCTTCTTCAAATCCCATATCTTCTACTGCCTTTTGTATTTCTGAGGATATGTTTAAGTCCTTAAATTTTAATTTTTCCATAATCGGTCTCCTAATAATGTTGCGTTTTTCTTCAGTTTGATTTGGACTTATTTAATAACACGGGCGTGTTATTTACTTAATCTTAATTAAACTATTCATACTTTTTTATAATTCTCTAGAATCTTTAATCGTAAAAATTGATTACTTTATAGATTTATTACTTTCATAGTTTATATAATTTTAAATTAAATTATTTTTTTTTATTTGTAAAAATAAGCCAATATAATGGAATATAATCATTTATTTTATGATTTTTTATAAATAATATTCATTTAAAAAAAGTAAATTAGGGAAGTCCTAATTTTCTGATGATGAAGGGTTGTGACTAATAATCTCGGAAGGATTTGGGATTATGTCCTTGATTTTTTCAATTTTGTTCTGTTTTAGCTCTTTTATGAACTTCTCTTTTTTAGGACCAACCAATGCATATTCTAATACTTCTGCTAAGGTATTTACAGGGATTATTTCAATTTTGTCCTGGTATCTTTTTTCAATCAATACATCATCTATGTTTGATGCTGGAATTAACACTCTTTTCATTCCTGATTCTGCAGCGGCTTCAATTTTGTATGTTACTCCTCCAACAGGTAACACATTACCTCTTACACTTAATGAACCAGTCAAAGCCAGAGTTTGATCAATAGGAATATCTTCTATCGCGGATATGATTGCGGTTGCCATTGAAACACTTGCACTGTCTCCTTCAACTCCATCATATGATTGAACAAACTGAATATGGATATCATAATTGGATATGTCTTTTCCAATACTTTTCTTGATAATAGCACCTACATTCTGCACAGCTTCTTTGGCAATATCTCCAAGTTTACCTGCAGCTATAATCTTACCTTCCTCTTTACTTTGTGATGGTGCAGCTTCTGCTGCTATAGGTAAAACTATTCCACTTGAATTTCCGATTACTGCTAAACCGTTGATGCATCCAATTGCAGAACCTTCGTTATTGAATACGCTGTACTCTTTTCTTTGAACGATGTATCTGTCTGCTATTTGTTGTTCTAATGTTCGTGATTGTTTTTTAGCTTCATATACGTGTTTTACTGTTACTTCGTTTGCACCTTCTTCTACTGCCACGTCTCCTGCTGCACGAACTAATCCACCAAGATCTCTTAATTTCAATGTTAAGGAATCTTTTTTACCTGCTCTACGTTGTGCTTCTTTAATGACTTCTGCTACAGCTTCTTTTGAGAAATGAGGAATTCTTCCATCATTTTCAACTTCCTGAGCCACGAACTGTCCTAATTTCTTACGATTTTCTGCAGTATCTTTCATGGTGTCTTTCATGAAAACTTCGTAACCGTACCCTCTGATTCTTGATCTGAGTGCTATGTGCATATCTTTCAGTACTTC
>ODAJ012047923.1_pt1 | contig 11135 bp, 6 predicted proteins | sample 1539241 | NCBI WGS metagenome assembly ODAJ01 (sample SAMN02144231, study PRJEB22623) | gut metagenome | biome: sheep rumen | host: Ovis aries | place: New Zealand | reverse complement strand
ATCCTCGTTTTCTGCTCCGCTCTGATGACCGGCCTCGGGCTCTATGAGAAGCTCGCAAAGCACGGCGGCGCCGGGACGCTCGTCCCTGTAACCGGCTTCGCAAACGCAGTCTCCTCCGCCGCCGTCGAGGCGCGGACCGAGGGCTATATTCTCGGTGTCGGCACGAAGATCTTCACGATCGCTGGCCCCGTGATTCTCTACGGAACCGCCGCCTCCGCCGTCTACGGCATCCTCTATCTGCTCGCAGGGGGCGGCAGATGAAGAATTTTTGAAAAAAGTTCCGTCAGCTAGTGACAAAATGCCGGAAGTGTGCTATAATAAGAATGGATAGCCGCGCGGTCGGAAGCAGCCGGCGCGCGTTCTCACGTATCATAACAGAAAGGATGACCTTCATGGCAAAAACAAAGGCAAAGAAACAATCCGGGATGTCCTTCCCGCTTCTGCTGCTGGAGCTCATCGCGCTCGCAGGCCTCGTCGTCGGCGTGATGCTGCTGATTTCCAAGCTTCAGAAGGACGGAGAGAGCACCGAAGCACTCCGGCATGAGATCACGATGCAGGTCGGGGATCAGAAGACGCTCGAAGCGACGCTGAAAAATGCGTATTCGTGCGCATCCTCCGATGAGACCATTGTCTCGGTCGATGAAGCCACAAGACTGCTGACCGCACGCGCCGCAGGACAGGCGACCGTCACCGCAACCGATTCCGTTTCAGGCGGCAGCGAGTTCTTCGTCATCACCGTTCAGGACAATCCCAATCACCCCGGCGCTGTCGTGACCGAAACCACCACAGAGGTGAGCACTACGACAAGCGAAACCACAACCACGACGAGCACTGCGCCCGAAGGCGTCGTCTCCGGCATCGCCCTGTCTTATTATCAGGCCAATGTCAAGGTCGGCGAGGTGCATCCCTACGCGCTCGTCACGATGTCTCCCGCAGATGCAAAGGACAAGACCGAGATCTGGACCTCCTCCGACGAGTCCGTCGCAACCGTTGACAGAGCCGGCCGCATCACCGGCATCAAGCCCGGCAAATGCGTCATCCGCGTGACTGCCGCCGCGAACCAGTATATCTTCGCCGAGATCGACGTCACGGTCGTCGATGCAAACGGCAACAGCGGCGAGGTCACCTCGACCCCCGATACGAATACCCCCTCCGACCAGACCAGAACCACAGTGACCCCGGCTGCGCAGAGCCCTGCTGAGGTCGAGATCCGCACCGTCAACGGCATCACCTACGTCAACGGCATCCTGATCGCAAACAAGACCTACGGCCTCCCGGAGACCTACAGCCCCGGCGTCGATCCCGCTGCGCAGGCCGCCTTCAATGAGATGCAGGCCGCAGCCGCAAAGGACGGCATGAGCCTGAAAATCTGCTCCGGCTTCCGCGATTATGCGCTCCAGAAGCAGCTCTACAACAACTATGTCGCACGCGACGGCAAGGCAGCAGCCGACCGCTATTCCGCACGCCCCGGCCATTCCGAGCATCAGACCGGCCTTGCATTTGACATCAACCGGGCAAGCTCCGCCTTTACCGGCACCAAGGAGGCCAAGTGGCTCGCGGCAAACTGCTGGAAGTACGGCTTCATTCTCCGCTACCCCGAGGGCAAGGAGAATGTCACCGGTTACATGTATGAGTCCTGGCACGTCCGCTACCTCGGCAAGGAATGGGCAAAGACCATCACCGAGAGCGGCCTGACACTGGAGGAGTACTTCGGACTGACCTCCGTTTACGCAGATTAAGCTGGATTTTCTTGCAAATCGCCCGCCGGCAGAGCACGCACTCTGTCTGCGGGCGTTTTTTCGTATCTATGCGCCTTTTCCGCTCTCCGCTGCACCCGGAACGGATCATATTGCAGCGGTTTTGCAATCATATTGCGCACAAATCAAGGCGAATCTTTTTACTCCTGCGCAAATTGTTGTGAAATATATACAAAAAACAGGCGAAAAATTTGGTAAGACAAAATTGCTGTTTTCTTTCTAAATTGCTTGACTTTGCCGCTCAGTTGTGGTATGTTTTAAGTGTAGGATGCCGGAACCTCCGTCCGCAGCCCGTGCGGGCGGCACTCCGGCGCAATGAAAAAAGGAGTGCATCACTATGAAACTGTTCAGAAAAATCCTTTCGGGTGTTCTGGCAGCCGCGACCGCACTGACCACCGGTGCCATGCAGCTCACAGCAACGCCTGCATCCGCAGCCGACAGCGCCATTGACATCGCCGAGAAGATGGGCATGGGCTGGAACCTCGGCAACACCTTCGACAGCGCCGGCGTTGCAGGCTACGCCACCGCAGACGGCTGGGTCAACACCGAAACCGCATGGGGCAACCCGAAGACCACCAAGGCCATGATCGACACGCTCAAGTCCTACGGCTTCCAGAGCATCCGCCTGCCCGTCACCTGGTACGAGAACATGGACTCCAGCTACAAGATCAACGACGCCTATCTCGCAAGAGTCAAGGAGGTCGTCGATTACTGCGTCGATGACGGACTCTATGTCATGCTCAACATGCACCACGACGGCGCATCCTCCGGCAGCAGCGCATCCTCGAACGCATACTCCGGCGCTTACGACCAGGACGGCATCTGGAAAGGTACCTCCAAGAAGGATAAGCTCACAACCGCCTGGAAGCAGATCGCAACCTACTTCAAGTCCTATGACGAGCACCTCATTTTCGAGGGCTGGAACGAAATCTGCTGGACCTACGACGTCGAGCAGACAATGGCGCAGGCCTTTGTTGACACCGTCCGTGCAACCGGCGGCAACAATGCAACCCGTCTGCTGGTCATCCCGGCAAACAACACCGACCTCGAGGCTGCCATGAACAGCGGCTTCAAGATGCCGACCGACTCCGCAAACAAGCTGGGCATCGACATCCACTTCTATTATCCGTCCACCTTCGCTGTTGCCAAGCAGGGCGAGAGCTGGGGCTACACCTCCACCTGGGGTACTGACAGCGATGTCTCAGAAATGAAGAACAATGTCAACCGCGCATATCAGAAGTTCGCCGCGAACGGCATTCCGGTCTTCTGGGGCGAGGCTTCCGTCCTGACCAACGAGGGCAAGGATGCCGCTTCCATCCGCAAGTGGATCCAGACGCTCTACTCCACCTCCCTCGGCTACAAGGGCGTTGTTCCGATGCTCTGGGATGACTCCAACTCCGGCGGCCACTGCTACTTCGACCGCAAGAACCTCACCTGGTTCGATGCGGAAATCGGCAAGATCTTCAAGAACATGACCGGTGTTGCGACCAATACCACCACCGCATATACCTTTGACGGCCTCGACTACAAGTTCACCACCACCGAAGAGGGCGGCTGGCTGCACTTCAATGAGGAAGGCTTCACCATCGACATCAAGCAGTTCAAGGGCCTTGCAAACATCACCGGCGTCAAGGTGGACTACACCGCAGAGTATGAGACCGGTGCAAAGGATCCGTGCTTCGGCCTGACCGTTGCCTGCAACGGCTATTTCACCGACGAGGAACCCTACGAGAACAAGGATCAGTACAAGTGGATGTATAATCAGGCATCCGTGGACTCCAGAGAGAGCACCTTCACCTTCCTCTTCGACGATCAGGGCATGTCCTACTCCGAGAATGACACCGACTACGGCCCCTTCACGCAGGAGGGTACCGACTGGCATCTCGCTTATGACTTCATCCAGTTCCAGAGCTGGTGGGGCAGCAACTGCGGCGACTTCACAATCAATTCCGTCACCGTGCTCTTTGACACGCCGATCGTCATCGAGGGCGGCGAGGTCGTGATTCCGGAAGTCACCACGACGCAGCCGGCAGAGACCACCACAACGGTCACAACCACGACAGTCCCCGCTTCGGAAACGAAGTACGGCGATGTGGACTGCAACAGCCTGGTCAACATCGCAGACGCGATCCTGCTCGCACAGTACTGTGCAGAGATCTCCGGCACGGTCGTCACTCCGCAGGGTCTGGAGAATGCCGGCCTGCTCAATGACAATGCCATCAACGGCGACGACCTCACGATTCTGCTTGAGGTGCTCGCCGGCATCCGCAGCCGCAATGACCTCCCGATTCAGCCCTGAGTGCCCGCTTCATGCAAACCCATCCGCACCCGGAAAGCCTGTCCGCTTTCCGGGTGCTTTTCTGCGCGCCGGTGTCCGCTGTTTTTCCGGCTTTGCCCGCTCTCCCCTTGCAAAATACAGGAAAAAGTAGTATAATAGAAAGCGTGTACGGCTGCGGCTGCGGCCGTGATTACGCAGATTGCACGGAGGTGGCGTATTTATGTGCGGATATGTGGGCTTTACGAATCATCTGGACAGCGGCGCGGAACAGGTGCTCCTCTCTATGATGGAGCGCATCCGGCACCGCGGACCCGATGCGGGCGGCACGTATCTCGACGAAAACATTGCACTCGGACACCGTCGGCTTTCCATCATCGACATCACAGAGCAGGGCGACCAGCCCATTTATAACGAGGACCGCTCCATGGTGCTCGTCTTCAACGGCGAAATCTACAATTACCGCGAGCTGCGCGAGGATCTGCTCAGGGCAGGCCACAGCTTTGCCACCGAGACCGATTCCGAGGTGCTGATTCACGGCTATGAGGAATACGGCTCCGCGCTGCTGAACAAGCTCCGCGGCATGTTCTCCTTTGTCATCTGGGACAAAAAGCAGCAGCGCATTTTCGGCGCGCGCGATTTCTTCGGCATCAAGCCGCTGTATTACGCTGTCATGGGAAACAGCTTCCTCTTCGGCAGCGAGATCAAGAGCTTCCTGCCGCATCCGGATTTCAAACAGGAGCTCAATACCGAAGCGCTTGAGCAGTACCTGACCTTCCAGTATTCCCCGACCGAGGATACCTTCTTCCGCGGCGTCAAAAAGCTCCCTGCCGCGCATTATTTCACCTATGAAAACGGCACCCTGACCGTCCGGCGCTACTGGGACGTGCATTTCGAGTCAGATGAGCACCCGCTGCTCGGCGACTGGGTCCGCGAAATCTCCGAGACCTTCCGCGGCTCCGTAGAGGCGCACAAAATCGCCGATGTCGAAGTCGGCAGCTTTCTCTCCTCCGGCGTCGATTCCAGCTATGTTGCCGCTGTCGCAAATGTTGACAAGACCTTTACGGTCGGCTTCGGCAGCGATGAAAAATACAACGAAATCGGCTGGGCAAAGCGCTTCTCCCGTGCAATCGGCAAGGAGAATTACAGCCATGTCATCACACAGCAGGAGTACTGGGATGCGCTCCCGGCCATTCAGTATCAGATGGACGAACCGCTGGCCGACCCGTCCTGCATCGCGCTGTATTTCGTCTGCAAGCTCGCAGCGGAGCATGTCAAGGTCGTGCTCTCGGGCGAGGGCGCAGATGAGCTGTTCGGCGGCTACAATGTCTACAGCGAGCCGGATTCCTCGCGCTACGAAAAGCTGCCGATGGGTCTGCGCAGAGCAGTCGCCGGACTTGCGGAAAAGCTCCCTGCCAAGCGCGGCCTGAATTTTCTCGTGCGCAAGGGCAGAACGCTGGAGGAGCGCTTCATCGGCAATGCCTATATCTTTACGCCGGCCGAGCGCAAGGCGCTTCTGAATATCCGGACGCAGGCGCCGGATCCGACGGCAGTGACAGCACCGTTCTATGAGAAGGTGCAGGATCAGGATCCCGTGACGAAGATGCAGTATCTCGACATCCACCTCTGGATGACCGGCGACATTCTGCTCAAGGCAGACAAAATGAGCATGGCGCACTCGCTGGAGCTGCGTGTGCCGTTCCTTGATAAGGAGGTCATGCAGGTCGCACAGCGGATTCCGCACCGGTTCCGCGTGACCCGCCGGGTCGCGACCGACAGCAAAACACCGTATACGACCAAATACGCAATGCGGCTTGCGGCCAAGCGCGACACCCCGAAGGAGACCGCAAGCACCGCCGCAAAGAAGAAGCTCGGCTTCCCGGTGCCGATCCGTGTCTGGCTGAAGGAGGATGCCTGCGCGCAGACTGTCCGCGAGCGCTTCACCTCGGAGACAGCCAAGCAGTTCTTCCGCACCGACAGGCTGCTCCGCCTGCTGGACGATCACCGCGCCGGCAAGGCCGACAATTCCCGCAAGATCTGGACCGTTTACATGTTCCTCGTCTGGTACAAGGTCTATTTCGAGGATCACGCTGAAATCAAAGCAGCCGGACAGTGAGCACAAGGCCGCTGTCCCGCATGCCGAATCATGCCGGAGGTACACAATGAGCGATACGAAATATTCCCATCTGATCGACCTGAACGACTACCCTGTGGAGTGGTGGAATAAGGTCATCCGGCTCGGTGCGCAGATTTATGCGCATCCGCAGCGCTATGTGCAGGCCTGTGCGGGCAAGATCATGGCGACGCTGTTCTATGAGCCGTCCACCCGGACACAGATGAGCTTCCAGTCCGCAATGATCCGTCTGGGCGGCAGCATCATCGGCTTCGACAACCCGATGAGCAGCTCAGTCTCCAAGGGCGAAAATCTCAAGGACACGACCAAGGTCGTCAGCTCCTATTCGGATATTCTCATCATCCGGCATCCGATGGCCGGCAGCGCAAAGGCCGCGGCGATGACTGCCGACTGCTGCGTTGTCAATGCCGGCGACGGCGGCCATCTGCACCCGACGCAGACCCTGACCGATCTGCTGACGCTCCACATGGAGAAAGGGCGCCTGGAGAATCTGACAGTCGGCCTCTGCGGCGACCTGCTCTACGGCCGCACCGTACATTCGCTCTGCAAGGCACTGTCCTGCTATCCCGGCAACCGCTTCGTGCTGATCTCGACCCCGGAGCTGCGCGTCCCGGAATACATCCGGAAGATGCTGACCGACTCCGGCTGCGAATACCGCGAGGAAACCTCGCTCGACGCGGCGATCGGCGAGCTGGATGTGCTGTATATGACCCGCATCCAGCGCGAGCGCTTTGCTTCCGAGGCCGAATATCTCGCGCAGAAGGACATCTACTGCCTGACGCCGGAGAAAATGTCGCATGCAAAGCCCGATCTGGCGGTTCTGCATCCGCTGCCCCGTGTCGATGAAATCGCAGTCGCAGTCGATGCCGACCCGCGCGCGCTGTATTTCAAGCAGGCACAGTACGGCATGTACGTCCGCATGGCGCTGATTCTGCGGCTGCTTGAGAGCGAGGAAGCGCTCCCGCTGCTGCACGGCGTCCCGGACCCGAACTGCCGCTGCGTCAATCCCAAGTGTATTCTCGCAAAAGAGCATTATCTCCCGCAGCGTTTTCTCGAGCAGGGCGGCCGCACCGTCTGCGAATTCTGCGAGGAGCGCGCGCTGACAAAATAATCCCTTGCAGCGGATTCCCGCAAAACAGATCGCCCCGAAGCGTATTCAGAATGCTTCGGGGTGATTCTTTTGTATCATCGGGATGCGGCAAATACGGACGGCGGCCGCGGCTTATTCCTCCGGCCTGCGCAGGGCGGTGTCGCCGTATTCAAAGGTGAAGGTACGGTAGGCGTTGATGACCACCGTCTCGCCGAGCATGCTCAGGCGGGGCGTTTTCGCGCCGTAGTTCATGTGCATATGTCCGTGGATGAAATATGACGGCTGATAGCGCTCGAGCAGCGGCCGGAATGCCGCAAAGCCCCTGTGACAGAGATCCTCGCCGTCGTGGAAATCCGCAGCAGGCGCGTGCGTCAGCAGCACATCGAAGCCGCCGTAGCGCCTGAGCTGAAGCCAGAGGCGCCGGATGCGGCGCTGCATCTCCTTTTCCGTATACTGATGCGGCCCCGGACGGTAGCGCATCGAGCCGCCGAGCCCCAGAATCCGCACACCGTTGTGAACATAGATCCGGTCCTCGATGCAGAAGCACCCCTCGGGGGGATTTTCGGCATATTTCCCGTCGTGATTGCCGTGGACATACAGCAGCGGGACATTGGAAAAGGTCTCAATGAACGAAAGATAATGCGGATTCAGATCCCCGCTCGAGAGAATCAGATCCAGTCCCCGGAGTTTCTCCGGCGTGTAATAATCCCAGAGAGACGCGGATTCGACATCCGACATCACCATGATTTTCATATTCCTGCCTCTATTCCGATCAGTTTACCGCATTCGGCCGCGCGGCGGCGGGTTTTCCGAGTCCGCTCTGTGCAGCAAATGCACGGTAGGGCTCAGCCAGCTCGGAGACATCCGGAATCCGTCCGACGATATTGTCGAGCAGCCAGTCGGCGCGGATGATCGCGTCCGGCGTCAGCACCTCATCCGTCTGCGCAATGCAGCGGCCGTCCTGCGCGTAAATCACGCCGGTAAAGGGATTGAGCTGTCCGCTCGCAATCTGTCCCTGCACGAGCTTGACGAGCCTTCGTGTGCCGCTCGGCAGCCGCTCGGAGCAGGCGACCTCAATCGCACCGGAGGACATCCCCCAGTAGTAATTGAGCGCCTGTGTCTCATTGTCGTTGCTGTCGTTTTTCCAGGCACCGATCAGCACCGAGCGCACCATTTCTTCGTAGAGGCTGCCCCAGTTCCAGACCGGCGCCGCCAGCCGGAAGGAGCGTCCGCCGTAGATGCCGTAGAGACCGAAATCCGTATCGAGATTGCCGGGCGCATTGACATCGCGGTCAGAGATCATGTCGATCTGCTTTTGACGGAAAAACTCCGCAGGATCGTGGTTATCCAGCGTAGACCAATCCAGGAAGACCATCGCGCGCGGATTGACGAGCTTTACGCCGAGTGCAAAGGCATTGATCGAGGCCGGCGCGCCGATCACCGGATAATCGGCGATATAGCCGACGCGCTCATTCTCCGTCATCGAGCCGGCAATCATCCCGGTGATGAATTTCGCCTCGTAAATACGCAGATAATAGGTGCGGAGCTGCTTGTAGGCGGGATGCACCGAGCAGTTCATGATGATGACGTCGGGGAAGGCAACCGCCATGCGCATACTGACGGCGTGATAAACAGGGGAGGTCGTGAAGATCATCTTATAGCCCTCCTCCACGGCCTGCCGGATGACCGCTTCGGCTTCCTGCTCGGTCGCGACGAAGGCCTTGGTCTCGACAGCCTCGCCGAAGACATCCTCCAGATAACGCCGCCCGATTTCGTGGTTATAGCTCCAGCTTGAGCAGTCGGGATCCTTCGGATACAGGAATGCGGTCCGCAGCACGCTGGACGAGAGCGGCAGGATTTTCGTCAGCGCGACCTTGCGCGAGCCGGCCGTCGGGTCGAGAATATGCGAGGACGGATCGGAATCGGCCAGCACACGGAATTCATCGCGCACCCGGTCGATATCGCGGTGCAGCTCGAGCGAGGAGCGCCCTCTGAGGGCCTCGAAGCCGTAGATTTCGAGGAAGGTCAGGAACGCATCGCCCGGCGTAATCTGAAGCCGCTGTGCAAATTTGCTCTGATAATACGCTGCGAAAACGGCATAGAGGAACCGGACGTCGCGCCGCAGCTCCTCCGACCAGACCGGCAGATTGCCGGTGCAGTCATCTGCCGGGATTGCTTTGAGCAGCCGCGGGAACGCGCCCGGCTGGCTCATCTGGATTTCGTAGATGCCGCTGACACGGAAGAACTCAACGAATTCGCCGTAGATCAGATGCTCCGGCGAGCCGTCCGGCTTCGGGAGAATGCGCGTGACATTGGCCTCAATGCTGACAGCGCCGTTATACTTGGAAACACTGACGCGCTTATTGCCCTCGACCACATAAAAGCGCTGCATGTATTCATAAACCGTGATCGGCTCATTGACACCGACCTCCTGCACCGAATCGAACAGGGCAGACCATTTGCTGCCGAATTCGCTGGAAAAATCGAGCAGCGGCATAAAATTGGAGGCAAAGGCGGTTGTGCGTTCGGTGCTTGCCGTTCCCGCAATCAGCGAAATCGGGATCTCGATCTGACCGAGCGGTACTCTGCCCTCCTCCTCGCCCTTGCGCAGCAGATCCTCAAGCACGGGCAGGTAGGGATATGCGCCGCGGGAAATCGCCTGCCGGTACTGCTTTTCAGCCATTTTCTGTGCTTTTGCATAATCCGGATATGCCATATGATAACAGCTCCTTTGTCTGGTCGTGAACACGGGTTGTCGGAACGCTTCTGCCCTTATTATACCATGGACTGCACCGGATTACAAGCGCTCTGACAAATCCGCAGAAACTTTTTCAAAAAACTGTCAAACAGGGCTTGACAAATCGCGAAAGATGTGCTATAATAGTTTTTGTTGTGAGGGTGTAGCTCAGTTGGTTAGAGTACCTGCTTGACATGCAGGGGGTCATCGGTTCAAGTCCGCTCATCCTCATCCGAAACGCTTCGGCAAATCGCCGGAGCGTTTTTCTTTTGCCGTTTGTATCCCGAAAGAATGCCCCGAAACGGTCTCAGGCGCTTCGGGGCATTTTTGCTGTATGGGAATCGGAAAGCATCCGATTACTCGTTGGTTTCAGACACTTCCTCCGGCTGCGGTGCCGCTTTTTTCTTCTTGCGGTTTTTCAGCAGCGCCATGATGGTCTTGCGGTTCTTATAGCCGACCGCCAGCACAGCCGCGCCGTACACCAGGATGATCGCATAGCGCAGGATCATCAGCTTCGGCGTGTAGAGCAGATTCACTGCCAGCGAAAGCAGCAGGTATCCGCCAAGCGAGAGCAGCACCATTTTCGTGTTGTAGACGTGGGTCATGCCCATTCTGCGGACGATGAAGAAATGCATCACGAACAGCACCGCGTAGCCGATCAGTGTGGTATAGGACGCGATGACATAGCCGTACGCGGGCTTCATCGGGATGAGGAGAAGGTTCAGCACGATGTTGAGTGCCGCTGCAACGATGGTTGCGGCAGCGACGCCGAAGGTCTTCTTCTCATAGAACTCGATGTTGACATACATCGCGTAAATAAACTGGAAGACGCAGCTTGCGAACAGCGGCGGCAGGCAGTAGACCGAGTCCATGTACTTTTTGCCGCCGATGATGAGAATCATCTCCGGCACAACCAGCAGCAGCGCGACCGCAAAGACCAGGAAGACACCGATATAGGCCTGCGAGGTCTTCTTGATGTCCTGATACTTTTTCAGGTGGAGGCAGTCGAGCAGCCAGGGCGCGAAGGATTTGTTCATGGAGCTGAAAAGAATTGTGCCGATGTGATAGACATTGCCGGCCGCGGTGTAAAGCGCCGCAATTTCCGAGCCGCTGATGCGCTTGATGAGAATGCGGTCCGAAGC
>ODAJ014793432.1_pt1 | contig 11141 bp, 5 predicted proteins | sample 1539241 | NCBI WGS metagenome assembly ODAJ01 (sample SAMN02144231, study PRJEB22623) | gut metagenome | biome: sheep rumen | host: Ovis aries | place: New Zealand | reverse complement strand
AGTAACCCTGGAAGAAGATGCCATGGGTCTTGACGAAATCGTGGTCGTCGGTTACGGCACGATGAAGAAGAAGGACCTGACAGGTGCCGTCGCCAGCGTCAAACAGGGTGACATCCAGCAGGTAGCCGCTCCTAACGCCATGCAGGCTATGCAGGCAAAGGTTCCTGGTGTTGACATGACACAGAGCAGCGGCCAGGCAGGTGCCGGTGTAAGTATCACGCTCCGTGGTAACCGTTCTATCTCTGCCAGCAACTCTCCACTAATCATCGTTGACGGTGTGGAGTATAGTGGTGACCTCGACGTTGCAGCCAGCGATATCGAGTCAATGGACATCTTGAAGGACGCTGCCTCTACCGCTATCTACGGTACGAAGGGTGCTAACGGTGTCATCATCATTACCACCAAGCGTGGTAAGAGCGGCAAGACCCGTGTTGACTTTAATGCATATCTGGCCTTCAAGAGCCCGACAAATGCGGTAAAGAGCATGTACGGCAATAAGGAAGTACAGCGTTGGATCGACCGTGCCAACTATCAGGCAGACTTAGCTTCAGGCAACTGGGGTTCTTCTAATGTTTCTCTCAGCGATGTATTCGGTGCCACTACAATTGCCGGTAACGATCAGTATCAGGTGGTTGATCTCATCAACCGTGGTGACTTTGTTGACTGGTACGACCTGTTCATGCAGAACTCTACTTCTCAGAACTATGAGGCCAGCGTCAGCGGTGGTAACGAAAAGACCAACTTCAGCATATCTTTCGCTGGCATGTTTGATAAAGGTCTTCTGAAGAACGATAAAATGAACCGTTACAGTGGCCGTGCCAATATCGACCATATTATAAATAAGGTGGTAAAGGTCGGTGCCAGCATGTCGTTCGTTTACAAGAGCCACGACTCTCGTAACAACTCTGTATTTGACCGTGCCCGTAAGATGACCTCCATCACGACAGCCTACCTGCCTGATGGCAGCATCAACGAGACCCCTAACGTTTGGTACAATGCTCACGTCAACCCACTGATGGATGAGGGCGAGAACTACTCCCGCAACGTTGAGACCACCCGCTATCAGGGTAGTGCCTATGTACAGCTGACACCGCTGAAGGGCCTGACCATGAAGTCGCAGTTTGCTGTTGACCGCACCAACGAGCGTGACGGTATGTACAACGACTATCAATCTACAAACCGCTATCAGGCTCCGAGTACAACCTATATTCAGAATGCACCGAGCAACAGCACCTACATCAACTGGCAAAACACCATCAACTACATGACGACCTTCAACGAGAAGCACGACCTGACTGTGCTGCTTGGTCATGAAATGACACAGACTGTATCTGAGGGTCTTACCCTGAACGGTACTGCCGGTAAGGAGCATTACTACACTCAGCAGTGGTATGATGTAACAAAAATGCAGAGCGATGTAAACTACACATCCAGCTATGTGAAGCGTCGTATGCTCTCATTCTTCGGCCGTGTAAACTATGCCTACAATGACCGCTATCTGCTGTCTGCTTCTATCCGTGCTGATGGTTCTTCTGTGCTGGCCACAGGCAAGAAATGGGGCTATTTCCCCTCTGTCAGCGCCGGTTGGCGTATCTCTGAGGAGAATTTCATGGAGGGCACTAAGTCTTGGCTCGACAACCTGAAGTTCCGCGTAGCTTGGGGTATGTCTGGTAACGCTGCCGTTGATCCTTATCAGACAATTGCTACCGTATTTAACACGACACCCGGTTCTGCCACCAACTTCATCCCGATGTCACTGAGCAATCCCGAGCTGACTTGGGAAACGACCTCTTCACTCGACTTCGGTTTTGACTTCGGTTTCCTCGGTGGCCGCATTAACGGTACGATCGACTACTATATCACGAATACAAAGGATTTGCTTTACTACGCTACGAACCCTGCATCATCTGTATTCACCTCTATTCTCTCGAACGTGGGTGAGTCAAAAGGTCGCGGTATAGAGATTGCATTGAACGCCCTGGCAGTCAAGACCAAGGATTTCTCTTGGGACATCAACGCCAGCTATACCCACTCTAAAGATGAGCTGAAGAAGCTTGCGGACGGTATGGACAAGAATGTCACAGGCCAGACAGCCCTCATAGTAGGCCAGCCTCTGAGCATTTACTACGATTACGAAACCACAGGTTGCTGGGGTGTTGGCGAGTACGAGCAATACTTGGCAACTCATCCTAACTTCAAGGCTCCTATAAACAACTATGGTACCCCGGGTACGATGAAGATTACCGACGTGAACGGCGACGACCAGATTACTGAAGACGATAAGATTGTCTATCAGCGTTCACCGAAGCACATCATCGGTCTGACAAATACCTTCACTTATAAGGACTGGGCACTGTCAGTTCAGGCAATGGCTCGTCTGGGCGGTTATTTCCAGTTCAACAAAAACAATGCCCTCGGTCTGAACGACGGTGATGCCAACTGGGCTGATGTAGATTACTGGACACCGACCAATCAGGGTGCCAAATTCCCCTCTCCGGGTACAAACGGTACAGGCTATTCAAACATCTACACGACCTACATGACCTCACTGCTATATGAGAAAGCCGACTTCTTCAAGATTAAGGACATCACACTGAGTTACAATCTCTATAAGAAGTGGCTGGAGAAAGCCCATATTTCAAACGCTAAGATTTACTGCTCACTGAAGAATTTCTTCACCTTCGCAAAGGTTGACGACTTCGACCCCGAGGCTGGTGGTTCAATCAACTTCCCCTTGGCTAAGCAGGTTATCGTTGGTGTGAATGTATCATTCTAATTTAAAGATTTAAAGATTACAGAATATGAAAAAGATATTTGCATTTGCATTAGCAGCCACTGCCCTGATGGGCACCACGTCCTGCTCTGACTTCCTGGAAGAGGACAACAAGACGGGTATGACTGCCGACCTTACCTATGCCACCGGCACAGGTATCGAGGGCCTGGTGAAGTCATGCTACGCTTACACCCGTGGCTGGTGGGGCAAGGAAGCTGGTCTTGGTCTGACAGAGTGCGGTACAGACCTCTTCCTCGCAGGATTTGACAACAAGCAGAAGTCGCTGACTTCCTATAACATCACAGCCCGTTCACTTGACGGCAATACCGCTGATGACGCCTGTCTCGACCACTATTGGGAAATGTTCTACGACGCTATTGACGTATGTAACAATGCCATCGTCTATATTGACAAGAATACCGTCATCACCGATGCCAAGAAAGAACAGTACTATGGTGAGGTGAAGTTCCTCCGTGCACTGTACTATCTGCAGATGGTATCTACATGGGGTCCGATTCCCTATACGACAACACCAGTGGCTGCTCCGGTATCGACGACACCAGTACGCGTACCCGAGGCTGAGGTCCTGAAGAACATCATGAAGGACATCGACGAGTCAATGGCTCACTTCAAGACTGCCAACTTCATGCAGAAGAAGGCTAACGGTGGTCTCCAGGCTCGTGCCACCTATTATGCTGCCGAGGCTCTGAAGGCACGTACCGCCCTCTATATCGCATCATGGCTGGGCGATACCAGTTACTACTCAATTGCCCAAGCTGCAGCAGAAGACGTCATTGCAAATTCCGGTGCTTCTTTCTATGAGCGCTACACCGACACGTGGAACCTGAATAACGAGGCTGTGCAGGACAATGCTGAAGCTATCTGGGGTGTCTATTATGACAACGAACTGAGCACAGACAACTGTATCCCCTATCGTTACAAGACAGATGCCAAAGGAAACCATCTGAACTTCAACTCCCTGATTACACGTACCGGCTATAGCCGTGGTGGCAGCGCCATGCAGCTGATGTTCGTCCCGATGTGGAACAACGGTAACTCGGGTGACGTGGGCGGTAATGGTACTGGCGACGACCGTCTGTTTGTCCGTGTACTTGGTACTTCTACTGCTTCAATCAAGAGCAAACTTACCGGCCAACAGGTAGCTGTGGACAAGTACTATTCTCCATACGGTCGCGGATTTACCCGTTACACCACAACTCCGTTCCTCTGGAGACTCTGCGACAGTCAGACTGCCAGCGACCAGCGTAGCGATGCTACCATGCTAACTCACTACAACATTCCTGACGGACTGCAGGGCAATCGTCCAAATCACTATCCGAAGATGGGACAATTCATGAAGGATCCAGAAGTGGCATACGCAGAGACTGGTAACTACTTCAACCAGGGTGATACCGCTATCTACTACTGCTGTCTGGACGGTGACTCTCCCGAAGGAAAGGCCAAGCAAGCCTGGGCAAAGGACCGCTATCGTATTCAGTTCATTTCTGGCGGTGATATCCCCGTATTCGATTCCAATGCACTTACTGCTGTTCCGACACAGACAGCCAAGGCTACGTCTGATGTATATGGTGACAACCGCTACAACAACGTAAACATTGGCGGTTGGAAATCATACCCCGGTCTGAAGAAGTTCCTGGATGATCAGTACAATTCAAAGTACCCGACCCACGACATCAGCTACCGCGACGCTATCGTGTTCCGTCTGGCCGAGATGTATCTGATCAAGGCTGAAGCTCAGCTCGGCCAGAACAACAATGCCGGTGCACTGGCTACCATCAACGAGCTGCGTGCTGCCCGCGCTATCAAAGGTCAGGACAACTCCATCAGCGGAACCGTTGACATCAACACCATCCTCGACGAGCGTGCCATCGAGCTCTGCGGCGAGCAGCAGCGCTGGTTCGACCTCAAGCGTACTCACACCCTCCTCGACCGTGTAAAGAAGTACAATGGTCAGGGTGCTGGCAATATCCAGACCTACCATTACTACCGTCCTATCCCAGAGGCTGAGCTTGAGGCTTGCACCAATGTCATCTCAACAGCAGCTACTCAGGATGCCAACGGTGTGCTTCAGTACACTTCTACTGCCGAGGGCATGTGGCAGAATCCCGGATATTAATCATACAGTTATATAGTTAGTAAATAATCACTACCATGATGGGTGCGTCTCGTGTGAGGCGCACCCTCTTTGTACATGACAAGACTCATGATAGCACTCTTCGGACGAAACCAGCCTTGATCAGCCCAAATTATCACTTTTAACGCACAAACTGTTCGTAGTTCCCAAAATTTGTGTATCTTTGCACAAGAATATGCGTACACGAACAGAACTGTTCTACATTATATACAAAAAAGATAATTATGAAACAATTAACAAAGAAACTCTGGATGCTCCTGGCCCTGCCAATGCTGTTGGGGATGACAGGCTGCACATCTGAAGACAATCCATCACCTGATGACATCAAAGTTCTGGAAGAAAGCCTTGTCGGCCTGTGGTACGAAGAGTTTGACTATGAGGACAAGACCGAGGATGGCAAGCCCTTCAAACGTGCATTGATTGCAGTGGAGGCCCAAGCCGACCACACAGGCTACATCGCGCTGGCTGTGTTTGATGACGAATTCAACGAACCGCTCGAAATTTACGGCGGTCCAAAGGATGCGCCGTTCACATGGCAAGTGACATCTGACGGGAATGTCATCCTGACCGACCCAAATACAGGCACGACTATCAAGTCGGCCCGTACACGCAGCGATGTGAATCCCAGCAACTTTGTCGATATTGGTCAGATAGAAATGAATTGCGTGCCAGGTCGTATCGCCTTCAGCAATGCATCCCATAAAGGTTCGCTTACCAAGGTTGGAAGTGACAAGAACGGCTTGATTCAAGACTGGATGGCAAAGTCAACCCTACCTCGGGCCTGCATCACCGACAGCATTCCTGTAGAGATTTTCCCCGATTATATGAACTACGTGTTCAACTATCCCTCTGTCGATCCCTTCGGCAATCCCTGCACACTCAGCGGTACCATCACAGTAGATAAGTCGCTGATAAAGGACGGTAAGCCCTTCCACGGCATCCTGCTCTACAACCACTTCACAATCTACGCCACCACGCAGGCACCGTCGCGTGGAGCCGTTGAATTCCCAACAGGCGCCGCGTTCACCAACTTCATCGTCGTAGCTCCCGACTACTACGGCTTCGGCATTACTGAGAAGGAACCGCAGGCCTACTGTATCTCACGGGCTAACGGCCGCGCCTCGCTCGATGCCTATCTGGCTGCCAAGCGATTGATAGAAGACCTGAAGGTAAAGAAAGGCGACGACTTTGTCATCGCAGGCTACTCAGAGGGTGGGCAGACCACGATGAGCGTGTTGCGTGAGATCTCAGAACGCCATCCTGAGATAAAGGTAAAACGAGCCTTCGCCGGCGACGGACCCTACGACATCAACTCGATGTATGATGCCATCACCACAGGCAACACCGAAATGCCCAGCACAATCTGCAACGTGCTGTATGCCTTCAACCACTATTTCCGCCTGGGTTACGACATCCACGACTATCTGAAGGATCCCGTAGCCAAGAACTTCGACAAGTGGTTTCTCAGCAAGCAGTACAAGCGCAGGGCCCTTGATGAGGAGCTTATCAAGACCAAGAAGACAAGTGAGCTCTGCACAGAGGCCGTTCTCAATACCAGTAGCCCCCTGTCGCTCCGATTCAAGACCGCCTTCAGAACGGATGCACTCACCAGTGGCTGGACGCCTCGCAGTGACTTCGACGTGATGCTTTTCCACGATACGAGAGACGACGTTGTACCAGTGGAGAACTATTATGCCATGAGCAAGTTTCTCAAGGATAAAGGTATCAAAACAGAAGAGTTTGTCGGTGAGTACAGTGCCGAAGTGACCAAGGAACTCGGCGTCACTAACCATGAGGTATCGGCCCTCACCTTTTTCCTTAAGATTATCAATTGGATGACGGCGAATTATAAGTAACAAAAAACAATGGAGCTGCCAAAAACATGATACTATCGCTACTACTTACAATCTTGTCGTCTATAGGACAAGTTCAAGGAGTGATACCCTACATAACAGACGGATTGCTTGACAGTACGGATAGTGAGAGATTAGGACTGGAGACTAATCCTGCAATCAAGACAGTCACAATCTGCTCTCCCACTGACGATAGCATGCACTATGCGAACGGCGTAGTGATGACAGCATTCAAGGATATGCTCTTCTGCATGTGGCAGTGCTCCCGGACAGATGAAGACGCTCCAGAAACATCCGTCGTCATAAGTAAGAGCGTGGATGAGGGGAAGACATGGTCGCAGCCTGTTGTACTCGCAGCATCCAACGACAGTTGCTTCTGTACGTCAGGCGGATGGATCAGTACAGCCGATACCCTAACAGCATTTATCAATACCTGGCCAAAAGACATCAAGCCCATCGGAGGCTTTACCCGCTATAGGACAACGACCGACGGAAAAAACTGGAGCAAGCCGGAACCTGTCAGAATGAGCGACGGACAGATCATGAGCGGCATTATCGAGCAAGACCCCTATCCTACAGCATGCGGACGTATCATCGGTGCTGTACACTTCCAACCTGGGCTTCATGTCTCACCTGTCTATACCGACTCGCCAACAGGGCATGATGGATGGAGGCGTGCCGTGTTCAGGGGGCATGACAGAGGCAAGCAGTCACAGGAACTTGAACCCAGTCTATACCAAAGACGTGACGGAGCATTAGTGATGTTTTTCCGCGACCAAGCAAGTTCGTTCCGCAAGATGGCAGCCATCAGCAAGGACAATGGCGAGAGCTGGACAGAGCCTATGCTGACGAATATCCCCGACGCACGGGTGAAGCAAAGCGCCGGTAACCTACCAGACGGCACGGCTTACCTCGTGGGCAATCCCACAGGTGCCAAACGACGTTGGCCGCTAGTTGCCATTTTCAGTAATGATGGTACTTGTTTTAACAAAGCTATCCTACTACGTGCCGGTGGTAGCAACTTACAACCTCAACGCTATCCAGGCAAGGCAAAGACTTTAGGATACAACTATCCCAAGTCGATGGTCTATCATGGTAAACTCTATATCGCCTATGCCACGAATAAAGAAGATGTAGAATACACTGTTGTCGATTTAAGTTTCAAAATCAGCAAAAATCATTTCAAAATATGCAAAAATTACTGAAAGTGCTTCCAAAGCCAAACATTTTGAAGAAAAATATCTACCTTTGTTTACAAATCTATAAAACCGTATAGAATTTATGTCACAACTCGAACCACTGATTGCCGACCTAGCACTCATTCTTATCTGTGCAGGCATCATGACACTCCTTTTCAAGAGCCTCAAACAACCCATCGTACTTGGCTATATTGTAGCTGGATTCCTTGCTTCACCCAACATGCCCTACATGCCCAGCGTGACAGATGGTCACGGAATCCACGTCTGGAGCGAAATCGGCGTGATTTTCCTGCTTTTCGCCCTCGGCTTGGAATTCTCATTCAAAAAAATCCTGAAGATGGGGGCCGCACCCATCATCGCAGCCGTCTGTATCATTCTGGCCATGATGTACGTTGGTGCCTGTACGGGCGAGCTATTCGGATGGAGTCAGATGGACTGTATCTATTTGGGCGGTATGCTGGCCATGTCTTCGACGACTATTATTTTCAAGGCCTTCGACGACATGGGACTGCGACAGCAGCGTTTTGCCGGGCTCGTGCTTAGCGTGTTGATCATCGAGGACATCCTGGCCATCGTACTCATGGTGATGCTCTCCACCCTTGCCGTCAGTAAGGAATTTGAAGGTTCGCAGATGCTTGAGTCGATCATGACGCTGGGGCTCTATCTCGTGCTATGGTTCACGGTGGGGCTCTATTTCATTCCTTTGGCTTTGCGCAAGCTGAAGCCGCTGATGAACGATGAAACACTGTTGATCACCGCCCTCGCCCTCTGTTTCGGCATGGTTGTTGCAGCCTCGGCAGCCGGTTTCTCAGCCGCCTTCGGCGCTTTTGTTATGGGCAGCATTTTGGCAGAGACCGTCGAGGCCGAGCAGATAGAGCACCTCGTTGCCCCGGTGAAGAATCTCTTCGGTGCTATTTTCTTCGTGTCTGTCGGCATGATGGTCGATGTGAACCTCATCATCGAGTATATCGTGCCCATCATCAGCATCATAGCAGCTGTCATGCTGGGCCAGACTATCCTGAGTACCTGTGGATTCCTGCTTTCAGGCCAGTCTCTGAAAACCTCCATGAAATGTTCCTTCTCACTGACGCAGATTGGCGAATTCGCCTTCATCCTGGCCACCCTCGGCACATCGCTCGGTGTCACCAGTGACTTCCTGTATCCCATCGTTGTAGCCGTGTCCGTATTCACGACGTTCACAACACCTTACATGATTCGTTTGGCTGAGCCTGCATACAATGCGATTTCGCGCATCTTGCCAGCCAAGTGGATTGCCAAGATGGAGCGCAACACCGACGAGAATGACGAGAAAGCTCCCGACGAACTGCAACAGATTTGGAGCGGCTGCTTCAAGCATTACATCTTCAACACACTGATCAACAGTGTACTCTGTATTGCTATTATGACACTCATGCTTTATTATGGGCAGCCGATTATCGCCAATATGGTACCTACCGAATGGGTACACCCCGTAACGGCTCTCATCGCACTCATTCTATGCGCTCCCTTCCTGTGGATGCTGATGCGTGCAGGTAGCGACAGCCCAGAAATCAACAAGTTATGGGAAAGTGGTCCACGCTGGCGCATCAGGCTAACAGCATACGGACTGCTGCGCCTTTTCATCACGGCTGTCTTTGTCAGCTATTTCGTAGATTACGCCATGCCTTGGAGCAGCTGGCTCGGTATGTTCGCGCTCGTAGCCATCCTGTTCGTCATCTACTATTCATCCGTTTTGGAGAAGCATGGCAAGGAGATGACCAAGAATTTCACTGACAATCTGAGTGCACGTGAAAGGCAAAACGAATAACAAATAATGGAATAAACATCAAAATTCTCAATTATAATTTAAAATGAAAAAGAAAAATGTTATGAACTGGGCTGTAGCAATGACTACAGTTGCAGTAGGGTTAATCTCATGCGGCATAGACATGCCCGCACCAACAGACTCATCTTTTGAGACAATGACAGTGAAGAAATCGGACATTGAACTCCCTTATAAGTTCAGTGCCAGGATGAAAGGTCAGAATGATGTTACGATTACGCCACAGGTAAGCGGTCAGCTGATGAAGATTTGCGTGACAGAAGGTCAGCAGGTAAAGAAAGGCCAGACACTGTTCACCATCGACTCGCGCAACGCCCAGTTGGAACTGGAGGCTGCTCAGGCCAACCTGCAGGCTGCCCTGGCTCAGGAGAACTCAGCCAAGCTGGAGTATGAATCCAACAAGAACCTGTTTGAGAAGAAGATTGTAAGCAGCTACATGCTGAACAACAGTGAGAACCAGTACAAGCAGGCACAGGCCGCAGTGGCACAAGCTCGTGCAGCTGCCAACCGCGCCAAAGTGGACCTGGGCTTCTGCACCATCACCGCTCCCGTATCGGGTATCATCGGTGGAATTCCTGTTCGTCCCGGTGATCAAGTGTCACCCCTAACCGAACTGACCATGTTGAGCGGTAATACAGCGATGTATGCTGAGGTTTCAATAACGGAAGGCGTTATCGAGGAAATGGTGAAGGAAGGCGTGAAAGCTGCCGATATGGGGAAGCTTCTGGCCAAGCTGCCCGATGCAACGTTCCTGATGAAGAACGGCACGGAGTATCCCCACAAGGGTCGCGTGGCCAGCCTGACAGGTGTGGTCAACGACGCTACGGGTTCGCTGACTGCCAAGGTGTCGTTCCCCAACCCCGACGGCCATCTGTATTCGGGCATCCAGGGTACGGTGGTACTGCCTTTCGCCGAGAAGGGCGTGATAGTCGTTCCCCAGTTTGCAGTGGTGCGCCTGCAGGACAAGTCGCAGGTGTATAAGGTGCAGGCCGACAGTACAGCAACCGCCGTCGAGGTTACGACAGAGGATACCGGCAACGGCAAGGATTTCATCATAACCAGCGGTCTGAACGAAGGCGATCAGATTGTGACCCTTGGTGCCAATAACGTGACGGAGGGACAGAAGGTGCTGTTCCCTGCGGAAGCGAAGAGTGAAGAGAAAAAGTGAATCGTGATTAATTGGCTTCCGCAATATGAAGAACAATATCTTTATCAATAAATACGTGATGGCATGTGCCATCTCAATAGTGATTGCGCTGGTGGGCTATATCTCGATGAGCGTACTGCCTGTGGAGCAGTACCCGGACATTGCACCCCCTACGGTGTCAGTCACCACCAG
>ODAJ012159666.1_pt1 | contig 11142 bp, 10 predicted proteins | sample 1539241 | NCBI WGS metagenome assembly ODAJ01 (sample SAMN02144231, study PRJEB22623) | gut metagenome | biome: sheep rumen | host: Ovis aries | place: New Zealand | reverse complement strand
TCAGTAATATATATCGTATTTGCTTATACAAAATCGTCTTTGTTCTTTTAGCAGGCATAGCCTGCGGTCTTTTGTCTTTGAGCGAAGCGGCCTGTCAGAGCATTTTCAGTGCCTCCCGGATCACTGCCTCCACTTTGAGTGCGGGGTTGTTCTTAAGAATCTTGTCCACCGCCTTTCCGCTTGCCGCTGCCGGGAAGCCTAACATCGTCAGTGCGCTTACTGCCTCGGCTTTCACGCCTGTGTCGGCTTCTACGTCTAACATCGGAATCTCCGTCGGGTCACCACCGAGGTCCAGTTTGATTGCCTTGTCCTTCAGGTCCACGATAATTCGCTGTGCGGTCTTCGGTCCCAGCCCCTTCACTTTCGCCATGGCTTTGGCATTGCCCGTGGCAATCAACATCCGCAGTTCCTCGGCGCTGAACGCGCTCATGATCATCCGCGCGGTAGCAGCACCCACGCCGCTCACCGTCATGAGGAGCTCAAAGAGTTGGCGCTCCGCCTTGGTGACAAAGCCGTAAATCTCGTGTGTGTCCTCGCGGATAATCTCCGTGATAAACAACTTCACCACCTCGCCTTTAGCCTCCGACCCTTCGCCGTTAGCCTCTTTCCCCACCAGCGCGCTATAACCCGGCAGTGTGATAGCAATTCCGTAACCTATTCCGGCAGCCTCTATAACAGCTTCCGTCGGATTCAGATCCGTTAATATTCCTTTGATATATTCAATCATAATACAAAAAGCCTGCAAATGTACAACTTTTTTTCCATATACGCAAGCGCGCAGACATTTTAGTGCAAAAAAGTGCTCATTTTCGTAAAATTTAACACTTTTGTTTTTCGTTTTCAGCAAATTTTTGTAATTTTGTACGCTAATTTTGTGCACGTATGGCAAGAACAGAAATATCCAAATACGGTGAGTTCGGACTCATCAAACATCTTACCAAGGACCTCAAAACCGTCCAGCCTTCGACTAAGAAATCCATCGGAGACGATTGTGCCGTGATGGACTTCGGCTCCAAGAAAGTCCTGATGACCACAGACATGCTCCTCGAGGGCATTCATTTCAACCTCGAGTATGTGCCCCTCAAGCACCTGGGATACAAGGCGGCGGTGGTTAATTTTTCCGACATTTACGCCATGAACGGTACTCCGACTCAGATCACTGTCTCGCTCGGTATCAGTAGGCGCTTTTCGGTGGAGGATATAGAGGCGCTCTATTCGGGTATCCGTCTGGCGTGCGAGCGCTATAATGTCGATCTCGTCGGTGGCGATACCTGTGCGTCCATGACCGGACTGACCATCTCCATTACCTGCCTCGGAACCGCGGCCGCCAAAGACATCGTCTATCGCAACGGTGCCAAACTGAACGACCTCATCTGCGTTTCCGGAAATCTCGGAACGGCGTATATGGGGCTCCAGTTGCTCGAACGTGAGCGGCTCGTGGGCAATCAGGAGAAAGCCCAGGAAGCCTTCGTCGGCAAGGAGTATCTGCTGGAACGCCAGCTTAAACCCGAGGCGCGGCGTGACATCCTCGAATCCCTCCGCAAAGCGGGCGTCAAACCGACTGCGATGATGGATATCTCGGACGGACTATCCTCCGAACTGCTGCATATATGCTCGCAAAGCGGCGTCGGTTGTTGCGTCTATGAGGACAAACTGCCGATCGACTACGAGGCAGCCGCCCTCGCCGAGGAGATGAACCTCAATATCGTCACCTGCGCCCTCAACGGCGGAGAGGACTACGAACTCCTCTTTACTTGTTCGCTCGATGACTACGAGAAACTCATCCCCGTGGACGACCTCTACATCATTGGTCACATCACCAAACCCGAGTACGGCTGCAACCTCATCGGCCGCAACGGAGAAGAGATATCCCTAAAGGCGCAAGGATGGAACGCCTTTGAGGAACCGAAAGAATAGCGATTGAATAACAATTGATAACAACTGAATAACGATTGAATAACAATCGGCGGACAACCGACTGAAAACCGATAGAAAATCGGTCCAACCGTTAGAGATAAGTTAGAGATAAGTTGGAGGTTCGTTAGATATTCAGCCTACCACACTATAGGATAACTATAAGGGAAAAGAAATGTACAATATTGCAGTCATATTAGCCGGCGGAATCGGCAGCAGAGTGGGGGGAGAAACCCCGAAACAACTCTTGCCTCTCGCTGACGGGCGCTCGATCCTCGAGCACTCCATTGATGCCTTTGAGCTTGCGCCGGACATTGACGAGATCGCCGTGGTGATGCACCCTGAACACATTTCTTCTCTACAAAAATTATGCCAAAATAACCATTGGCAGAAGCTGACAAAAATCATCCCCGGAGGTGCCGAGCGATGGGAGTCGTCCTATAACGCTATTAAGACCTACACTGCGGAATCTTCAAATGACACTGTCTCCCTCCTGCTCCACGACGCAGCCCGGCCTTATGTGTCCCAACGTATCATCGCCGATGTGTGCCAAGCACTGCAGAAGCACGAAGCCGTCACTGTGGCGGTACCTTCCACGGACACGATTTATATAACCGACCGCAACCGCCTGATTGACATGCCTTCGCGCGATACCGTTTGGAGGGCACAGACCCCGCAGGCGTTCCGGCTTTCAACGATTGCTGAGGCTTTTGAACGCGCACTCCGAGAGGGTAACATAGCGGCAACGGACGATGTGGGAATCGTGTATCGCTACATGCCGGAGACGCCTGTCTTCATCGTTCCCGGCGAGGAGCAGAATAGAAAGATTACATACAAGGAAGATTTGGCAGAGTGATATCGGTATAGTCCCTGATTTCTGCCGGAATATCTTTTCCGTTCGTGAGATAGACGCAACGCATACCGCAACGGTAGCCGAACTGCATATCCGACAAACTGTCTCCCACCATTACGCTTTTGTGAAAATCCACTTCGGGGAAATCCCTCTTTGCCTGTAGCGCCATTCCTGTCTCGGGTTTGCGGTCCGGGCTGTGACTCTCCGCCAATGCGGTACACACGTAAATCTTATCTATCCTTCCGCCGGCATTCTCTATGTCGCGGAGCATGTACGCGTGCACCTCTTGCAGATCGGCGTCCGTAAACAGTCCTTTGCCCACTCCCTGCTGGTTGGATACAATGAATATACGCGCATAGCGGCCGGCTAACTCAGCCGTTTTGGATAGTACGCCGGGTAACCATTTCCACATCTCCCACCGGCGCACATAGTCGCCCGGAAGATGTTTGTTCAACACCCCGTCTCGGTCTAAGAACAGATATTTGTCTTCCGGGAAAAGCGCACGGAACTCTTTCTGCGCCCGGTAATAATCGTCCGGTACGCCGATGTCTATAAAATAACTCTCAAACGCCAAACCGCTCAAAATCCCCTCGGGGGCAAGCGGTTGGAGGAGTTCTTTCTCAAAGGAGAATTTCTTCGGGAACTCCTGTTGGAGCAACCACTCCCGACGGATGGCATATATGCCTCCGTTGATCACCCCCGCGCCGGCGCTGCTCTCTTTCTCTCGGAAACTGAGAATGCGTGTGCCATCGGTCTCTACGGCTCCGTACCGCCCGGTGTCTTCTACCCTGCGTAAGGCGATGGAAACGGGTGAGCCGTTCTTCCGGTGGAACTGCGCAAAGGCGGAAAAGTCAATATCAAACAAGGTGTCGCCGTTTACCACAAGGAACGATTCACCGGTGGTTTTCCGCGCAGCTTGTACGATGGCGCCACCTGTGAAAAGGGGCTCCGTTTCCTGCGAATAGACGATTTCCAAACGGCGGTATCGGGGACCGAAATACGAGGCGATGCACTCATGTTTGTATCCCGTGGCCATGACTACCCGTTCCACCCCGGCATCGGCTAACCGATCCAGTACGTAACAGAGGAAAGGTTTGCCATACACAGGTGCCATCGGTTTGGGAACATTACCCAGCACATGGCTCAGCCGTGTGCCGAATCCGCCGGCTAATATGACGGCTTCTCTAATCACGGGGGAACATCTCTTTTTCCACTATTTCGCAAATGATGTGCCCGATCAGAATATGGCATTCCTGGATTCGCGGGGTGTCGGTAGAAGGTACGTTCAGCAATATATCCGCCATCTCTTTCATCTTCCCTCCGCTTTCTCCGGTCATGGCGATGGTAGTGACGCCGAGTTCGCGCGCTTTGACAAACGCGTTATAGATATTCTCGGAGTTACCGCTGGTACTGATGCCGACCAGCACATCGCCCGCGTGACACGCGCCGTTAATCATGCGTGAGTAGATCAGATCGTAGCCATAGTCGTTAGCTACTGCCGTGAGGTATGAGGTGTTGCAGTGCAGCGCCTCGGAGTTCAGGGGCGGACGGTCGTAATAGAACCGTCCGGATAACTCGGCTGCCAAATGTTGTGCGTCGGCTGCGCTGCCTCCGTTGCCGCACCAGAGCACGCGATGCCCCTCTTTGAGGGAACGGATGAGCGTCTCGGCAGCAGCGCGGATAGCGGCTACTCTTTTTTTGTCCGCCAGCAATGCCTGCTTGGCTTTTATACTTGCTTCTATCGAACGGATTACAGTGTCCATGTTTTTAGTCCTTCCTGTGTAAATTCATATCTTTTGGCTTGGCCTGCAAACTTGCTGCATAAGGCTTTTTCTACGGCGTAACGGCTGGTGCCCGGGCAGTAGAAGAACATAAATCCTCCTCCTCCGGCTCCGCTGACTTTTCCTCCTGTAGCGCCGGCAGAGATAGCCGTGGTGTAAATGTCCTCCAGAAGCGGGTTGGAGATCCGTTTGGCTGTTTTTTTCTTCTCTTCCCATCCTTCGTTCAGAATCTCGCCGATCGTATCAATGTCTCCGCGTAGGAGGTGCTCTTTCATCTTCGCGGCTTGCTCCTTGAGCCGGTGCATAGCCTCTATGGAAGAGGTGTTGTTCGCGCGCACGTTGTCAATCTGCCCTTGGATAATCTCTGCGCTGACATGACTTGTCTCGGTATAATACAGCAACAGGTTGTGGGCAAGCTCGTCCTGATAGCGCTGACGGATACGCAGGGGGTTGACAATCACCTTGTCGTCCGGCAGAAACTGCATGAAGTTAAATCCCCCGAAGGTAGCGGCATACTGGTCTTGTTTTCCTCCCGCCATCCGGAGATCGACACGCTCAATTTCGTACGCGAGGCGCGCAATATCGTACTCGCCTAACGGCAGTTTCAGCCATTCTGCAAACGCCCCTACAATACTGACAACCAGCGTACTACTGGTGCCCAGACCGCTTCCTGCCGGCGAATCGACATGGCTGGTGATACGGAAGGAGAGGGAAGTATGCGCAAAATCTCTCACAATGCGGTTATAGACGCCTTTTGCCAATACGAAATAACCGTTGGTATCCAACTCTTCCTGAGCATCATACACTTCCTCCAAGCCGGCATCCGGGCTGGAGAAAACGATCTTGCCGTTATTCAAAGGTTCTATGGTCGTATAGGCGTATAGGGAGATAGTAGCGTTGAGAATACTGCCGCCATACATATCCGAATAAGGGGACACATCGGTGCCTCCGCCCGCGAGACCCAACCGTAAAGGTGCTTTGCTACGTATAATCATATATGTGTTTTTATCAATTCTGTTGTAGGATGGCTTTGGTCATTCCGGACCAAGCATATTTGGCTTTCTCCGCCTGTATGTTCGCGCTGAATTTAGCGGTTCTTTCTTCGTCGGACATGGCGATGAAATCGTTGATGGCCGCTGCGACGGAAGCGCTATCGACTTCGCATACATACCCCACTTTCCCGTCCGGTACAATCTCCGCCAGACCGCCCACGCGGGTGACCAGCATAGGTTTCTCGAAATGGTAGGCAATCTGGGTTACACCGCTTTGAGTGGCGGATTTATAGGGCTGTACGATGAGGTCGGCAGCGGAGAAATAGAAACGTACCTGATCATCAGGGATGAAATCAGTCCGCCAGATAATTTCGCCTTCCAGCCCGAGTTCTTTTTCCAGTCGGTAGTATTGCTCGGCGTTGTTGTAGAACTCACCGGCAATGAGCAGTTTGAGTTTCCCTGTATCAGGAGCCGATTTGACCTGAGCAAACGCCTTGAGCAGCAGGTCTAATCCCTTGTAGTCGCGGATGAAACCAAAGAAAAGCAGATAGGTGTATTGCGGATCCAGATGCAAGATTTCCTGCGCTTCCTTTCTGCTTACGGGTACTCCGAAATTGTCGTACAGCGGGTGCGGCGTAAGGGTTTTCGGCTTGCGTGAATCGAAACGCTTGCAATCCTGCAAGACGCTGTCGGACATGGCGATGAAACGATCTACGCTGCGTACGAAATACCGGATCATGATATTGTCCCATGGCTTGGGTTCATGGGGGATGACATTATCCAAGATGCTGACGACCTGCATTCCTTTTTTCCGCGCGATACGCGCGATAGTTCCCAGACATGGCGCCATGAGAGGTGTCCAGAACTTAATGACGAGCACATCGGCATTCATCTTGCGGATCATCCGTCCTGTTTTGATCCACGAGAAGGGCGAGATGCTGTTCATAGCCCGCTGTATGTGCAAATCGGTGGGTTCCGGCGCATCGGAATATTGCGTCTTCCCGGGGAACAGGAAATCGGGATATTGCAGCGTAAAGGTAACAATATCCACGGTGTGCCCCTCTTGTATGAACTGGCGAGCAAGGCGTTCGTTGAACGTAGCTAACCCACCTCTATACGGCCATGCAGTACCTAAAATGACTATATGCATTGAAACATTTTTTGCTATTTGCGTGCAAAGATACACTTTTTTTTGTAAATGTGCAAATAAATTTGCATAATTCACTATTTTTTTGTACCTTTGCGCGAAAATTTGTAAGTTGGAACGAATAGTACACGCAATTCCGTAAAATAATGATCGCGCAACAGGTGATAAAACAAGCCGTACAATGCCTGGAGCAGGAGGCAGCGGCGATAGAGTCTCTCGTTCCTCGGATGGATGAGAACTTCCTCCGAGCGGTGGAGCTGATTCGTGGATGCAAGGGAAAGGTAGTGGTAACGGGCGTAGGCAAGTCCGGACATATAGGTTCCAAGATAGCCGCCACACTGGCTTCTACGGGCACACCGGCATTCTTCCTTAACCCTCTGGACGCTTACCACGGCGATTTGGGTATGTTGAGTGCGGACGATCTGGTGCTGGCTATTTCTTATTCGGGCGCGACGGAAGAGTTGTTGCGATTCCTGCCTCTCATACAGGCAAAGAAGATTCCAATCATTGGCATGTCGGGTAATGATTCTTCGCTGTTGGCGAAATACGCGCAGGTACACCTAAATATATCCGTCGCGCGTGAGGCAGATCCGCTGAACCTCATTCCGACAGCCTCCACCACGGCTACGTTAGCGATGGGCGATGCACTCGCTTGTGCGCTTATCGAGGCGACCCATTTCCAGCCATCCGATTTCGCGATGCTTCACCCGGGCGGCGACCTCGGGCGCAAGCTTCTGGCGAAAGTGGAGGATGTGATGTTTACCGAGAACCTGCCCTTCCTGACGCCTGAAATGCCGATGAGCGAGGCGATAGAGATTGTCACCAAAGGAACGCTGGGAATAGGAATCGTGGTGGAGAAGGACCACCTTGTAGGAATAATCACGGACGGGGATATTCGTAGGGCGATGCAGAAATTGGGCGCTTCGTTCTTTGAGACGAAGGTTGAGGCGATCATGTCCCGCAACCCGAAGACGATAAGCAAGGATGCGAAGATCGTAGAGGCGGGTGAGAAGATGAACCATTATTCTATTCACACTTTGATAGTTGTGGATGAAATCACCAATGACCAATCACCAATGACCAATGCCCGCGTAGTGGGAGTCATTGACTCCTTCTCCTGCCTCCCGGGAACGCGGTTTTACCATTGATGCAAAAAATAATATGATAAAGCTATTTTTGACAGATGTGGATGGCTGTCTGACAGACGGCGCAATGTACTACGGCGCGAGCGGAGAAGAGCTGAAACGCTTCTGCGTCTATGACGGCATGGGCATGGCGCTGCTGATGAAAGCCGGTATCAAATGCGGCATCCTGACCTCCGAGGCGACGGAGATTGTAGCGCGCAGAGCCAAGAAACTGCAACTGGACTACCTCTATATGGGTGTCGGGAGCCAAGTAAAACAAGGCGTGAAGACCAAGTTGCAGGTATGCGAACAGATTTGCGGGGAGTTGGGAATCGGTCTGGAGGAAGTGTGTTATGTGGGCGATGATATCAACGATATAGACATCCTGACCGCAGTAGCCCGAGCCGGCGGCATAGCGGCTTGTCCGCCCAACGCGATGCCCAAAGTACGTGCCATCCCGGGTATCCGTCTTCTGGAGCACCGCGGCGGCGAAGGAGCCATCCGCGAACTCTGCAACGAGATATTGGAGGGGCTAAAGAGTAGCGAAATGTAAATGATGATGAGAAAGGAAAAATTGAAAGGATTGTATGAGTACATTGATACATATAGATACTGAATATAAGCAATGGATTCAGAAGTTGAGCAAGCGCTATCGTCGAAGTCAGATAAAGGCTTCGGTGCATGTAAACCATGAGATGTTGGAGTATTATTGGCAGTTGGGGCACGATATTGTTCATCTCCATGCTGAGCAACGTTGGGGGAGCGGATTTATGCATTCGCTGTCGCAGGATTTAAAGCAAGAATTGCCGGATGTAACAGGGCTAACGATACGCAATTTATATTACTGCAAGAAGTTCTATCTACTTTATAATGAGGATGTTATAAAATTTCCACAAGTTGTGGGAAAATTACAGGAATCAAATTTGCCCCAACCTGGGGCACAAATTCAGGCATTAATATCTGCTATACCTTGGGGGCATCATAAATACATTATGGATAAGTGCGAGGGAAATACGGAAAAGGCGCTTTTCTATGTCCGTCAGACGGTGGAGAACGGTTGGAGCCGTTCGGTGCTTCTCAATTGGATAGATAGCAATCTGTATGAACGTCAAGGAAAGGCACTGACGAATTTTTCTGTAACGATGCCGGAAGAGACGAGTGACTTAGCTCGTGAGATAACCAAAGATCCGTATGATTTTGCCTTTGCAGGAATTACAGGTAAGTACAATGAGAAGACAATTAAGGAAGCACTGCTAAAGAATATGACGGATTTCTTGGTGGAATTAGGAACCGGATTTGCGTATGTGGGTAAGGAATATCGATTACAAATTGGAGAGACAGAGAATTTTATTGACCTATTGTTTTATAATCTGAAGTTACGTTGCTATGTAGCAATCGAGGTGAAGATAGATAAGTTTGATGCGCGTGATATTGGTCAATTAGGAACATATGTGACGGCCGTGAACCATATTTTGCGCGACCCGGAAAAAGATAATCCGACGATAGGGTTGCTGGTCTGCAAGAGTAAAGATAATACTTTAGCGCAATACGCATTAGAGTCCAGCAGTCAACCTATAGGTATTTCGGAATATGAATTGCAGAAATTGTATCCGGCGAAGGTGGAAGGTACTATTCCGACGATAGCTGAGATAGAGAGTGTAGCGAAAGATACGGAATGCAATAATTAAAAGTGCCAAAAGTGCCATGCAAAAAATTAAATAAAGATAAAATATGAATTATTTTAAGTGGCGCAAATGAAATTAAAATAGAAGAAAGAAAAATACACACACCCATCAGTGACGTTCAGGATGATCGCAAGATGGTCGCGAGATGGTCGTGAGTCTATAAGGAAAATAGAGAGTAAATCAATATATCAAGAAATTATGCAGGCAATCATTTTAGCAGCAGGAATGGGCAAGCGCCTTGGTAAGTACACCCACGATAATACCAAATGTATGGTTAAAGTGGGCGGAGTAACACTTATAGAGCGTCTTTTACACCAATTAGACAAACTGAATTTGGATAGAGTAGTCATGGTTGTCGGTTACAAAGCGCAAGAATTGAAAGACTATTTGGCGACTATAGACACGAAGACTCCGTTGTGTTTTGTGGACAACCCTATCTATGACAAGACCAATAATATCTACTCACTGTATTTGGCAAAAGATTATATGCGCGAGCAAGATACATTGCTTTTGGAGTCGGATATAATCATGGAGGATGCCGTTCTGACCAAATTAGTCCATCATCCATATTCTGACTTGGCATTAGTAGATAAGTATGAGAGTTGGATGGATGGAACTGTAGTAACGCTTGATGATGAGAACCGAATCCTTCGCTTCATTCCTAATAGCCAGTTCCGCTACGAAGAGATTCCGCAATACTACAAGACAGTCAATGTCTATAAGTTCTCGCAATACTTCTCACAACATATGTATGTTCCGTTCTTAGAGGCATATAGTCAGGCGATGGGAAATAATGAGTATTACGAGCAAGTTCTCCGTGTTATTACGATGCTTGATAATTCCGGCATGAGGGCACTTCCACTTGAAGGCGAACAATGGTACGAGATAGACGATGTGCAGGACTTGGATATTGCGGAGTCTATCTTTACGGATAAGCAGTATGATTTACTTTGTTTGCGTTATGGAGGCTATTGGAGGTATCCACATATGTTGGATTTCTGCTATTTAGTCAATCCATATTTCCCCAATCAGCGTCTGAGAGACGAATTAGCAGCCAGTTTCCAAAGGCTCTTGACGGAGTATCCATCAGGGCAGCGTGTGAATGACTTGCTGGCAGCTAAGAATTTCAACGTGGAGGAACGATATATCACCGTCGGAAACGGAGCGGCAGAGTTGATAAATGCGCTAATGTCCACAATGCAGGGCAAAGTGGGAGTTATTCGCCCGACTTTTGAAGAATATCCGAACCGTTTGGAACAAGACAGAGTGGTTGTCTATCAAACTAAAGCACCTAATTTCCACTATTCAGCAGATGACTTAATGACTTATTTTGCCGACAAGGGAATCGATGCATTGGTGCTTATCAATCCGGATAATCCTTCTGGAAACTATATTTCCTATGCAGATTGTATCCGTTTGGCGGAATGGTGTCAAACGAAGCAAATCAAGTTGATAATTGACGAGAGTTTTATAGACTTCTCAACGGAGCATCCTACGTTCTTTGCAAACGATATTCTGGAATCATATACTAACCTCATTGTGATGAAGAGTATCTCCAAATCGTATGGTGTACCGGGATTGCGGTTAGGCGTAATGGCTTCATCCGATACGAAACTGATGTCTGCCGTTCGCTCCAAACTCAGTAT
>ODAJ012138021.1_pt1 | contig 11142 bp, 6 predicted proteins | sample 1539241 | NCBI WGS metagenome assembly ODAJ01 (sample SAMN02144231, study PRJEB22623) | gut metagenome | biome: sheep rumen | host: Ovis aries | place: New Zealand | reverse complement strand
CCGCTCCTCTCGAAGCGGCGATTGAATATACTATCCTCCCCCGCCCCGCGGGTCAACGGTTCGCGCGCTTCTCCACAAAGCCGACAAAACTCTTTTCACCCCTCCCTAGAGGTTGTGTTTTAGCTTGGAGAAATCGCAACCTATAGGAAAGCGGCAGGATTCGTCTTCGGAATCCTGCCGCCAAAACATGCATATATGTATTGTGAGCGCTAGGCCAGTTTCACGAATTTGCGCTTGCCTACCTGAATCGTCGCGCCCTCGAGGATGCTCGGATCGACGTTGTACATCTTCGGCTTCACAGCTTCACCATTAACCTTGACGCCACCGCCGTCGATGAGCCGACGCGCCTCGCCGACGCTCGAAGCCATGCCCGCATCGGATATCAGCTTCGCGAGGTAGACCTTCCCCTCGTCGTTCGGCGTGAGGTCGGCTGCGAACTCCGGGATGTCGGTCGGAATCTCGTGCTGCTTGAAAACGAGATCGAACTGCTTCTCTGCGGCAGCCGCCTGCGATTCGTCGTAATACGCCGCCACGATGTTGCGCGCGAGGGAGCGCTTGACCTTGTTGGGATGGAGCTCGTCCGCGGCGAGGCCACGCTCGATCTCGTCGATTTCGTCGACCGGCACCGTGGACGCAAGGCGGAAGTACTTGACCATGAGCTCGTCGGGAATCGACATGACCTTGCCGAACATGTCGGCGGGCTCGTCGGTCACGCCGATGTAGTTGCCGTAGCTCTTCGACATCTTCTGCACGCCGTCAGTACCTTCCAGCAGCGGCAGCGTAAGGCAGATCTGCGGCTCCATGCCCATCTTCTCCATGAGCTCCCGACCTGCCAGCAAGTTGAACAGCTGGTCGGAACCGCCAAGCTCGACGTCGGCCTTAATGCAGACCGAGTCGTACGCCTGCATTATCGGGTACAGGAACTCGTGAACGGAGATCGGCTGGTTGTTCGTGTAACGCTTGTGGAAGTCGTCGCGCTCGAGGATGCGGGCCACGGTGAACTTGCTCGTAAGCGAGAGGAGGTCTTCAAGGGTGAGGGGCATGAGCCACTCGGAGTTGTACCGCAGCGTCGTGCGCTCGGGGTCGAGGACCTTGAAAGCCTGGTCCACGTACGTCTGGGCGTTCACCTTGATCTGCTCGGGCGTAAGCTGGGGACGCGTCGAGTTACGGCCCGACGGGTCTCCGATCAGCGCCGTGCCGTCACCGATGATGAGCGTAACCTGATGGCCGAGGTCCTGGAACTGGCGCAGCTTCCTCAGCGGAACTGCATGGCCGATATGGATATCGGGGGCAGTGGGGTCTACGCCGAGCTTGATGTTCAAGGGCGTGCCGCGCTTGAGTTTCTCGAGCAGGCCGCTCTCCGGAACGATGCGGTCGGCGCCTGAAGCGATGATGTGTAGTTGCTCTTCTGCAGGAAGCATGTCGATGCCTTTCTAACTATATATATGTAAGGGGAGATTCTATCACGATACCCCACGGAACAGATGGCCTGTCGTGGTGTTCGGGCGCTTGCCCACGCTACGATGCTCGGACATCGCAAGATCGCGGGCGCGCAGGGCGCGTCCGACCGAGTCCGACGCCGACTTCTTGTCCATGAGCGTCGTGTCCACCATGACGGCGGAGATCCCGATGTCGATGAGGTCGGCCATGTTTTGCGCTACGTCGAGCTGTATGCCGTTGTAAAGGTGGCTTCGGCCGAGCATGTCGGTCACCACCGGGAACTCGAACCCCTTCCGGTCGAGCAGGTGGTGCTCGACGGCCCTGCGCGGGCATGTCGCGCACTGCTCGTTGCAAGGACCTTGGCTCATGAGCAGGCAATGCTCGGTGATCATGAGCTCTTGGGCGCCGATGACCGCCAGACCGAGCTCGACGGGGGAATTGCGCGCGAGATCGTCGATTTGCCCGAGCGTGAGCTCGGGAGATAGCCACACCCGTTTCACGCCCCATTCCGCCAGCACGGACAAGGTCGCCCTGTTCGTCACGGGTACATGCGGGCCCACCTCGACTTCGGCGCCGCACTCGACCGCGCGAACCACCGAGGCCGGGCTGTCGGCGAACACGCGCCTCCCCTCGCGCACGTAGTCCCACATGTCGAACGGCAGGTCGTACTCGCGCGTCGCGGGAATCGGGTCGTGGTCGACTGTCGGGAGCGCCATGACGCAACGCTTTGGATAGCCGGCTTGCTCGGGATCGTCCTGACGAACTCCGGCCATGACGGATTGACCCCGGCGGAAGTTCAGGAGCGGCACGTACACGGCATCCGCGCCTGCACGTTTCGCCGCCCGCGCACACGAGGGGTTGGTCGCCCAGGCCACGACATCGCACGATGCCTTCCTGCCTATCGATGGCGCGAACTGCGGACTGCAATCACGAAGGGAGCGCGCCGCGTACTGCTCGAGCATACTCGCCTTCAGCATGTCGAGCGCCTCCGCGCGCAGGCGATGGAGCTGCGAGAAGCCGATTCCGACGCCCTCGTCCAAATCGACGGAAAGCCGCTCGGCGCAACCGTCGTCGGACGCTGCGCCTTCCAACGTGAAGGGGGTTCCGCCCAGCCGGTCGATATGCGCGCGAACGTCGTCGGCCGAAACGGGACGCGTGCGCGCAGGCTCGACGGGTTCGCCCCATGCCTCGCCCTGATGCCGCGCCCCGTCCTTCGAAGTTGCGCGGAACACGACGTGCGCGGGCTTTCCCATGCGCAGGGAGACAAGCCCGTCGACGGGGACGAGCGGCGCTTGCGGATCATCCACGAAGGCCGTTGCCGCATTCCGCACGCGAAACACGCGGTCGCCTTTGCCGACGCGTTGCTCGACCTCTACTTTCACAGAGCCGTCCTTGGCCGTTCGCGCGCTTTTCAGCGTCGCCGCAAAATGCCCCCTGTTCGTCCAGAACTCGAGAACGTCGCCGTCGTTGAGTTCGACTTCGGGAACGATTTCCGCAGCGTCGCCATCGACGCGCGCAACCCTTCCAACGAACACGCCGCGATTGTTCGGGCGCCCGTAGCTCATGATGTCGTTGCCGCGCCGTCCTTCGAGATACGCCGTCGTGAACCCACGCGAGAAGGCCTCTGCCAGGCGGGCGTGCTGCCTGTCGCTCGCAGGCTTGCCCGAATCGAGAACTTCGCGGTAGACGCTCACGACCTCGTGCACGTAGTCTGCGGACTTCATGCGCCCTTCGATCTTCAGGGACGACACGCCCGCCTGCGCCAGCTGGTCGAGCAGGTCGATAGTGCAAAGGTCCTTCGGCGAGAGCAAATGCTCGCCGTCAGCGGGCAGCGGCCCGCTGCCGTCCGCCCGGTGCAGCTCGTAAGGCAGGCGGCACGCCTGAGCGCAGAGGCCCCTGTTCGCGGAGCGACCGCCGATCATGGACGACATGAGGCACTGACCCGAATAGCAGACGCAGAGCGCGCCATGGGCGAACGCCTCGATTTCCATGCCGAAATCCCGCGCCAACGCGGCCAGCTCGGCAATCTCGTCGAGCGCGAGCTCGCGCGCGAGCGTCACGCGATGGGCGCCGAGCCTTGCAGCGACCTCGATTCCGGCAGCGGAATGCGTGTTCATCTGGGTGGAAATGTGCAGCGGCAGCTCGGGAACCGCTCGGGCGATCTCGGAGGCCAGGCCCAAGTCCTGCACGATCACCGCGTCGGCGCCGGCAAGATAGGCGCCCTGCGCGAACTCGACCGCTCGCGGCAGCTCGCTTGGAAGCACCTCTATGTTCATCGTCACGTAGATAGACACGCCGCGCAGATGCGCGTATTCGCATGCCTCCGGCAATGTAGCTAATGTGAAATTATCAGCGTTCCTGCGAGCGTTGAACTCGTCCAAGCCGAGGTAAACGGCATCGGCTCCTGCCGAAACTGCCGCATGAAGACAGGAAACGTTGCCAGCTGGGGCCAGCAGCTCCGGCTTTCCCAACGAATCGTTCACAATCGCGTTCCCCTCTCGATAACCGTGCTCCCCACGGCCTCCACAAGTGAAATACCTCATGAAGTATAATAGATACGTTTGCACCGTAACCGAAACACACGGGGGCGCCCATCATGAAAGCACGACGCAAGTTCCGGCAATCGAAGAGCCACGCGATTCCATGGATCGCCCTCATCATCGTCCTCGCACTCGGCTTCGTAGCCTATCGCGGAGTTACAAGCATCGTAGCCATATACAACAGCTGGATTGCCGATTTGCCCGCAATCAACAGCGATGCGTTCAACTTCGCCGAGGAATCGACAATGTACGCGAGCGACGGCACGACCCTGCTCGCGAACTTCCAGCTGGAAAAGCGCGAGCCCGTCGAACTCAAAGACGTGAGCAAGTACGTCACCGACGGCACGGTCGCCGTCGAGGACGTGCGTTACTACGAGCACAACGGCGTCGACCCCCAGGGCATCATCCGCGCCGTCATAAACAACTTGAAAGGCGGCCAGCTCGAGGGCGCGTCAACTATCACCCAGCAGCTCGTGCGCAACACGACGCTGTCTGAAGAGGCGACGAACATCACACTCGAGCGAAAGGCCCGCGAAGCGGAACTTGCATTGGAGCTCGAGAAGCAGTACTCGAAGGAAGAGATCCTCAACATGTACCTGAACACCATCAACTACGGTGACGGGTGCTATGGGATCGAGGCCGCTGCAAACAACTATTTCCAGAAGACGTCGAAGGACCTGACCCTGGCAGAGGCAGCCGCCCTTGTCGGCATCCCGCAGTCGCCGACCCGGTTCAACCCGAAAGAGAACCCGGAGGCCTGCGTCGAGCGCCGCAACCTCGTGCTCGAACGCATGCTCGCGGCCGGCAACATCACGAAAGACGAATACGACAAGGCAGTGGCCGAAGAGCTCGTGCTCGATCCCGCCCCCGACGAGCCCGCACAGGGCATCCACGCGTACCCGTACTTCACGAGCTACGTGCGCGACCAGCTCATGCAGCCCGACAACATCTACGGCTGCTCGTATGCCGACCTGTTCGAGGGTGGGCTGAAGATCTACACGACGCTTGACGTGAGCCTGCAGGACAAGGCCAACGACGCATGCGCTGCGCAATACGACGCGATGGAAGACGGGCTGGACTGCGCGCTCGTCGCCATGGACCCCACGAACGGCTACGTCAAGGCCATCGTCGGCGGCAAGGACTTCTATACGGACCAGTGGAACATCGCCACCCAAGGCGGACGTCCCGCAGGCTCCTCGTTCAAGGTGTTCACGCTTGCGGCCGCAATCGAGCAGGGCATAAGCCCGAAAACGTCGCTGAACTGCGGCGACCCTCTCACGCTTTCGAACGGCCTGCAGATTCACAACTTCGACAGCATCAACTACGGCACGCGTTCGCTCGAGAGCGCGACTAGGGTGTCGTCGAACACGGGCTACTACCGCCTGGCCGACCGCATCGGAGCCGATTCGATCAGCGAGATGGCCCACCGCCTCGGCGTGACGTCGGAACTCGCTCCCTACCCCATCATCACGCTCGGCACCGAAAACGTCACGCCGCTCGAGATGGCCGATGCTTACAGCACGCTTGCTACGGGAGGCATCCATCGCGATGCGGTTGTCATCACGCGAATCGAGAACAAGAACGGCGAGGTCCTGTACGAGAACGCCGATACGGGCGAGCGCGTCCTCGACGAGAAGGTCGCAGGCGCGGTGACCACGGTCCTGCGTGGCGTCTTCGAAAGCGGAGAGGGAACCGCCTACGGTTCGGGCCCGTCAAACGGCCAGCCCGTTGCGGGAAAGACCGGCACGGGCCAAGAGTTCCGCGATCACTGGCTCGTGGGCTACAGCCCTGATTTGACATGCGCCGTCTGGATCGGCAATCGCGACTACTCGTCGACATCGCCGTCGCTGACCGCCAACTCGCTCTGGCACAACTTCATGTCCGCCGCGCTCGCCGACGTGCCCGTAAAGAACTTCGAGTACACGGACAGCCCCACGTACACGAACACGAACGAGCAGATGTACGACAATTCGTATAACTACAATTACAACTACAGCTACGACAACCAGAACAACAACCAGAACAGAAACGGCACCATGACCGAAGACGATCTCGAAAGCGAGTACGGCAACTACGAGATTGTCCGGTCGTACCAGGAGTCGGGCGATTACGCCGACGGAACCGTCGTCGATCAGACCGTCGACGAGGAAAACGGCGTCGTATACGTCACGATCACGCAAGACGACGGCTCTGGCTCAAACGGCTACGACGATGGAAGTTACGATGGCGGTTACGACGGCGGCGACGGCTCTTACGATAACGGCGGCGATATGTAAGGGAAGCTTCGGCTAGCCCTTCTGCGCCGCAGCCTCATCTGCCTTCTGAAGCAGCGAAACGCCCTCGTCATAGAGCTTCTGAACGTCTGCAACGCGTTCGTCGTACTTCGACCAATCGAAATCGTCCGAACGGGCTTCCGTGTAGAGCTTAACGTACCCGTCGAGCGCTTCGCGCAGCTTGGACGTCCCGTCGACGTAGCCCTGTTTCACGTCGGCGAGAGCCTCGGGGGCTTCTAGCTCCGATAGCTTGTCGAGCGTCTTGTAGGCGTTGTCCGCCTGCGTGCGCATGTTGACGACGTCGTCGCGCGACACGGCGTCCACGAACTGGTCGAGGTTGTCGCCGAGCTCGACCATCGCCTGATTCACCTGGGACATGTACGTCCGATTGGCCTGTTGCTCCTCGCTTGCCCCGTTGACAGGGCCGCCCGCACATCCTGCGAGCAATCCGATGGACAGGACGAGAGCGCAGAAAACTGCGCTTAGTTTCCGAAAGGCGGTCTTGGTCATTGTTTCCTTCGCTTCCAATGATGCGTGCGCTTTAAATGTTTGGATAACCATATCATCGATTCGCCGATTGTCGCGCGTTGTTGCAAAAAGGACACGCGACTACTCGTCGTCCTCGGAGCCATCGCCCGATTCGCCGTCGGGACCGCCATCCGATTCCGACCCTTCGCCTTGCTCTTCGTCGGAAGGCCCGTCTCCGTTGCGCCCTTCGGCGCCGGAGCCGTCATCGTCGTAGGAGCCGTCATCGTCACCGGAATCGGCTTCTTCGTCAGAGTTGTTGTTCTGGCCCTGCGTTTGCTGCTGGTATCCGTAATCCTGCTGAGAACCGTAATAGTAGCTGTAACCACCTGATGTTATATGGTACTTCTGGTCGTTGTACGGCGTGTAGGGAGGATTATCGACCTCGGCGAACTGCTCGACCGCCATGCCCTCATTGCCCATGATGGTGCCGACGACCTGGCTGAAGACGTCCGCGCAGCTCCCCACGGGAACGGATTGCTCGTTCGAGGGGTCCCCGACCCATATCGAAACCGAGAACTGCGGCGTGATGCCCGTGAACGTGATGTCCTTGTAGTTCTCCGACGTACCCGTCTTGCCCGCCACAGGCTGCCCGTTCCACAGCGACGCCTCGGTTCCGGTCCCGCTTCTGACGACGGTCTTCATGGCTTCCTGAGCCGCATGGGCCTGCTCGGGCGTGAGCACGCGCTCGGCGCGACCGTCCGGATCGGTGGCGTCGACGATCACGTTGCCGTTGCTGTCTTCGATGGTCGCTATGGCGCAAGCGTCGTGGCGCACTCCCCCGTTCGCAATCGTGGCGAACGCATTCGCCATCTCGAGGGGGGTGACGTTCTCGACGCCGAGCGTGAGGGTCGCGCCAGCCGACTGCTCGTGCAAATCGGCCGTGACCCCCAAATCATGGGCGGTGTTGGCGACTGCGTCGACGCCGAGAGAAGAGATCAGGCGCACGAACCCCGTGTTCGACGAAACCGCCAGAGCACCCGCGATCGTTTGAGTGCCGTAGTTCACGTTGTTGATGTTCGTCAACGTGTACCCGTCCACGGTCGCGGGCGACGTGCAGTCGAGGTAAGTGCTGTTCGGGTCGATTCCGCGCTTGATGGCCTCGACGAGCGTGAACACCTTGAACGTCGAGCCGCACGGCCGTCCCCCGCCGCCCTGTCCGGTTGCGAGGTTGACCTCGCTTTCCTCGTAGTCCGAGCCGCCGACGAGCGCTTGGATGTTGCCGGTCGAAGGCTCGACCATCGCAATGGCGACTTCCATCGAGCCGCGAAGCGAATTCCGCTTTCTTTCGGCCGCCTCTTCCGCCGCTTCCTGCCTGTCAACGTCGAGCGTCGTGTACACGGACAATCCGCCTTTGAGGATGTCGGTGTCGGTAAGCCCGTAGTCGTTGTAGAGCAGGTAGCGAACGTAGCTGGTGAAATACGGATAGGCGAGTATTCCGTCGTCCGCCATCTCCTTCGGGTTCAGCTCGATGGGCGACGCATCGGCGGCCCGGTACTCCTCCTCGGTGATCACATGCTCCGAGAGCATGCGCTGAAGGACGATGGACCGACGGTTCTCGGCACTCACGGGATACTGCAGCGGGTCGTTGTAGGTCGGCGATTGCGGAATGCCGGCAAGCAGCGCAGATTCTGCAAGCGTCAGCTCGGACGCCGGCTTCGAGAAGTAGCGTTGCGCCGCCGCCTCGATTCCATACGCGCCCGCACCGAAGTTCACGGTGTTCAGGTACGCGAGGAGGATATCGTCTTTCGAGTACATCTTCTCGAGCTCAAGTGCGAGATACGCCTCGCGAGCCTTGCGGCGGATCGAAATCTCGTCCATTTCGCCAGCCAGGACCGTGTTGCGCACGAGCTGCTGGGTAATCGTCGACGCCCCTTCGAGGTTGCCGCCCCGCAGGTTGTTCACGAGCGCGCGAACGACGCCGTAGGCGTCGATGCCCGGATGCTCGTAGAAGCGCGCGTCCTCGACTGCCAGCACGGCGTCTACCAGATAGGGACTGATCTGGTCCATTTCAACTGGCTCACGGTACTCCAGCTGGAAGCGCGCGAGAACAGTCTCGCGATCGCTGGCGTATACGTACGTCGGCTTCGAGCTGCTGAACGCGTCAGGCGACCGGTAGTCAGGCAAATCCTCGAACCACGACCCAACCGCAAAAAGGACGCCGAAAGTCATGGCGCCCCCCACGGCGAGGACGACGGCCAGCGCGCTGAGCACGCCGGCGATCGGGCGGCGCTTCTTCACGCCCGGCCTTCTTTTCAGGGAACGAGAACCCACGCAACTCCTCTCGATTCAGCACGTCTCGTATAGCTGCCAATAGCGCCCCATCCAGGCGACTTCCCCCTACGCGCCCGGCTTATATCCGCCGGCCGTCCTCGACAAGCGTCTCTTCAACCAGCTTGAGTTGCTCGCGTATGGCGCTTCGGCCCGTGCCGCCCTCGGTCAGGCGCGCGTCTGCGATGAATCGCATGTCGAGCTGGTCGACGATATCGGGCTCGAACAAATCGCATTCGTTCTTGAAATCGTAGAGCGACAAGTCCTCGAACCTGCATCCGCCCCGTTGCTCGCACAGAAGCACCAGATGCCCGACGACTTCGTGGGCGCGCCTGAACGGAAGGCCCTTCTTCACGAGGTAGTCGGCAATATCCGTCGCGGCAAGATACCCCTTGCCGACCTGCTGCTCCATAGCCTGCGCGTTCACCGTCATGGAGGAAACCATGCCCGTCATGCAGGTATAGCAGTCCTCGAGCGTGCGGGCGGCGTCGATTGCGCCCTCCTTGTCTTCCTGCAAATCCTTGTTGTAGGCAAGCGGCAACGCCTTGAGCGTCACGAGCAGTGCGACGAGGTCGCCCACCACGCGCCCGGTCTTGCCGCGAATCAGCTCTGCGAAATCGGGATTCTTCTTCTGGGGCATGATCGACGAACCCGTCGAAAACGCGTCGGAAAGCGTGATGAAACCGAACTCGGCCGTCGACCACAGGACGATTTCCTCGGCCAGGCGCGAGAGATGGACGCACGAAACGCTGCATGCGTACGAAAGGTCCAGCAAGAAGTCGCGATCGGAAACGGCATCGAGCGAATTGGCGGTCACGCCGGAGAATCCGAGCTCTTCCGCCGTCATGCGACGGTCGAGGGGATAGGTCGTCCCCGCGAGCGCCGCGGAGCCGAGCGGGTTGACGTCGGCCGCCTCCCGCGCTGCCGCAAGGCGCTTGAAGTCGCGCGAGAGCATCCACACGTATGCAAGAAGATGATGGGACAGAAAAACCGGCTGCGCATGCTGCATATGCGTATAGCCCGGCAATATCACGTCGAAGTGCTCCTTCGCCAAATCGACGAGCGCTTGCCGCAACGCCAGGTTCGCCTGCATGAGGTCGGTGCAACGCTGCTTGGCGTACAGATGGGTATCGGTCACGACCTGGTCGTTGCGCGAGCGGCCCGTATGCAAACGGGCTCCCGCATCGCCGATGTCGGCGATGAGCGCCTTCTCGATGGACATGTGGATGTCCTCGTCGTTGATATCGAACTCGAATTCGCCCGCCTCGATGCGCTCTTGAATGCGGTCGAGGCCGTCGCGAATCGCAGCCACGTCCTCCTTGCTGATGACGCCTTGCTCTCCGAGCATGCGCGCATGGGCTTTCGAACCGGCGATGTCCTGCGCATAGAGTTGCTTGTCAACGGGCAGCGATGCGCCGAACCGTTGCGTGAACTCGCTCACGTTTTCGGTGAAACGACCTGACCACAGCGCCATAATTTCCCTCTTCTCGAACAGCGCGACCCAGGTTGAGCCCGGGTCGCGTCTTGTCTGGTGTTATCCCTGCCTATTATTTGTCGGCATTGAGCTGACGGTTCTGCGCCCACGTCTTCGCAGGCAGTGCGAACAGCTCGATGAAGCCGGCGGACGCCTCGTGATCGAAGCTGTCCTCCTTGTCGTACGTCGCAAGGGCGTAGTCGTAGACGGAGTAGTCGCTGCGACGGCCGACCACGGTGCAGTTGCCCTTGTAGAACTTCACGCGAACCGTGCCGGTCACGTGCTCTTGGGTCGCGTTGATGAACCCGTCGAGCGCCATCTTCAGCGGCGCGAACCACTGGCCGTAGTAGACGACTTCCGCCCACTTCTGCTCGATGCCGAGCTTGTAGTGCAGCACCTCGCGCTCGAGGCACATGTCTTCGAGCGCCTTATGCGCCGTGATGAGGGCGAGCGCGGCCGGCTGCTCGTAGCACTCGCGGCTCTTGACGCCCACGAGACGGTTCTCGATCATGTCGAGGCGCCCGTAGCCGTTGCGTCCGGCAATCTCGTTGAGCTTGTAGATGATGTCTATGTAGCTCATGTCTTTGCCGTCGAGCGAGACGGGGATGCCGCCATCGAA
>ODAJ012062443.1_pt1 | contig 11145 bp, 13 predicted proteins | sample 1539241 | NCBI WGS metagenome assembly ODAJ01 (sample SAMN02144231, study PRJEB22623) | gut metagenome | biome: sheep rumen | host: Ovis aries | place: New Zealand | reverse complement strand
TATCAGATAAGAGGTAGAAATAGGGTTTTATATGAATTTTTCAAGGTACTATTGGCAGGGCTTTTGACCCCAACATCATATCTATTTATATATAATTTCCCAAGATATATAATACCATAATCAAGGTTCATAAACCATGGTAAGATGTGCATAAATAGGTCCTCACACCCCTATGTGTTCAAAAAATTAATCACGTAATGATTTTTAGCAAACTATTCATAAAGTTGCCCAGTCCCTTTTAGCTGATCTTTAGAATACACAAAAACCGAGAATCGCCTTATTTATCGACGTTTCTCGGTTTCAACAGGGGGTGAGAGATTGAAATTCTCATTACAAATCAAATATTATTATGTCTTTGACTTTAATACATTAATGTCATTTAAATCGTTCATAAAATGCATTTTTCTGTGGCAGTTTGGACATAATGCAGCGCAATTATCAACAGAATCCATTCCTCCCTTTGAAAGCCAGTGAATGTGATGACATTCAAGATATGGGTCACCATTCTGATCATTAAAGGGAGCTTTCAAACCACATAATTGACAATACCCGTTTGCTCTCTTTTTCACGTATGCAGCAATTGTTGGAGAACGGTAATATACTTTTGTATTAACAGTACTTACATGAGGCATCGAAGCCTTCTTTTTTATCTCTTTTTTTAATTGATCCAGTGACTTCTTACTTTCTTTTTGAACTAATATTTGGAATTCTTCTTCTAATATTTTAACATCTGGTGGAATTGCATTATTAAAAAAATCTGGATTTTTTTGATTAACAATCCATTTTAACCGTTCCCACTGTTCATTATTGAGATAAGTGATGGAATTTGTCTTACTAACAGATATAAAACTTCTAAACTCATCAATATATATAGGATTTGTAAATGCCGATAGTTGATCGATATCAGCCATCCATCTATTGCTATCACTATCTTTAGTCGGTGTAGAAGCTACGATACCACACCCAAGTAGATAACCGCTGTATTTTTTATAAAGCATTTTCTGCCAATCTACAAAAGATTTGAATTCAGAACTGTAATCAGCAGGGATATGAGAAGTTGCTAACCCAAGATTTGCGCGTGCACTTTTTGCACACATAAAAATAGCGATATCGTTTGGAGCCGCATTTTTGGGAACAGACCAGTTTGACTTACCAGCCTTAAAATCCTCTAAAAGAAAATTGATATTGGTGCCTCCATAATTGTTATAAAAATCCACAATATCGGATAGTTCCCTACTATTATTAAAGTTTAATATATAAATCATTCTCCCGGATACCTCCCATAATAAACCGCTTCAATTTATTCCTTTTCGAAAAAAGACAAAATGATCAATCCTCTTCTGACTCAGAAATCAAACCGAACTACAGCACAGTTTTTCACTCCAAATGCCGCATATTCCGCATTTGTCATGTCATGAAAATAGGATTGCACGACTCGTGCAATTCCGTTATGCGCTACTAAAATATGAGTTATATTCGGATCACCCCTAAGCTCATCCAACAGATTATATACTCGCTGAGCCACTCGCAGATGAGTCTCTCCACCATCGTTACTACACACAAATGATTCTTTTGCCAATTTGAATTCATTTCCGTTTCTTGGAGTTGATTCCCACTTCCCAAAATTCTGTTCGATCAATCTAGGCTCAACTCTCGCTGGTATTCCTGTAATCTCAGATATATGGGCGGCCGTTTCAGCAGCGCGTATTAGAGGCGAGTAAAGAATCAAATCTGCCTTGATTCCTTCTTTCAGTATTTTATAGCCAGTCTCTATAGCCTGTTGATGACCGAGTTCTGTTAATGGGACATCTGTAACTCCGCATATTTTATTCTCAACATTCCATACAGTCTCGCCATGTCTGACAAAATAAATGCTGCCTTTATTTTCTTGTTCATGACTGTTTGATTCAATTACAGGTGCAATTCTCTTTACACTGCTGTCAACAGTAGTATCTTCAAGTCTGACCATCTAAATACTCCTTTTCAAAAAACATACGAATATCTTTCTATTCTATCTATCATTATAGTCCCCGAAGATCTTCCGGCTTAAATGAATGTGTACTATTTACACTCTCAATCTGCCGAATCATGTCTGGAATATCCTGATTCAATACTCCCCGCAGATTCATATAATTGGAAGCATGATTTGCCCGAAAAATAGTCCCAGGAGAATCTACATGACTTAAGAATAGTCTCATCTCCTCCAGAACTTCTTCCGGACTAAGCAGTTCCATCTCACCGGATTCCACCTCTTTTCGCATAGGGGTATCCCCTTCCAGCATCAAAGTAAGGAAACCCAGGTACTCCGGCCTGATTCTGCTGACGAGATCTGCTGACATAAGGGCATGCTCCTGGAGATTTTTTCTCCCGCCTATTCCGGATATTAAAGTAAGAGACAAATCAATTCCAGCTTCTTTCAGCATCTCTGCTGCCTGGATCATATGAGTTCTTCCCAAGCCCTTTTTGATATGCTTAAGAATCTCATCACTACCGGACTCGGCTCCCAGGTACACCATGGAAAGGCCGGCTTCTTTTAAAGAGATCAGTTCAGAAACAGACTTCTTGATGACATCCCCTGCTGTACCATAAACTGTAACCCTCTGACAGAACGGAAACAGATTTTTGATCCATGATAGAATCTCCAGGAGTCTGTATGTATCCAGAGTCAGAGCATCACCATCAGCCAGAAAAATCCTGAGCGGCAGCTTGCCATAAAGCCGGCTCATCTCCTCTAGGTCGCAGTAAATCTCCTCCCTGCTGCGGATTCGGAAGACTTTGTCTTTATACATACTGCAAAAAGTACATTGGTTATGCCGGCATCCTATAGTAATCTGTATGATAAGACTTCTGGCCTCGCTAGGAGGTCGATAAACGGTTCCTTCATATCTCATGAATCCTGCTATCCTTGTTCAAAACGTAATTACCTTCAGTTGCACTGTAAAAACTCAGACGTCTTCCCTTATCCGCTGATATAAACGCCTTTTTAAGTATATTTTCCCAAAATATATAATACCATATATGTTCCAATTAGGCCAAACCAAGAAAGGACAAAAGCCTAACCCCAGACACAACAAATCGAAACAAGTTAAAACAGAACAGCTCTTCCGAGAGGAAATGGCTGCAGTAATCTGCACCTCTCCTGATGCCATAAAAAAATGGAGGTATGGAATCAACAGTCCAGAATCTGTAGAGATTATCTATGATATTGAGAAATATCTGCAGGTGGAAAAAAGGAGTTTGCTGATAGAAGATGTCTTTGACGAAGTAATTGAGATCAAAAAGGAGAATGTCCATATGACAAATAGAATAATCCATGATTATGAGAGAAATGCTGTGAAGACAATTTATCTGCCTAGATTATTTTCTAACATCTTCAAAAATATAGACTAAAAACTATAAAACAAATAATATGCTCCCCCAAGCAGGACTTTGAAATAAAAACTACTTGGGGGTATTATTATGTCTGATAAAATTATAGGAGACCATTCATTATAGCGAAAAAAGAAAAACCCGTACACCATGTGCAAATGACTGATAGAAAATAACCCACAATATTCACAATATACATTGTCGTTATCTATATCGATATTGAGTAATTCTCCACAGTCAGGACATTTGTATGTAACATTTTTCATTAACAACTATCTCCAGTATTCTGGATATAATAAATACTCCTTACTCATCTTTACTCTTTTTCCTAATTTTTCTTGATAAATATAATAGTACACAACCCACTAACCACAGCACTACCAATAGTTTTTGAATTGGGTTATCACTAGGCACAATTGCAATTAAGAAAAATGTCAAAAAGAATAATATCAGTCCGCTAATAAGAAGTGTCCTTGACTGTTGAAGAGCCTTAGCTTGCTCTCTCTTTCGTTCTTCATATTTATATCTTTCTAGTTCAATTTCTTTTAAACGTGCTTCGTCTCTGATAATCGTTTCTTCAACAGTTCTACTGTCAATTTTAGAATATACTAAACTTCCACAATATTCACAGTATACATTGTCCCTATCTTTGTCGATATCAAGAGGCGCCCCACAATTAGGACATTTCAGGTTTATCATATGCATATAGTTAATACCTCCTTAGTTTAAATTATAACACCATACTAGCAAAAATAATAGCTTATTGTCTTGCACCTCTTCTTGTTGTCCTGCTTACTGAATCAAAAGAATAAGTCAGATCCAATTATTTGTCTGCAACCTATCCTATCCGTGTTTCACACGATCTTTAACCTCTTCGGGATGGCAATAGATGTACTGAAAAGTGCTGGTTATGAGATAAGGGAATAAAAACCCTCTTGACTCCGTAGTTACTACAGCATATAGGATAATGAATGAAAGCATAAACAATTGCAGAGGTAATCTTTGATAGTATTTCTTAAAAGGAGGGTATTATGCTTAATTCATTATTCAGTAAAGGTAAAATCGGCAACTGTGAGATTAAAAACCGTCTTGTTGTGACAGCGATGGTTACCAATTATTGCAACACAAAAGGTGAAGCAACGGAAAGGTATATTCGTTATCATGAGGAAAAAGCCAAAGGCGGCTGGGGATTGATCGTAACAGAAGACTATGGTGTAAATGCACACTGTATGGGGTATGAGAACATAGCATGCCTTTATAATGATGATCAGATCGCTTCTCACAAGGAACTGACAGAACGAGTTCACAAATATGGAGCGAAGATTTTTGCTCAGATCTATCATGGCGGACGTCAAAGTCATTCCGGAGTAAACGGAGGGGTTCAGCCATTAGCACCCAGCGCGATTCCCTGTCCCTGGTGTAGAGATCTGCCAAGAGAGATGACCAAAGCTGATATTCACAGAATTGTAGGTGAGTTTGGATCCTGTGCAAGAAGAGTGAAGGAAGCCGGTTTTGACGGCATTGAATTGCATGCGGGACATGGCTATCTTTTAGCAGAGTTCATGTCACCTTATGCCAATAAGAGGACCGATGAATATGGTGGCTGCCTGGATAATCGTCTCAGAATCATCAAAGAGGTTCTGGATTCCATTCGCGAGAACGTTGGGGATGACTTCCCTGTAACCATTCGTTTCTCCATGCTGGAAGATATGCCTGGAGCCCGCGATATGGCTGAAACCCGCATCCTGGCCAAGACATTTGAGGAGTGGGGATTTGATGCACTGCATGTATCCAGTGGAGTATATGGTGATTATAACAGGCAGATTGTTTCTCCAATGTATGTAGGCCATGCATGGCTGGCAGACTGTGCCGAAGAAGTAAAGAAGATTGTGAATATACCCGTTATTACGGTAAACCGTATCAACGATCCCAAAATGGCAGACCAACTGATCGAGATGGGTAAAGCAGATTTCGTAGGAATGGGACGAGGCTCGCTGGCTGATCCCGCTCTGCCAAATAAAGCAAAGGCCGGTAATTTTACGGATATCCGTTATTGTATCGGCTGTCTCCAGGGATGTACCGGCGCTTTATATGTGGGCGGCCCGGTAACATGCCTTGTGAATCCTTCTGTAGGAAGAGAGTACGAGGCAGATTACACACCTGTTGCAGAGCCGAAGAACATTGCTGTGATTGGTGCCGGCCCGGCGGGTATGACTACTGCGATCACTGCAGCAAAAAGAGGCCACAAGGTTACATTATTTGAAGCAAAAGACAAAACCGGTGGGCAGTTTGTTTCTGCTGCTTATCCGCCCTGCAAGGGTGAATTCACTACCTTTATTGCATGGTGTAACAAGCAGCTTTCTGACTATGGAGTAAATGTACTGCTGAATACCAAGGCAACCGTAGATATGATCAAAGCAGGCAACTACGATGAGGTTGTGGTTACTACCGGAGGAAATCCCTGGATCCCGTCATTTATTAAGGGAGTTGACCTTCCTCATGTTAAAGTCGCAGAGGATGTTTTAGTCGGAAAAGTTCCAATCGGTGACAATGTCGTTATCGCAGGCGGCGGAGAAGTAGGCTGCGAAACAGCTGCTCATCTGGCTTCAGTTCAGAAAGGGGCTACTATCGTAGAGATGAAGCCTGTTCTTATGGAAGAGTTGGATGGCGTAAGCAAAGAGAACCTTTCCAAAGTGATGGATCGTTTCCATGTGCGTTCTTATACATCGACAAAAGTTCTTGAGATAAAAGAAGATTGCGTGCTGGTAGAAACACCGGAAGGACAGAAAGAGCTTCCCTGCGATTCTGTTGTGCTGGCTATGGGATACAAGCCGAATGATTCCCTGGCCAATGAGCTGGAAGCAGCAGGTATTAAGATCCACAAGATTGCCGGAGCAGTCAAAACAAGCAATGCACTGATTGCTAATAAAGAAGGATTTGAGTTGGGACTTGCGCTTTAAACTGCCATTTAGTTCCCATCTTATACAAAACCCCGTACTATGTGCGGGGTTTTGTGCTACAATGAAAAAGTGGTGATGTGATGGTGTTATCTAAAGTATAAACCGGGGGGTGTATTAGTTCTATGAAATACAGAGCCAAGGAAGTGTCAAGGATTACCGGAATACCTGTGGATACTCTCCGGTATTTTGAAAAGACGGGAGTAATTTCACCGAAGATTGATAAGAATAACAATTACAGATACTATAGTGCCTGGGATATCAACTTTTTGTTCGAATACTTAAACTACAGAAAGATGGAGTATTCATCCAAAGATCTGGTGCAATACATCCATCATGCTTCTTTACAGGAGCAGATTGATATGATGGAAAAGCAGCGAGATTTCTTTCGGTCAAAGATGGATCAATACCAGATGCTTTATGACCAGACTATAAACCATTTGAATGCCATTTCCAGTATTGAAGGAAACCTTGGAAAAATAGAATTCAGGACTATGCCGGAATACAAGTGCATCTTGTATCGACAAAACTATTATTTCTATAATGCAAAGACGGCATCTAAGGAGTTTGAGCATTGGCTTAAATGTATTGGCCTCACTGAGAATGTGGTCATCATTCCGAAAGAAATCATGGAAAGCCAGGGCGCCAATGAATACTTCTGGGGATTGATGCTTCGCAAAGACTGGTATGAAAAACTGGCAATGCAGGATACCGAAAATACCAGGACAATTAACAGTACACTTTGCATTAAAACCCTGATAGAGGCAAAAGAGGAAGGGACATTCCACTATCATTTGCTGGACCATGCCAAAGCATTCATTAAAAAACATGGATTTGCCCTATCAGGGGATCCTTATGGAATTCTGCTTACACGAAGCCATGATGACGGGAAAATTCATCGGTATATTGATTTTTATCTTCCGATATCCTATGAATGATATAACCATGAACCTTTACTTTTTTTCGTAAAGATGTGATAAATCTTTACTTTTTGATCTTTTCTTCACATAATAAAGTAAAGTTAAATGGGGTGATTCTATGTATTTTTATGAAAAGCTTGAAAAGAGACTGGCGGACAAGGGCATAACCCGAACAAATCTTGCACGTGAAACAGGTATTTCTTCACGTACGATTGCCAAGATCAGTAAGGGGGAAAAGCAGCACCCTGTCGGAAGAACAGACAAGGCTGATCTTTGAAACCAATACGATTGAAGCCGGAGACGGCATCCCTGTTGATGATATTCTGGAAACAGTGCATCATTTCCGTGCGATTGACTATGTCATTGACCATGCGGAAGATCCATTGACGGAGGATTTCATAAAAGAACTTCATTATATTTCAAACAAAAACTGACCCATCTTATGAGTTAATCTTTCATTAGATGGGTCTTTCATGATATTGCAATTATGGCAGACTTAGAACATATCCACATGTCTGTCTATTCCAGGGTAAGAAGTAAGGCCATTTTAAATCTTTTATCTGCCTTTACTGAATGAAGCCCGCCTTTGGCAAAATGGAAATTCTCCCCTGCCTTTATCACATGATCTTTCCCTTCATAACCAATCACGGCCTCACCATCTAAAGCAAAGATCAGCGCCTCACCCGGTGCTGCATGTTCGGAAAGTCCGGTGTCTTCATCAAATGCCATGACAACAAACTTCATCTTTTCATTATGTACTACATCCATGTTGACAATCTTTCCCTCCTGGTAAGGTACAAGATCTGCCAGTTTAAAAACCTCTCCTGCTGTTACTGCTTTGTTCATAATGTCTTCCCTCCTGATAGCGATCTCTGTATATATGACACCGGTTTCGGTTTTCATACCAACCGGTATGTCTGTCTCTGTTAAAATCGATTCCCCGACCGACAAAGTTTTCTCCTCCCCATCTGATCGATAGACGGTTACGTTCCCTGCTGAAACGATCATCAGTTTATGGTATGGGTATATTTCTGCACTGATATCCGTATCCTCTGCCATGGAAAACACAGATATGTAATTATTCCCACTGCTGATCTCTTTTGATACAGTACAGCCAGGAACCGGGGGATTATCCTTGGCGATCGAATACACTTCTCCTACTTTCTCCCTCATGGCATATCTTCCTTTACTGTACTTTCACATCCGGATTCTTCTCTCCGAATTTTTCCTTAAGCGTCTCGCAGATCTCACTTCGTTCTTTGCCCTGTTTTTCCATTTTTTTGATGGTTTTATAGGCAGCGAACAGTGTGGACGGTCCGATCTCTGAACTGAAATATCCGATGCCCTGATTCCAGGCAAGCAGTTCAAATACGTCGTCCAGTGCCGCACTGTCCAGTCCATGGATATAAGCCTTCACCAACTCCCTTGTAGCCTGACGCATCCTGCCCGCTCCGACTGCATTGGTTAGAGAAAGCAGCAGCCTTATTTCATACGGCAGATGGCGTCTTTTATCATTCCATGTCAGGTCCCAGAACTCCACTGCGACTTTACCGAGCCCTTCATCAATGAGCGGCATATTGGTGAGCGCTGCCGGACGCATCGGGATATCCTGATCTGCCTCTTTCACCTGAACCCGATAAAAATAAGCGTGAAATTCAGCATCTCCTCTCTGTTCAGTGTGATGCTCATAGCCCAGGTCTTCCATCACTTCATACAGTGGTGCAGGATCAAAACTCTGGATCACTTCCATGCCGGCCCCGGCCGGAAATTCCATAGCCTGCTTTTTAAGTCCCGGAAAGAAATTTCCCTGGATACCACGCACATCAACCTTCTTGAATTCCTCTATCTTCCAATCTTTAAATGCCATCCTGATTCCCTCGCTTTCTTCTGTTGTAACTCTTCAGTACTCCGAATCATTGTATTTCTGTTATCTGTCTAAAATCCTGCCGTCCCTTGAGATCGTAACAACCTGCCAGCTACGTAAACGTCCACTGGACGTTTCCTCCGCATGCTCAGGCAATGGGATGAATTTACCACTATTCTTAAGGGCAGTTTCCGCAGCTCTTTGCAGACCACCGCAGCCTCGTCATAAGCCGGTGCTTCCCGTTCTTCAAATGTGATCGCTCCTGTAGGACAATTCGGCAGGCAGTCCCCAAGGCCATCACAAAAATGTTCCCTTACCAGCTTTGCCTTGCCGTCTACCATATCTATGGCGCCCTCATGGCAGGCCTCTGCGCACAAGCCGCAGCCATTACATTTTTCTTCATCAATATGTATGATCTTTCGAATCATTTTATAATATCCTCCATTTCAGTGAGTACTATACCCAACGGATCTCTGTTCTTTCTGGAAATAGTATAGCAGTAGTCTTTCAAAAAATCTGTATCCACAGATACACCACAAAAAGTTTTTTTCGTGTATACTATGGTATATAGAAAAGCAAAGGAAGGAGCCGATTTCGTCCGTGCAAGCGAAGCGGCACGGTTACGAAACCGAGCATCCGGACGTTTTTGTCAACAAAAAACTATGGTTTATATAGGAGAACTTTATGGATTATACAGTTCTGGAACGGAGCACTCTTTTTCACGGAATAAATGCAAAGGACCTGCGTGGGATTCTGGAGTCTGTTTCCCATCATATTCAATGCTACGATAAGGATGAAGTCATTTTTCATCTGATGGAAGAGGCAGACCGGATCGGGATCATATTGGAAGGAAGGGCACAGGCGCAGAAACCTTTTCCAAACGGGAGCCAGATTAATGTCTCCATCCGGACACCCGGAGAAATGATAGGACCGGCCGCAGTTTTTTCAGCCAGTCACCGGTACCCATGTGATGTGATAGCGATCGAAGCGGTCACCCTTATGGTGTTCAGAAAAAAAGACCTGCTCCAGTTAATGCAAAAGGACATTCGCATCCTGGAAAACTTCACTAGAGAGATCGCCTCCGCAACTTATATGCTGCAGCAAAGGCTTGAACTGCTTTCTTACAGCGGTATCGCCCAGAAAGCTGCCTTCTATCTGCTCATGCAGAGAAGAAAGACCGGATCGGATCAGATCCGGATCCCGGATTCCGTCACTAAATGGTCCTTGATGATGAATGTCTCCAGACCCTCTCTTCACCGGGAGTTGAAACGGTTAGAAGCTCAGGGGATCATATCTTATCATTCACATATCATAAAGATCCTGGATCCAGATGCTCTCCAGGCAGTTCTCGGCTGAGAAATAAGCGAGGAGCAACATGGGGGATAGCCTTGTTCTTTCCACAGTCCAGCATCTCCATCACTTCTTCAATGGAGAAATAGATATAAGCTCTGTTCTGTTCATCGAGCCATCTGTTCTTTACCGACAGAGAGATCCGATCCAGCATCAGTCCGTAAAGGATTTTTGCATCTGAGGACAATCCTTTGAAATAGCTGTCTGTAAACAACTGCTTCGGGATACGGTAAAAGGAATGCTTGTCAATATCATCAGCCTGAAAAAATTTAAATCTGATTTTTTCCATCATAACTCCCCCCTCCCATTTTTTGATCCAAGCTTTATCTTTAAAAAGTCTGCTTATAAGGAAACAGGCGAGAACGCATTGACGTCCTCGCCTATTGATCATAGTTCTTTTCAAAAAAAGAAGACTCACAACATAGCACACGATGTCATAAGTCTTCTAATAGTTTTTGCAAGGCCCTGATTTACAGTTATTAACATTATTGTCAAATAAATCTGACCCCATTGGAAAATTTTTCTGACTCCTTTCCCATTATTAAAGGTGACTTATGTATTTCGATATAACAAAGAAACCGGGAAACGCTTTATTTATCGGCGTTTCCCGGTTTCTTTTCAACAGGGGATGAGAGAATCGAACTCCCACCAAAGGTTTTGGAGACACTATTCCCACTCTTCAATA
>ODAJ014731619.1_pt1 | contig 11150 bp, 8 predicted proteins | sample 1539241 | NCBI WGS metagenome assembly ODAJ01 (sample SAMN02144231, study PRJEB22623) | gut metagenome | biome: sheep rumen | host: Ovis aries | place: New Zealand | reverse complement strand
TTATATACAGGAATGAAGGGCGCGAAGATATTGAGTGGAAGAGAATTTTTTAATTGACAATTAGGATGCTTTTCACGCAGGACGAGAGAACAAGGGCATTGTTGCTTTACAGGCAGTTATATCGCGAGTTGGACGATGTGCTGATTGCTGGCGATGTGCGTAAGGTGAAAGAAATCCTGGCAAAGGCTGTCTCGGATGGTGATGTCGGGCGTGATGCCTTCGGACTCAATCCTATCTTGATGGGTCTTGAAACGGCATGGCTGGCAGTCAGCGAGATAGGAGTGCGCCGCGATGCTGTTATCGCCATAATGCTTTGCTCGGTTGCTGAAGGGAATGACATCGTGACGGCAGAGCTGGAGGAGAAATTCGGTGAGCCTGTGGCACGCATTATGCGGGGACTCGAACATATCCAGCAGCTATATCATAAGAATACCGTCGTAGAGACAGAGAATTTCCGCAATCTGCTCTTCTCCTTGGCAGAGGATGTGCGAGTAATACTCATCATGATAGCCGACCGCCTTAACCTCATGCGGCAGATTCGGGATACGTCGCAGGAAGAATTGCGACGAAAGGTTAGTGAGGAAAGCATGTTCCTGTATGCACCGTTGGCGCATAAACTGGGTCTTTATCGCTTGAAGTCGGAATTGGAAGACCTGTCCCTGAAATATACGGAACACGACGCTTACTACCACATCAAGGATAAGCTGAACGAGACAAAGGCAAGCCGTGATGCGTATATAGAAAGTTTTATCGGACCTATCAGTGAACGCTTACAGGAAGCAGGGTTGAAATTCCATATCAAGGGGCGCACAAAGTCCATACACTCCATCTGGCAAAAGATGAAGAAGCAGCGTTGCCCCTTCGAGGGAGTGTATGACCTCTTTGCTATTCGCATAATTCTTGACAGCCCTATTGATAAGGAAAAGATGCAATGCTGGCAGGCGTTTGCCATTGTGACGTCTATGTATCAGCCTAATCCAAAACGCCTGAGAGATTGGATTAGTGTTCCTAAGACAAATGGCTATGAGAGCCTGCATATTACAGTTGTGGGACCTGAGCAGAAATGGGTGGAGGTGCAGATACGCACGGAACGCATGGACGAAGTGGCGGAACGTGGCGTGGCAGCCCATTGGCGTTATAAGGGAATAAAAAGCGACTCGGGACTGGACCAATGGCTCAGCAATATCCGCTCAATGCTGGAAGCAAGTGAGGGAACGGAGACGATTGACCAGTTCAAGATGGAACTGTACGAGGACGAGGTGTTTGTCTTTACTCCCAAGGGAGATATATACAAATTTCCCAAGGGCGCTACGGTACTCGATTTCGCTTACCGCATACACTCCAAGGTGGGCAATACCTGCACGGGAGCACGTATCAACGGAAGGGCTGTGCCATTGCGCCATCAGCTTAAAAGTGGCGACCAGGTAGAGATTCTTACTGCTGCAAAACAACAACCTAAGCAGGCTTGGCTCAATATAGTTAAGACGTCACATGCCAGAGGAAAGATACGTCAGGCACTTAACGAGGCACGTTCTCAGGAGAGACTGCTGGGGAGGGAAATGCTGGAGCGAAAGTTGAAAAACCATAAGATGGAGCTGGACGAGAATATCCTCCATCCGCTTATCAGGAAGCTTGGCATAAAGGAGGCAGGCGATTTCTATATTCAGATTGCAAGGGGAGAACTCGACTCTACTCATGTCATCGACCTCTATGCTTCTTTGATGCAGAAAAGTTCCGAGGCAACGGCAGCTCCTACCGAGAGCGCTTCAAACTTTATATTAGATACTGCCAGCATCAATAGCGAGAATATAAAGGATGATGTGCTGATAATAGACAAAAAATTGACAGGGGTGGATTATCACCTGTCACGCTGCTGCAATCCTATTTATGGTGATCCAGTATTTGGTTTCGTCAGCGTCTCAGGCGGCATAAAGATTCATCGCATCGACTGCCCCAATGCCCCTGAACTGCAAAGCCGTTATCCTTATCGTGTCGTAAAGGCAAAATGGAGTGGAAAGGGGAGTTCTACCTATGCTGTGACACTACGTCTCGTAGGAAATGATGACATCGGTATCATCAGTAATGTTACCAGTATCATAAATAAAGAAGATAAGTTGACCCTTCGAGCTATAAATATCAGTTCCAGCGACAATATCTTCTGCGGCAATGTCACCATTCTTGTTGATGATACTGCCCAACTCGAAAGCCTCATTAAGAAACTCCAGGGTGTAAAGGGCATAAAGCAGGTGACAAGAGTATAAGGTTAGTCTTCAAAATCCTTCGGGTCTATGTATCCGCTTGCAATCGCCTTCACTACCAGGTCTGCCATGTTACGTGCCCCCATCTTTGAGAAGATGTTCTGGCGATGGCTCTCTACAGTGTTTTTGGATATATAAAGTTCCTGTGCAATGTCTTTTGTTGACAGCCCTCGGGCAATGCCAATCAAAATCTGCTGCTCGCGCTTGCTCAGAATTCCGCTTGATGTCTTGATGTGGGTAAGCATCTGCTCAAAGCGGTCACAATAGTAGTGTCCACCTTTGGCAACACAAAGGATGGCATCCAGGAGATCGTCAAGCTCACCTGACTTATAGATGACACCATCTACCATCTTTGATGTCATCTTACGCACGGTCCACAGTTCTTCGTGCATAGTGTTTATTATAATCTTCGTCCCTGCGTCACGTTGGCGTATCTCGTCAACAAGCGACACAAAGTCGATATCTGGAAGTTCAAGGTCTATAATATATATGTCGTAGGAATGCTCCGACATAGAGGCAAACAGGGCTTGTCCCGTCTTGAAGCAGTCAACATGCTTTATGCCATTGCGAAGCATGAAACTGCTAAAGCCCTCAAGAACCATCTCGTGGTCATCGACAATGGCGACTGATAATGTGGATAATAACTTAGTGGTATCGGCATCCATGTTATTAGTGGAAAATCATTTGTTTCGTAGTGTAAAATCGTTTGCAAAAGTACAAATAATAATAGAATTTTGCAATAGCGGATAACCACTAATTTTCACAAAGTACCAGTTTTACCGTGTGTCCGTAGCTTCCGTGGAATAGTTCCAGTTTCGCTCCGATGTTCTCTGCCCGTTGCCGCATTGTCCGTATTCCTATTCCTTCATTGTCAGTCTTGGTATGTGCTGTTCCGTCATCGCTGATAACCACCGAGTAATTGTTGTCCTGCTTCAAAAACCCTATGGCAATGGATGTTGCACCTGAATGTTTTATAGCATTGGTGACGGCTTCTTGTATTATACGGTATATCTCAAGTGCCTGCTCTGCCGATAGTGATGCCCAGTCGGCATTCTGCGGTGTTACGTGACAAGTGATTTCTGGCGTTGAAGACTTGTTCATGGATTCTGCATAGTCGGCGATAATTTCCGGCAGTGTGCTATGCGTAAATTCCGGTGGCATTAGTTCGTGACTTACGCACCGCACCTGTTCCCTACTCTCGCTGAGCAGTTGCATCGCCTGTTCCCTGGAACCGTTATTGTTCAGTTGCATCTGTACAGCAAGCAGCTGGTTGCTTACGCCGTCATGCAGTTCACGTGCAAGGCGCTTGCGTTCTTCCTCCCTGCCGTCAATAAAACTGCGTGCAACTTGTTTCCGCCTGATGCGTCGTTGCCGTAATACATATATGATAGTGAAGAGCGCAATGGCGCATACTGCTATTGCTGCCTCCTCCCAGTGGTCTTGTATGACGGTCCTTGTCTGTGGGGGATTGTTTCCTTTCGCTGCTGTCGTGTTAGAGGACGTGTTCTGGTGGAATGGTACAATAGAATCTCGCCTGTCTTCCGTGGAGTCCTCTTTTGCGAGATGCAGGATAGAGTCTTTCAATGTGTTGTCTTTCATCAGTTCTTCTCTTACACCGATTGAAAGAAGATGGGTGGCGGCAGTTACAATCATGTCTTTCCTTCCCAGTGCCTTCGCGTCGTAATATGCCTGTGTAAGCATGTTCTTTGCAACTTTCTTGTCGCCTTCGCTTGTCAGCAGCTCCCCTATGGCAAGGGTAGAGGTGGCGCGAACTTCGGGGTCGCGGCTCATGTTTATCCAGGGGATGGCGTTATGGGCGGCTTCCTTTGCCAGTTGCTTGTCGCCCCTTTTGCTGTATATCAGATATGACTGTAAATACATTGAGATGCATGTCTTTAGCCATTCTTCATGACCTGCTTCTGTCGTCTTGCGAAGCCACGTGCCTTGCTCGCATAATGTCGTCCCTTGCCTGTATGCCTCTAAAGCCTTGTCCTGCTGACCAGACTCCTCGTAGCATGAGCCCATCAACATATACAGGCACGTCATAGCAGGCAGTTCATGTAAACTGTCGGCACGCTCAAGGAGTTCCTTGATGCGCGGCATGACATCACGCCCCCTGCCGTCTTTTATGGCGGAGGCAGCAGAGCGAAGTCCCGTCCATAGCAGGCTGTCAGGCTTGTTTGCCATAATGGGCATACATACCGTCGTCAGTAGGACGATTGCCAGACACTCAATGCTATGTTTGAGAGCATTATTCATTATGAATTTTGAGGTGGGAAGTGTGATGCTCAATGGTCAATGCCCCTCACTCCTGAGCTCCATGATTTTTGTAGGGCAAGCCTTGGTGCATTTGCCACATTTCAGACAGTCGGTATTTAGGTATCCGATTTCCTGTCCGCGTGCTTCGTAGGGCATCAACTGCATAGGGCAGACACGCGCACACATCTTACACTTCATCTCACATTGGCTGCTGACATGTATGTTGGTAAATGGTTTTGGCAGTGGGGCTTTCTTTGGAGCCACCCAGTGTGAGATGGTTCCCATTGGGCAGAAAGAGCACCAAGTGCGAGGCGCATAGATAAAAGACAAGGTTACCCCAACAATGGTCGTCAGCAGTATGATGGTCCAGAATACACGGCCTATGTCACTCCATAAGGCATATCCCCCTTCGCTCCAACGTGCTTGGCTCAACTGAATACCGAACATAGTGAATATGAAGAATACCATGAAAAGACGGAACCCGAAGGTGCGTACGAACTTTGGAATATCACGGTGATGGGAATATTCTGATAGCAGCCGGTCATACATGTTTCCGCGAGGGCAGACATTGCCGCACCACCAGCGTCCCTTCCATATACTGGTCATTATAGGACCAACCATACATATCACTGCAAGGAGTCCGATGATAGGGTAGAACCAACCTATGATAAGGTATGCTATGATAATCCAGTACAGCGGACGCCCTGGAACGTCATAATGACGATGAAAATGTTTCTTCTGTGCCATGTTTTTGTAATAATCTGGGTACAAAGGTACGATTAAGTTATGAGAAATAAAAAAGAAAACCAAAATTTTTCTTTTTATTTCCATGACGAAGTACCTTCGACGAAGTCAGTAGGACGATTAAGTGAGCGAAAATGCAAATAAATTTGTAATTTTCCGAACGTGAGTATGTCTTTTGAGCCCCTTTTATTTGGTATATATTCGGTACATACAAGGTTAGGGTAAGGTTACACGGAGGATGCACGGAGGTTACACGATAGGACACGATATGTACTTCGCTGATTTTGGCAGTAAATATTCTGTAGAGAGGGCACACAAACGTGATAGCAGAGTGACAAAATTTCCTCCGAATAGTAGTTCTGAAATTCTCGAGAGAATTTTGTGACTGCATAACTATGCAGCAAAATTTCTACTATTGTAGATCACTCGAAAACATTAAGTAACTGATATGGCTATAAAGCTAAATTAATTTCTACTATTGTATATAGTTGCTTGGTGTTTTGACATAAAATTCTGTGTCAAGGTTGGATTAAAACTACAAATTCGCTCTGAATCAACAACCAACATCGTACTCCAGACATATAGTGCGTCTGAGGTACAACTGACAAATGATTTCAGAAAAAGATAATACTCTAATCCCGCGACAGCATCAGGCGGATTTCGTCGTAGGTGATTTCGGGCGGACAGAGGCTCTTGATGGCTGTGGCGCCGTGGGAGGTGCCTATTTTGCGGATGACGTTGGCGATGATGAGCTGGTGGTCGCGAGAGACGAGGTCGTCGAAATCTACCTCGCCGCTATCGACGTAGCGCACTAAATGTCCGATGACGGTGCCAAGGGTCAGAGCACGCTCACGGGCTATCTCTTCCGGTGTCTTGTGCTGTCGGTAGAGAGCCAGGCTTACCTCCCACGTCTTGGGCTTTGGCTCCTTTGGCTTCTTTGCCCGCTGGCGTCTGGGCTTCAGCGAACTTTCGTCTATGGCATCGAGCATTGATGTCTGTTTTTCCTTTAGGTAGGTGGTGACGTTGAAGCCGTTTTCCGAGATCTTTGTGAGCAGATAGCGGCGTGCGAGCCATGTCTGTCGCTCGTCGGGCAGGGCATTGCTCAGACGGCGGGCTGCCTGCTTATTGTTGGTTTCTACTTTGGCGGTGAGTTCCAAGGGCTTGGCGAGAATGGCATTCAGCGTGTCGGCAAAATAGGTGGCACTGCGTTTCACACGGTCCAGAAAATCGGCATCGTGCAGCCCCTCGATGGGCATCTGCCGAATCTTCTGCTGCCACTTCACGGCGACATCTATGACTTTCTGGCGGAGGTCTGTCAAGGTCTGGCTGTGGAGCTGTTTCAGCATGGCGTGACTGTTGTAGAAGAAATCGGCAAAGAGGCGCACCATCGTCTCCTGCTGATAGAGCAGCGGTCGGAAGTCGAAGAGTTGCAGCAGCAGGTAGCGTTCGTACTCCTGTTTCAGTAGCGGCAGCTGCTCGATGCTGCGTTGCGCCTCCGTTTCTTGTTGGGCGATGTAGGAATCCACCAGTTTGTCGTTGATGATGGCATGTGCCTGCAAGGGTGATGCCAGCAACAGCCCTTCCAAGGAACGGCAGCGGCTCAGCGCCACATACACCTGTCCCGGGGCGAACGACTGGTTGGCATCGATGATGGCGCGGTCGAAGGTCAGTCCCTGGCTCTTATGGATGGTGATTGCCCATGCCAGTCGCAGCGGCAACTGCCTAAAAGTGCCCTGCACCTCTGCCTCTATCTCGCGGGTATTCTCGTTCAGCGTGTAGCGGGTGTTCTCCCATTCCAGCGGTTCCACCTCGATGGCATCAGCGTCGCCATCGCAATATACCGTCAGCCGTTTCTCGCCAATCTCCTGCACGTGTCCTATGCGTCCGTTGTAGTAACGGTGCTCACCCGACGGGTCGTTCTTGACGAACATTACCTGTGCGCCTTGTTTCAGCACTAATGTCTCAGCCGTTGGGTATGAGTATTCGGGAAAGGTGCCCTGCACCTCTGCCTTGTACTGATACGTGCGGCCGGGCAGCTTTTGCAGTTCAGACTCGTTGTAGTAGTTGGCGAGGTTATTGTGGGTCGTGAGGCGGATGGCGTTTTTAAGTGAAGAGTGAGGAGTTAAAAGTGAAGAATTATTGGGGTTGAGGGATGAGGGTTGAGAGCTTGCCACCGCCCGTGTGTTCAGGGCGTCCAGTGCTTCCTGCGACGGATGTCCGCTGCGCACCTCGTTCAGTATCTCGATGAACTTGGCATCCTGCTGGCGATAGACATGCTCCAGCTGGATGGTGACATAGTCTATCTGCTGCAGGGCTTTGGAGCCGAAGAAGTATGGCGTGTCGTAGTATGGCTTCAGCATGTGCTCGTCCTCAGGCGTCACCACGGGTGTCAGTTGTGCCAGGTCGCCAATCATCAGCAACTGCACGCCGCCAAAGGGCTGGCTATGGTCGCGGAAACGACGCAGCACGCTGTCGATGGCATCGAGCAGGTCGGCACGCACCATTGAAATCTCGTCGATAATCAGCAGGTCGATGGAGGCGATAATCTTACGCTTCTCGCGTCCGAAGTCGAACTTGCTTTCCACTTTCGCCCCCGGCACATACGGCGAGAACGGCAGTTGGAAGAACGAGTGAATGGTCACGCCGCCCGCATTGATTGCCGCAACGCCCGTCGGCGCCACCACGATGGGACGCTTGCGCGAATGTTCCACTACAGCCTTCAGAAATGTCGTCTTGCCTGTGCCAGCCTTTCCGGTCAGGAAAATACTGCGCCCAGTGTTTTCCACAAAGTCCCATGCCACCTGCAAATCCTTGTTTTGTTCCATGTCTCTTGTTTGGCAGTTTGCTGATTTTTGACTACAAAGGTACGATAAAGTGAGCGAAAATGCAAATAAATTTTGTATTTCGCTCACTTTTTAGTATATTTGCCCCACAAATCTAAACAATAAGAATTTCAAGAAAATGAAAGTAGGAGACAAGGCACCCGAAATACTGGGTAAGGACGAACAGGGGCGTGAGATACGCCTGGAGGATTACAAGGGACGCAAGTTGGTTCTTTATTTCTATCCCAAGGACAACACCAGCGGCTGTACCAGTGAGGCATGCAGCCTTCGCGACCATTACGGGGCTTTGCAGGCGCAAGGCTATGAAGTCGTCGGCGTGAGCAAGGATTCTGCCGCTTCACACCAGAAGTTTAAGGAAAAGCACCAACTGCCGTTCCCGCTGATTGCCGACGTTGACCATTCTTTGTTGGAGGCAATGGGAGCATGGGGCGAAAAGTCTATGTATGGCAAGAAGGTGATGGGTACTATCCGCACAACATTCGTCATTAACGAGGAGGGCGTGATAGAGCAGATATTGCAGGGCAAGCAGATTAAGACCAAAGAGCATGCGAAGCAGATATTGGGTGAAGAGTGACCCCCTCCCCCCTCCCTCGGGAGGGCTGTGGGTGGTGTCACTTTCTCTGAGCCTTCCACTTCGCGTTTTCTCTCATGACGAATTGTATCTTCGACTTCTTTGGCAGTTGAGGCTTCTGCCATTCTCCGCCCAGTATCTGTACGGTTGCCGTCTGCTGGCGGCGGCTCTGGATGGTGTCTATTGCCTGCTGCAGTGACATGAAGTCGCCGCGTCCCTTGGCGTCAACGGTATAGTCGGCTTCGCAGCGATATTTCTTCAGCAGGGGTATCTCCTCGCACAACGCATCGGCAAGCAGCTTTGCCACCACATGGGCACCATAGACGTTGTAATGGGTGTTGTCCTGCCGTCCGTCGGGGACACTGGGCTCCTCGCCGGGCTTAAACCACATGTGGAGCCCCTTTGAGGCTTCCGTACCCAAGCCTTGCTCAAGGTCGTGGGTTATCTGGTTGGCATCGACAAAGTGGACATTCATGCGCCGGGCAACATCGCGAGGTGCCACGCGGTATAGTCCGTGGGTGTCTATGAGGGTGTCGCCCTCCACCATCTTCACGCCGTCCTTGAAAGTAGTAGTGCGCAGCTTCTCGTCATCGTCATTGTCGGGGACGACAGTGAAGAAGTTACGACGCACCACGCAGTTCATGAGCACTGGTATTCCCCCATGCTCACGTGTCTCACGTACATAGCGAGCCAGCATATAGTCGAAGGTTGAGCCAGGGTCGGTATGGCGCTTCTCCCCAGGCTTCTCGTCGTTGTGCCCAAACTGTATTATGACATAGTCGCCCGGCTTCATCTTCTCCAATACCTTTGTCCAACGCCCTTCGTTGAAGAAACTGATGGAAGAGCGTCCGTTGACGGCATGATTGTCGATGCGGATGTCATCGGTAAAATAACATTGCAGCGCCATTCCCCAGCCGCGTTCCTTCTTGTCGTTGGAGATGTCCTTGTTGGCAGCGGTGGAGTCGCCGATGACGAAGATGGTAGTGACCTTGTCAGTATCGGCAGACGTGAGTGCCAATATCATAATGGTTGCCAGGAAAAGGCTGCTCAGGGAAGAGAGAATGTGTTTCATTGTAGAATGTATAATAGTAGTAAAGCGATGCAAAGGTATGAAAAAACGAGTGAACCACCAAAAAATATCAAAGAAATTTTGGTGTGCCCACTCGTTTTGATGTCTTGGCAACAGATGCGGCTTATCCTGCAGCACCTATTGCCTCTATTTCTACCAATGCCCCTTTTGGCAACGTTTTCACCGCTACGGCAGAGCGGGCAGGATAGGGCTCGGAAAAGAATTCTGCATAGATATCATTCATATCGGCAAAGTCTTCCATATTCGACAGGAAGACAGTGGTCTTTACAACATCGTTTATCGTGAGGCTTGCTTCTTCCAATATAGCCTTGATGTTGCTGAGCGCTTGACGTGTCTGCTTCCTGATGTCACCAGATACTATGCTGCCTGTTTCGGGCGAGATGGGTATCTGTCCTGAGATGAAGAGCAGATTTCCCACTTTGATGGCTTGACTGTAAGGTCCGATAGCAGCAGGGGCATGCGATGTGGAAATAACTTTTTTCATTTTTTCTTTCCCGAAATATTGATAGAAAATTTTTATTTAGAGGGGATAGTCCTCGAAAGCGTAGAGAACTGTTGACAGATAACGCTCGCCAGTATCGGGCAGTAATACTACAACCTTCTTGCCCTTGTTTTCTGGACGCTTTGCTATCTGTATGGCAGCATACAGAGCCGCTCCGGCAGATATTCCCACGAGAACACCCTCCTGCTGTGCCACCTCGCGGCTGGTGCGGATGGCATCGTCGTTTTCTACGTCAAACACTTCGTCAATGACATTGCTGTCGTAGTTCTTGGGTACGAAGCCGGCTCCTATGCCCTGAATCTTATGAGGTCCGCTGGCGCCGCCGTTGAGTACTGGCGATGCCTTTGGCTCTACGGCAATAACCTTTACGCCAGCCTTCTGCTCCTTGAGAAATTTTCCTGTACCAGAGACAGTGCCTCCTGTGCCGACACCGGCTACAAGGATATCTACCTCGCCGTCGGTATCACGCCATATCTCTGGACCTGTGGTTGCATAGTGGTTTGCAGGATTGGCAGCATTCTCAAACTGCTGCAGTATTATGCTGCCAGGTATAGAGTCGCGTAACGCCTCTGCCTCGCGGATGGCTCCCGGCATACCGTCCTTGCCTGATGTCAGGCGCACCTCGGCACCATATGCCTTTACGAGGTTACGACGCTCCACACTCATCGTCTCTGGCATCGTGAGGATGAGGTGATAGCCCTTCACGGCACTAACCAATGCCAAGCCGACACCTGTGTTGCCGCTGGTTGGTTCGATGATGGTAGCACCTGGCTTGAGGATACCCTTCTTTTCTGCATCTTCTATCATGGCGAGGGCAATTCTGTCCTTCACGCTGCCTGCAGGATTGAAATACTCTACTTTCGCGATAAGGGGTGTCTCAATG
>ODAJ012049227.1_pt1 | contig 11152 bp, 10 predicted proteins | sample 1539241 | NCBI WGS metagenome assembly ODAJ01 (sample SAMN02144231, study PRJEB22623) | gut metagenome | biome: sheep rumen | host: Ovis aries | place: New Zealand | reverse complement strand
ACCCTCTGGCAAAAAACAGGTTTTTTGCCAAATTTGCAGTCATACTGCGCGCCAGCAAGCTGTCACTTGATGCCTGTAAGGTTTGAAAAACCAAGTTTTTCTCCTCGGCGAAAACGCGGTTTCCGCCTGCGGCTTAAAGTCTGCGACGCTGATAATGTTAATAGAATTATTAAAAGGGGCTTAATCGGTGATTTTCAAGATAAATTTTAATGCGACACCCCCTTTGAATTAAATTTTATCGGAAAGGAGTTTTTTAATGGAATATTCCAACTACAGCACCTCCCGTCATTCACAGCGCGAGTTTACGCCCGAGCCGAAACGTCAGCGCACTACAATAATGATGGGCACCATAAACTGGGCAATGCTTATATGCACGATAATGCTTGTAAGCTTCGGTACAATAATGGTATTCAGCGCAAGCTATGACCATTTTCAGTACCATTACATAATCAATAACCTTATATGGGTATCGACGGGCGTGTTAATAATGTTTATCCTGAGCGTAATGAACTTTAACAACTTAAACGACAGGCGCCTTGCCATACTTATGTACGTTGCCTCTATAATCGTGCTTATTGCCGTTTTGGCATTGGGCAAGGTATCGCACGGTGCAAAGAGACGTCTAATGGGTATTCAGCCGTCGGAATTTGTTAAGCTTGCCACTATAATCATTCTTGCGCATATGCTTGACACAAACAAAAAATTCACAACTACGCACGGCGGATTTTGGATATGTATAGTATTCTTCGTCGGTGTTCCCGTCGGTCTTATCGGTCTGGGAAACGCAAGTACGGCTATAATCCTCGGTGTAGTTTGTATGGCTATGATGATACCCGTTGTAAAAAATCCCGTTTGGTTTCTTGAAGTATTCGCTTTGGGCGTAGCGGGCGGTCTTCTTGTGCTTTTCCACGGCGAAAGTTTCCGAATGGGGCGTATACAGGCATGGCTCCACCCCTTTGAAGATACCACGGGCAAAAGCTTCCAGGTCATACATTCGCTTTATGCCGTTGCATCGGGCGGATTGAGCGGTCTGGGGCTCGGCAACTCACGTGAAAAACTGAGCTACCTGCCCGAAGCGCACAACGATATGATATTTTCCATCATCTGTGAAGAGCTTGGTCTTTTCGGTGCCGCACTGCTTGTAATACTGTTTTCGGTGCTTATTTTCAACGGTTTCCGTGCTGCAATGAAATGCTACAACACTTTCGGCGCACTTATCGCAATAGGCATATCGACAATGATATCGGTACAGGTAATAGTAAATATGGGTGTTGCGACAAACACCATACCGAACACGGGTATACCCATGCCGTTTATAAGCTACGGCGGCAGTTCTATGTGGGTGAACCTTGCATCAATAGGCATATTGATGAGTATATCACGCTTTTTTAAAGATACCAAAAGCACACGCTATAGTGACGATGTTCCGCAAAGACCTTTAAGGCGCGGATAAAAGATATTTAAGAAATGCTGATTTAAGGATACCAAAAATGATTTTTTGATCCGATCGGCATTTTCATAAAGAAACGGAGGACAAACAAATGAAAATCGAAACAAAATGTATTCAGTCGGGTTACGATCCCGCAAACGGCGACTCTCGTGTAATACCCATTATCCAGAGCACCACTTACAAATACGAGAGCACACAGACAATGGGCGACCTTTTCGACCTTAAACAAGACGGTTATTTTTATACACGTCTTGCCAACCCCACCTGCGGTTTTGTAGAAGCCAAAATAGCGGACCTCGAAGGCGGTGTCGGCGCAATGCTCACATCTGCGGGTCAGGCTGCAACACTTATCACGATAATGAATATCTGCAAGGCAGGCGACCATGTTATCAGCTCAAGCGCGATCTACGGCGGTACATTCAACTTATTCAATGTTACGCTCAAAAAATTCGGCATAGACTTTACTTTTGTTGATGCGAACGCACCTTACGAGGAGCTTGAAAAGGCTGTCCGCCCCAATACAAGAGCCGTTTTCGGCGAATCGGTATCAAACCCCTCGCTTGATGTGCTTGACTTTGAGAAGTTTGCAAAGCTTGCTCATTCGCACGATATACCGCTTATTGTTGACAACACATTCCCCACACCCTATCTTTGCAGACCTTTTGAATACGGCGCAGACATCGTCGTTCACTCAACATCAAAATACATGGACGGTCATGCAGTCGCTCTCGGCGGCGTAATAGTTGACAGCGGCAATTTCAATTGGGCAAACGGCAAGTTCCCCGAATTTACGGAGCCCGATGACAGTTACCACGGTGTTGTGTACACAAAGCAGTTCGGCAAAGCCGCATTTATAGTTAAGGCAAGGGCGCAGATGATGCGTGACCTCGGCAGTGCGCCTGCACCGCAGAACGCATTTCTGCTTAACCTGGGTCTTGAGACCCTGCACCTCAGAATGGACAGACACTGTTCAAACGCACTTGCGGTAGCACAGTATCTTGAAAAACATCCGAAGGTAGCCTGGGTCAACTTCCCCATGCTCGAGTCCTCAAAGTATAAGCCGCTTGCGGACAAGTACTTCCCCAAGGGCGTATGCGGTGTTATCAGCTTTGGTGTAAAAGGCGGCAGAGATGCGGCAGTAAAGGTAATGGACAGCCTTAAACTCGCAGCCATAGTCTGCCATGTTGCAGATGCAAGAACAAGCGTACTTCACCCCGCTTCATCCACACACAGACAGCTTACGGACAAGCAGCTTGAAGAATGCGGCGTAACACCCGACCTTATAAGACTGAGTGTCGGTATTGAAAACATTGATGATATTATAGCAGACTTTGAACAGGCACTTGCACTTGTGTAATGGAGATGATATGTAAATGCGCGAAAGAGTAATGACCACATTTATAATCGTTGTTTTGCTTGTAGGCGTATTTATAGGCGCAGCAAAGATATATACCGATATTTCGGTCAACAAGGCTCTTATCACGTTCAATCAAGCTATGAACAAAAGGGACTACGTAACGGCGAACAAACTGTATCTTAATTTTATAGGGCGTTCACGTTTTCGCAGTTCCGCTTCGGAGATAACTTCAAAAGCAGGCAGTGATGCCGTAAACCTTATGACAAACGATTATGCGGGTCTGACCACCTGCGAGGAATCGCGCGACACGCTCAACAGCATAAAGAAAATGTCATACTCCCCCACCCCTGCGGAACGAGAGCTTATGCGCAACAGCTTTAACGCACTGTTTTCACGGTATTTTTACGAAAATGATGCGGACAAGCAGGAGATAACGGCAAAACTCAATATATATACCACTCTTAACGAAGAAGAATTCTTCTACGAGGACAAGGATTTCTTTGAAAAGTGTTTCAACGATATTCTGTCGGGTATAGACTCACAGAAGCTTTCTGTGGATGAGGCAACTGCCGCTTACAGCCTTTTAAGCCCTGTTTATCCCGAAAGCTGGAACTTTGTGGCGGATAAGTTAAACAGCCTTTATACGGCTTACAACGAGGAAAAAACAGAGTACCAAAGCGCTGCCGATGTATATACGGCAATCAAAAACTCGGGTATGGCAAAGGCAGTTGCCGAGACCAACCTGAACGATCTGAACAAGCTTCACAAATCGAAAACCGCTTTTTATAAGGGCGTTGACGCAATGAACAACGCCGACTACCTGACAGCATACAGAAGTTTTGACGAAGTTAAGGAGTTTGACCTCAACTTTGAGCAGAAAAACGCATACTACAACGAAATGCTGCCAAAGGCAAAAGCTGCTGCGATAAGCGCAATAGAGGCGGACTGTGCGGCACATGAGTTTGCTGCCGCAAGACAGGTCATAACCGATTACGACAAATACCTTGACAGCGGTGATCTTCGCAGCAGAAGCGCCTATATAGACAGCGAAGAAGAGCATTACAATAAGATGCTTGAGGCTGTTAATGCGCTTGCCATACACGAAATATCGGTAGATGACGGCGCGGTCTACATAAGCTTTACCAACAAGAGCGGCAAAACACTTGAAAGTGCCGAGTTTACACTTTTTGCCAACGGTGAAACGGCTTCGGCAGTCTATGCGGGTGAATACGCTTCGGGTGAGGATATATCGGGAGAACCCGATAACGACACGGTAAGCGGCAGCGCAAACAGCGCGGAAATACAGTCTGTAATGCTTGTATATTCCGACGGAAGCAAACTTGTTATAGATGAGGAGTTTATCCCATATACCCTTAATTAAAGGAGCATCACCAATGACTGAAAAAGTCAAAAAAACACTTAAAGATCTTGTTTTATATCCTATAGCTGCAGCAGGCATTTCCGCCGCTGCGGCTGTAGTGCTTTTATGCCTTGTTTATTTGCTGCCCACAAAAAATATCGAAAAGAACGTCGTTCGGGATTTCGACATTTTTTATATGCACAGTGAATACGGCGAGCATTTTATAACCAATCCAAACAATATAGTATTGAGTACCATAGATGATTACAGCGATCTGCTTATGATGTCGAACTGTTTTGCAAGGCAGCCCGGTGACCCGTTTTACAAAGCCGCTCTGCGCGGTACATATATCGGCCGTCTCACAGACCCGAACGATTTGCTGCACGGCTACAACCCCATACAGGGTATGATATATTATGTTCTGACGGGCAGCAATTACGAGTTTGCAGATTACTCGCGATATTGGAACGGTTATCAGGTAATACTCATACCCCTGCTTTCGCTGATGCCTTACAGTTTGATCATAATACTGAACAAGATATTGCTTGTTATTACTGCTGCAGCCGCAGTACTGCTTATTTCACACAGATTTGGCAAAATATACGGCATTGCATATGCCGCCGCCATATTCACCATTTATCCCTTTGTTATACCTATATGCCTGCAATACTGCGCATCCGCATATGTAACACTTATTTCAACAATAGCCTTTTGTCTTATCAAAAACGAGGAACATATCCCAAAACTGTTTCTGTTTTCGGGAATAGTTGTATCGTTTCTTGATCTGCTGAGCTACCCCGCATTAAGCGCAGGCATACTAAGCGTACTTTTTATAATTGCCTTTATTGGCAAAAAAGATAATATCAGCATAATAAAAAGCCTTTTTATCTGCCTTATATTCTGGGGATTTGGTTATGGAGCAATGTTTTTGAGCAAATGGCTGCTCGATGCGCTTATTCTTGGCCCGCAGGAACTGAAAAACGCATTGGCGACAGCAAGGTTCCGCATAGACGGCGCAAACTACAGCTTCGGCTATCTTCTTAACATACTTAAAGCCTTGCTTGTACGCAGCGCAACAAGAGACGTGCTTATATTAACTGCCGTTTTCACATTGGTATGTTTTATAGCAGCAAGCACACATAAAGGCGATCGGAAATACAAATTATCACAGCTATGGCTGTTTATACTTCCACCCGCAGTCATATTCGGCTGGTTTGCGGTAATGAAAAACCATACTATACAGCATACGTTCTTTTCAATAAGGAATTTCAGTGTTATGTGGTTTTCCATCTACGCCTTTGCCGCAAGCCTGACACAGAAAAAAGAAGAAACAAAAGAAGCAAAAGAAACAAACGAAACAAAAAATGTGTAAAAAAACCTCCCGTTTTACAATACGGGAGGTTTTTTATTACTTATTCTTCTTATCCTATTTATTCTTCTGTATCCTCGATCACCTTTATGTCAATACCAAGTTCTTCAAGCTGTTTTTTATCAACAATATTGGGTGCATCGGTAAGCAGACAGCTTGCATCTTTCACCTTCGGGAAGGCTATAACGTCGCGGATGCTCTCTGCGCCGCTCAAAAGCATAACAAGTCTGTCAAGACCGAATGCAAGACCACCGTGAGGCGGCGCACCGAACTTGAACGCATCAAGCAGGAAACCGAAGCGTTCCTGCGCATCCTCGGGCGTAAAGCCAAGCAGCCTGAACATCTGGTTTTGAATATCGCGGCTGTGTATTCTTATGCTGCCGCCGCCGACTTCACAGCCGTTAAGCACCATATCATACGCCTTTGCACGTACCCTGCCCGGGTCGGACTCGATAAATTCAAGATCCTCGTCCATAGGTGCGGTAAAGGGATGGTGAACAGCAACATAACGCTGTTCTTCCTCGTCAAATTCAAGCATGGGGAACTCCGTTACCCAAAGGAAGTTGTATTCGTCGTCTTTAAGCAGATCAAGGCGCTTTGCACATTCAAGACGAAGCGCACCGAGAGCATCGTAAACGACCTTGTCCTTGTCGGCACAGATAAGGATGAGGTCGCCTGCCTTCGCATCAAAAGCAGCTGCGATCTCTTTGAGCTTATCGTCCGAGAAGAACTTGGAGATAGTTGTCTTAAAGCCGTCTTCGTTTACAACGATCCACGCAAGACCCTTTGCGCCGTATGTCTTTGCAACCTCGACGAGTGCATCTATCTGCTTTCTCGGAAGCGAGCCGAGACCCTCTCCGTTGATACCCCTTACACTGCCGCCTGCATCAATAGCGTTTTGGAAAACGCCGAATTCGCTGCCATTTACAATGTCGGTGATATTTTTAAGCTCCATGCCGAAACGTGTGTCCGGCTTGTCGGAACCGAAACGCTCCATAGCCTCTATCCACGGCATACGCAGGAAAGGTGTCTGAATGTCGATGCCCTTTATCTTTTTGAAAACTTCTTTTATAAGTCTTTCGTTAACATCTATAACATCATCTTCCTCAACAAATGAAAGCTCCATATCTATCTGTGTGAACTCGGGCTGACGGTCGGCACGGAGGTCCTCGTCACGGAAGCACTTTGCTATCTGGAAATAGCGGTCGAAGCCCGATACCATAAGCAGCTGCTTAAAAAGCTGCGGACTCTGCGGAAGTGCATAGAAATTGCCGGGATGCACACGGCTGGGAACAAGGTAGTCCCTTGCGCCCTCGGGTGTAGACTTTGTAAGCATAGGCGTTTCTATCTCGATAAAGCCCTCGTCGGAGAGGAAGTTGCGCACAATGCGGCATACCTCGTGACGCATTATAAGGTTTGCGGCAACATTGGGACGGCGCAGATCAAGATAACGGTATTTGAGCCTTAACTCCGTACTTACGTTCACACGCTCTTCTATCTGGAAAGGTGTAAGTTCGCTCTCCGAAAGTATCTTCATATCTTCAACGGCAACTTCCACCCTGCCCGTTTTCATCTTGTCATTTATATTTTCGGGTGTACGTGCGCAGACCTTGCCCTTTACGGCAACAACATACTCCTTGCCGAGCTGCTTGTCCTTTGCGATAATATCCTCGCTGCTGACACTTTCGTCAACAACTGCCTGCACTATACCCGTTCTGTCGCGCAGAAGAATGAAAGAAAAGTGGCTGAAAACACGGCGGTTGGATACCCAGCCCATAAGCGTGACTTCGCTGCCTATCATACTTTCGTTAACTTCGCCGCAGTAACAGCTACGTTTTAAACCTTGCATTAATTCACTCATTGTATTTCTCCTTGTATTGCAAAAAATGATTAAACCTATTAACAGAAAAATTATAGCACAGCACGCAAAAAAAATCAATAATGAAATACTTCAAGTTCCCTCGTTTCTGTTTTTGAGTTTGTTCAATGAATACATCAAAGAAAAAAACTGCACAAAAAAGCCGCCGCATTGCGGATATTAATATATCAGCATCACTGCGGCGGCCGTGTTTTATTTCTTTTGTTTTTCTTCTTTTTTCTTCTGTTTTTCTTTTTCTTTCTTTTCCTTGCGTATCTTCTTCATTTCCTCTTCGGACTTCATACCCGCAAACTTAACGATATATATGCCGGCTATTTCGGCTTTTATGCTTTTTTTCAGCGGTATTGCGTTGTATACGTTCTTGTCGCAGATGAGTGTAAGTATCTGCGGACCTATTTTTGCCTGCACAAGATACATCTTCATCCATTTTGCGTAAGCGGGTATCTGCGACTGCACCGCTTTCGGCAAATTCACATTGGAAAGCTTATCGCGCTTTTTGTCGATAACAAAGATAGTTGCATTCATCTTTGTCTGATTTATCATTTCCTGCTGCTCGTCCATTTTTTTGTACGCCGCGCGGTTGAGGAAATAGAGCAAAGCCACAACAGCCACAATGATTATGCCCACAATGAGCAATGTGTCCATGACTGTCCACTCGCGCGCAAGCAGCATGGGTGTGTAAGTTAGATTATACATAAATACCTCCGTATGCTTTTAATGTATTGCCTTAAAAATCACCGATAAACAGCGCAAAATAATTTTTCTTTTTGTTTTGATCGGTGTTTCTTTAATAATTATATATTTATTATGCAAAATAGTCAAGAGTTTTGTTGCCTGCACAAAGCTTACTGCATACCTATAACTATGCCTGCAAGTATCAGCAGACCGCAAAGTGTTCTGTAAATTATATTCTTTTCCCTGAACACAAGTGCGCCGCCGAGTATCGTCACAAAACAGGAACTGCGTTTAAGCAGTGTCATTATCATAACTTCGCTCTGCGGTATGGTGTTCGCCTTGAAAAGCGCACGGTCGCCGAGCACAAAAAGTACTGCCATAACGATGATATACGGGTTTTTCCAAAGGCAGGAAAAATCTATTTTCGTGCGTGATGCAAGCAAAAATATCAAATAGAACACCGACATCAGCAGCATAAACCAGAATTGCAGCTGACCCGTTGTGATAACATTCTTTTGCAGTATCACCTTGTCAAGCACACCGCTGACCGCATTGAACAGGCAGGAAGCAAGCGCAAGCGACACATATTGAAAGTTTATCACATTGTTCGGGTCTGCGGTCTGACGTTTTAAATTAAGCATAAACAAGCCGAACATGACCGTCAATGTGCCCAGAGCGCGGAAAAGCGTCAGGTTCTCGCCGAGAAAGACCACACCCATTGCCGTTGAAAACAGCACGCTCGACATCTCTATAACGCCGAAAAAGCTGACGGGCAGTTTTTTTATGGCGCTGAAACTGCAAAGCCACGCCGCAAAGACCATAAAGGATTTCAACAGCACCAGCCCGAAGATGGAATAGTCTATCGAAAATGCCGTCCTGCCCTCGTATGAAACGAAGATGAACGACAAAAATGTATAGAAAAACAGCACTTCCATCATAGTGCTTTTCTCCATTGCTTTTTTTCTTATAACATCCCTTGTGCCGCGCAAAAGACCGTAAAGCAGCACAAGCCATATCCATAAATTTGAAGTTATCGTTTCCATTGTATCTCCGTGTATTTTCAGTGTTTTTTAATTTTTTTCATCTCCGAGCGCGTAAAACACGGTCTTTACATTCTTTTTGCCGCCCTTGTTTTCAATAAATCTGCCTGCCGATCCCATAAATAACTCTCCTTTTTACCGCTTTACCGCTCACTGCACAACAGCATCGACCCCGTCATTTTTATTCTCCGATTTTACGACCACAGATACCGCATTGGGCAGACAGACCGCCGTTTCTCCCGCCGTACCTATAAAGCCCGTATTTACGCATATCTTATCGGGACAGTCGCTTTCGGTAACGGCGACCCTGCCGTCCTTTACCTCAATACGCAGGTTTTTCCCCTCGGGGATATATACCGCATCCGTATCGAGGGGCAGCGTTTTCACGGGTCTGCCCTCGACAAGCACTTCCGCATAGGCGCCTTTTTTTGCCGTCAGCCCGAAAATGCCGTACAGAGCGGCAGCCGCAATAATAAGAACGGCAATTATGATAATATCGGCTTTCTTCATTTAAGATCACCTTTAAGTACAAGCGTTTCCGTATTTTTCACGGCTTCTTCGATAAGTGCGTCAAGACCGTCTATCTTGCGCTCTATGTTCTCTATTATCTTCCTTTTCGGCTTGGTCTCGGGGTGCTTGGGTACAAATACCGTGCAGCAGTCCTCATAAGGCCTTATGGATATTTCAAAAGTCTCTATTTTACGCGCAATATCCACTATCTCCTGCTTATCCATCGTGCAGAGAGGGCGCAGAACGGGCATTTCCCTTGCCGCGCTGTCGATAGCATTTATCGCCTCCATAGTCTGGCTTGCGACCTGACCTATGCTGTCGCCCGTAACAAGCGCCATAGAGCCGTTTTCAAGAGCGATCTTCTCCGCTGCTTTCAGCATGGCACGCTTCAGCATTATGGTGGTTTTTTCGGACGGTGCGCTGTCATAGATCTTAAGCTGTGTTTCCGTAAACGGCACTATATGCAGCTTTATCTCGCCCGTGTAGAGCGCAAGACGATTTGCAAGGTCGATAACTTTCTGCTTTGCACGCTCGGATGTGTAGGGCGGCGAGTCAAAATAGACCGCCTCGATCTCGACACCGCGCTTTGCGGTAAGAAAGCCCGCAACTGGGCTGTCGATGCCGCCCGACATAAGCAGTGTAGCCTTGCCCGAAGTGCCCATTGGCAGACCGCCCACCCCCGGGATAAGGCGCGAATATATATAAGCGTTGTTACGAAGCTCGACCATGACCACAAAATCGGGGTCGTGTACATCAACGCTTGCATTTTCCATATTATTGAAGATATAGCCGCCCACATCGGAAGAGACTTCGCGGCTGGTAAGGGGATATTTCTTGTCGCTGCGCTTTGTTTCCACCTTAAAAGTGACAGGCTTGTCCCCGAACTGTTCTTTGCAGTGCGCAAGCGCGGTAACACGCAGGTTCTCTATCGACTGATCCTCTATCTCTACCCCCGGGCATACCGCTGTGACCCCCGGCAGCACAACAACAAGCGGAATGACCACATTATAGTCAAACTCCGTCTTTTCGTTCACAACAAGCAGCCTGCCCTGTTCTTTGTAAACACGGTAGCCCTCGTATGGTTCAAGTCGTTCTATTATAGTGCGTATAAGGCGGTTTTCCACAAGATAGCGATTTTTGCCGCGTGTGGCGATCTCACCGTATTTTACAAGCAATACGTTTTTCATATAAATTCTCCTTAAAATTGTCGTTTAATCCAAAACACTTACGAATTGAATATTATAGTAAACGACAAAAGTCTTTGGACTTTGGGCGTTTACTTGCGCCGACTGCGACCCGCAAGTCCGAATGTATTATATCAAAGCCGCGGTGTTTATGCAATATCTTTGCCGCAATTGTAAAATAATTGAAAAACAGACAGTTTTTTATATCAGTCTATATATTGTTTTCCCATAGACTATTTATTTTATAGTAAGCGAATTAAATAATCGGACTTAAGCTTGCTTAAGGCGGATTATTTATGAGCCCCATCCTATAGTGAACGTCCAAATA
>ODAJ011851289.1_pt1 | contig 11152 bp, 9 predicted proteins | sample 1539241 | NCBI WGS metagenome assembly ODAJ01 (sample SAMN02144231, study PRJEB22623) | gut metagenome | biome: sheep rumen | host: Ovis aries | place: New Zealand | reverse complement strand
CTCTCTGTAATAGAGGGTATCCTGGATACATTCTTTGGTGCAGTACATGGAATAATTGCCGGAAGCGTAACTGAAGTCACCGGCATCTTCTGTGTACCAGCAGCCCTGCAAATCGTCTAGAGTAATGTGTTCGAGGGCATGGTTCTCTCCGCCGGCAACGTAGGGGCAGCCTTGCAAGAGGACGGCCGATAAAACTAGAGCGAAAATCTGGAAGAACTTCATATGGCAACGAAATATAAGAAAAACTGGACAATATCACACGATGGCAATACAAAAAACCGCTTTTTGGGGTGATTGCTAGGTTATTTTGGAAGTAAAAAAGTCTTGAACCCGACCTTGACGTTGTAAGATTTATGAAATATATTTGTATACAAACTAACCGATAAACCTTAAGTCGCGAAAGCGACGGAGTTGTATAAATGAAATCAAAAATCATGAAAGTACTGGCGGGCCTTGCGTTTGCCTCTATCCTGGCGGCATGCGGTGATTCCGACAGCAGTTCCGCGAACCCCGATAGTGTCTCGGTGCGTGACTCGGTGGTAATCTACGATAGCCTCAACTGGATCGATACCGTCCGCGTTATCGACAGCTTGCGCATCAAGGACAGCCTGCGTATTAAGGACAGCGTTCGAGTCAAGGACAGCATCCGCTTTGTCGATAGCCTGCGCATCAAATACAAGGATAGCCTGAACATCATCGACAGCTTGCTCATTCACTACATCGACAGCCTCCGTTACATCGATACCCTCCGTTTCATTGATAGCATCCGTTACAAGGACAGTACCCGCGTAATCGATAGCCTGAATATCATCGATAGCCTGAACATCATCTTCAAGGACAGCACCCGCGTCGTGGATAGCATTGTTACGCTTTCGGCGGAAAAAATCCTGGGCAAGTGCAACGCCGAAAATGCTGGCCAGCTGAAGTTCGTCGAAATCAACAGGGAAGACCGCTATTACTATTGCGATATGGGCACGCACCTCTGGAGGATTGCTACCGAGGAAGAGGTGATGAGCGCCCTCAACGACAAGTATGTGCGGCAGTCCCGCGTGATGGATTTTGTCCCGCTGGAAGATGTTCTTGCCAAGGTGGCTCCGGACGAACAGGTAATCGTTGTAATTCGCCATGCAGAACGCGATGATGATCTCTCCATAGCGAGTGCGTTGACGGATCTCGGAGTAGCCCAGTCCCAGGAACTGGGGGAGAAACTGATGTTCAGCCCGGAAATCTACTATGCCGGCTCGCAGTATCACCGTACCCACATGACGTACAACAATATTGCCAAGGGCCGCGCTGACTACGATACGCTCGGCGATACCATGGCCGTGTTGAACGAAGGCTGGTTCACAAAGAGCTTCGATAGCTACTATATGACCCTCTTTAGGGAAAACGATGATGGAAGGGGTGTCATGACCAGGTGGGCGGCCGAGGGCGGCTACACCGACGTTTTCTACGACGTGTCTCCCCGGTTCGCCGCATTGCTGGAAAATCACCTTATGCCGGCATTGAAGCGCTCCAAGAAGCAAGTTGGCCTGTTCGTCTCGCACGACGTAATGATTATCCCGATGGTGTCGTACATATCCGAAAGGAGAATTACGATGAAGTACTACCTTGCCAAGCAGGGCAAATGGGACGGCGACAACTGGCTGAACTACCTGGCCGGTATCGCGATTTTATTCAAGCCGGACGGAACCAGGGTGTTCTATGCGGTCAAGGGCCTCGACTCGGGCACGATGAAACTCCCGATAGAATAAGCGGCCGGTCTTAAGTTTTATTCGTTCACGAATTCAAATTTGGCAAAACTTGCGGGCAGCTCGCGTGACGGGCGCCCGTTTGTTTTACCTGCATTGCAGGTATTGTATGCATCTTGACAGGGGGGATTATTTGTAATAGTATGTCATTCCGTTGGCAAGTTCCAGGGACTTCATGGAACTCACGTCTACGGTAGAAACGCTGTTGCCTACATCGTTGCTGTAGATGACCATGCTGCCCGAAACGGAGGGTTTGAACGCTGCGTTGCTGGAACCGTAGGCAGTCCCCGCCGTGACAGTCATGGAGCTGCAGTTCACGAGGCTTTCGGTCTGGCTCCCGAATCCGAGCAAGACTCCTCCCGTGACACTGATGCCGGAATCCGTATCGATGATGCCGCCGCTCATGTTGGTGGAGCAGGAACCCGTACTGGAGCCGCCCTGGCCGGGTCTTCCGCCCATGCCACCTCCCATGCCGCCGGAACCGAGTTCCAGAATCAGGACGCCGCCGCTCATCTTGACGTTTCCGTTGGCATCGAGGACATCCACGTCGTTGCCTGCCGCATAGAGGTAATGGTAACCGCCGTAGACTTCGATGTAGCCTACCGATCTCGAAGCGGCGCCGCCCCCTCCGGGGCCTCCCCACTGGGAGCCGCTGGACGTAGAGCCGTCGGCACTGCCGCCCGCCGCATTCCAGCCGTCATCGCTTGCGACAACGGCCGTCTTGCCGCCCTTGGCAATGATGTACCAGGCTTCGAATCCTTCGACGGCCTTGGTGACGTTCACCGAGCCCGCATTGAACATCAGGGTAGAATCGGCGTGCACGCCGTCATCGCCGGCAGAAACAGTCGTCTCGCCGCCATTGAAATAGATGTTCATGTTGGAATGGATGCCGTCGTCGTTGGAGGTCACGTTCAAGATGCCGGCATTGACATGGATGAAGTTGCCCGAAACGATTCCCTTGCCGCTGGACTTTACTGTTACCTTGGGAGTCGATATGGAGTCGGTAAAGATGACCTGGTTGAATGCCTGGATGCCATCATCGCCCGCCTGGATAGAGAATTCTCCGCCGGCAATCTCGACGATTCCCTTGGTGGCATCGGCAATAACGCCTTCGTCCTCGCCCTCGTCACTCTTGATGCCGTCGCCTTCCTTGGCGACCAATGTGTAACGGCCACCCTCGATGTCCACGGAATTCTTTCCTTTCAGTGCGTTGTTCTTGGCCGTCACGTTGATCGTGGGGACATCCTTGATGCGCAAGTCATCGGTGGTGTGGATGCCGTTGTTGTAGTTGCCCGTGATGGTAAGCGACCCGTTGCCCTTGAAGGTTATGTCTTCTTTGGAGTAGATGACGCCGCCGGTCGTGTCCACCTTGGCGCTTCCGTTCTTGGTGTAGCTCCAGGTCTTCGCGCGGCTGGATGCGTCCTTGAGGCTGTTGGTCGTGCCGTCCAGGAGGACAAAGAAGACCTTGTCGGCGCTCTGCACGTAGATGGGGGCGTCAGAGGCGCTGGTGAGATCCAGGTTGTTGAAGTTGAGATAGACTTTCGCGTCTTCGCTGGCCGCAACGACTACCTGGAAATCGTTCGATGTCCCGGAGAGATAGTAATTGCCGGCGCAGGTAATGGTGGCGATTTTCCCGTCTACGTTGACGCAGGAACCGTTGTCGTTTTCTACGGAGAGCCCGCTCGCGCTAAAGACGAGCTTCAGGTCGCCTTCGGCTTCCTGGTAGACTGCCGCTTCTCCGGAGGACTGTACTATGACCTGCTGGCTAGAAGTCGGGTCGTACACTATGGAAGACGAAGAACGTGCGAACGGCGAAGTCGCCGAAGAGAGGAAGGTCGCCGAAGACTGCCTCGCTTCGGAAGCCTGCTGTGCCGCCGAGGACGTCGTAAACGTTGCCGATGATTCCAGTGCTGGTCCTGTGGGGTCAAGGACTGTCGTGCCAGAAGAGTGAATCGAAGACGAAGATGCGAAGGAGACTTCCGTGGAATCCCAAATGGAACCCGTATCTTCTTGTTCGGTAAGGGCGGTGCCATCTTCTGCGGAAGACACTGCGCTGTCGCTGTCGCCGCAGGCGCTGATAATGGCCGCTACGGCTGTCATGGGGAAAATGAATTTTTTTATTGACATAGGTAACCTCTTTTTTCAAAAAATACCTATGAAAAAATCCCCATAAGGAACTTTTTTTGGCTAATTTCGAGACGGGAAATTTTTTATCGGAACGATTTGTCCCGAATGCGACGATTGGTTCCGAAAAGCCCTGTTACCAGTCCAGTTTCATTCCCAGCTTGAGTTCCCATAGCGACGTGGATCTGGACAGGATTCCCTGATAGGATTCCGGGATATCGAAGTAATGGCGGAACGTGTTTTCTGCACCGACATAGAAGGTCATGATGTTCGGCGACCAGTAAAGAGTCGGCCCCCACAGCCCGGTAAGCTTGCTCATCTCTTCGTAGCTGCTGTTCGGACCGTCGAGTATAATGCCATAGAAGATGTTCGCGGCGATTTCTGCCGTGATGTTGTACTTGAACTTGTACGAAATTCGCCCTCTCAGGTAAGGCCCAATCCACTTGACATTGTATTCAGGATAATCTACCGTGTTCCAGGTGGAATCTTCGGGAGGAGGCGCCTTGCGGTCGTCAAAGTCTCCCTGCTCGCCAAAGTCCCGCTGTCCGTCGAAGCCGTTCGGATCTCCGGAAAAGTCGGGATTCCCGAAACGGTATGGATCGTCATAGAAGCTGGAATCCCTGGGAAAGTCTGGATAGTCGGGAGGCTTTCCGTAACCGCTGTTCTGGATTGCCTGCACCCACGCATCGTAATCGAAAACGTCTTCGGCGATGAACCTTGCTCCCACGAACAGGGCCACGTTGAATCCGCGCGGGCTGAACCGGCGCCACGAAGCGAAGAGGCTTGCCGCAAACTGCCGTTCCCATTCTTCCGATATCGAAAGCGCAGCCCCGAACTTGTTCTTGTCGAAACGGAAAAAGCTCTTTTCGAGCCATCCGTACATGAACGGGTACCATTCTTTTTCGTTGAACTTGAAGTCGATTCCGGCGCAGACCAGAAAGCTTTCGCCGACGAGGTCGTATTCGACGCCGGGAGCCAAAGCCCACTTCGCGGAATCCAGCGAAGAGATAGTATCGCCCAGGAAGGCGTTCCCGGAAAAATTCAGGATAAAGGAATGTATCAGGGAACCCGCGGTGTAATTCGCAAAAAGGGACAGGCCGAAATATGTTTCGGCACCGTTGTCCTTGACATCTTCGTAGCCGCCCGATTCCTCGTAATGCATCCCGTGAACAGAAACGTCTCCCCGCAGCCTGAAGCTGAAAGGAGACTCGTCCATGCCGAGGGCCTGGTAATATTCTTTCAGGATGTCCCTGATTTCGTCGGTGTAGGGCCCGTCGATTTCCGCGGCCTTTTCAAAGAGCTCGATGGACCTGGAAATTTCGCCCGCTTCTTCGGCCTTCATGGCTTCGTAGTATACGGCCTCCTGGCTTTCTGCGAGCAGGCGTGAAGAAAGCAATAAAATCGCTATAGTCGCTATAGCCTTTATCCGCATTACCGGCCCATGTGATCCCTTCTTCTCGGGGGCTCACCTTGATCCCGCATCGAATTCATGTCACGGGAATCGGGCCGTCCGTAAAAAGGGGCGGGCTCGCGGGGCATTTCGTCTCGATTTCTGGAGAGGTCCTGGCGGATGTTCTGGCGTTCTCTTGCCGGGGATTCCCGCAGCCTGGAAAGGATTTCTTCTCTGGCCTGCTTGCGTTCTTCGCGCATGCGCATCCAGTCTTCACGTTCTTTTTGCCCAAGATTCGGGGATTCCTTGGAAAATCCCTGTCTTTCGGCCGGAGTCGGAACATCGGACTCGGGTACGGAGGAATCAACGGCGGCAAAGGAAAGTGCCGTCGTGAAAAGTATTGCTGATATGAATTTTGTCGTCTTCATACTGTTTCTTCCGCAAAAATCGTGCCAATGATGACCCTGTCGTTTAATATAGTTTTTTTGAAGGGGAAAAACTAACCTTTGAAATCCTCTTTCTTCAGGCCCAGCCGTTCCATGATTTCGCGGAGCACCTTCCTGTCGATCCCGAGAATCGTGGCGGCCAGGGTCAGGTTCGCTCCCGAATCCCGGAGCGCGTTGCCTATGACTTCCCGTTCTACCGCCTCGCGGGCTTCTTTCAACGTCCTCGGCGATTCCTTGGAAACTTTCTGGATGTTTTCCAGTCCGAGGTCGCCGGGCTGGATGACTCCGTGGACGGCCTGCACTAGGGACTTTTGAATCTTGTTCTCGAGTTCGCGTACGTTGCCCGGCCAGTGGTAGCTGAGCATGGCCTTTTCGGCGTTGCGGCTGAACTTGAACTTGCCGCGTCCGTATTCGGCGCTGTAGCGCTTGAGGAATTCCTCGGCGAGCAGAAGCACGTCCTGGCCGCGTTCGCGGAGCGGCGGGACCTGGATGGGCATGACCTGGATTCTGAAGTACAGGTCTTCGCGGAACTTCTTTTCGCGTACGGCTGCTTCCAGGTCTACGTGCGTCGCGGAGATGATTCTCACGTTAACGGGAATCTCGCGGTTGTCGCCCACGCGAGTGATGTGCTTTTCTTGCAGTACGCGCAAAAGCTTTACCTGCATGTTCAGGGGCAGTTCGCCGATTTCGTCGAGGAATATGGTGCCGCCGTCCGCTTCTTCGAAGTATCCCTTGCGGTTGTCGATGGCGCCCGTGAAAGAACCCTTGGCGTGCCCGAACAGGAGCGATTCGATAAGGTATTCGGGAATGGCCCCGCAGTTGACCGCGATAAAGGGCTTCTCGCTTCTGGGGCTGTGCCGGTGCAGGTAGCGGGCGAAGACTTCTTTCCCGGTGCCGGTCTCGCCGCGGATAATCACGGGGAGGGGGAGCGGGGCGAGGCGGTCTGCCAGGGTTACCAGGTCTTCCATGATCTTGGAAGAATAGACGATGCCGTCCTTGCGGACCACGTTCTTGAGCACGTCCAGCGATTCCTTGTCGCGCAGGCGGTCAAAGGCTGCGAAGGTGATCTTTTCGCAGACCGTCACGAAGGAATCGAAAAGTTTGCTGTCCGTTTCGGTAAAGGGTTCTTCGCGGGCCGCCCTTTGCAGGTACAGGTATCCGGATTCCGAATCCGGCGTGCGGAACGGCGATACCATGATGCTTGTGAGCTGGTTCTGGACAATGGACTTGGAAAGGTCGGCGTTGTCGTCTTCCAGCTGGTTCCACACGATGGCACGGTTTTCGGCCTTGGCGTGCTTGACTGCAGAAATGGAGATGGCCACCTTTTCGGGGTCGGCGTAGTGGAGGGGTGTTTCGCCCCCGATGTCGAGCACTGCGGCGTCCGCGCTTAGGACTTCCCTCGCGATATTCAGGATTTTTGGAAAAAGCATCCCCGGCTCCTGTTCGTCCAGGAGTATTTTCACCACATCGAGCATCTTTTCGGTGGCGACAAGGGATTCTGAATTCATCGTTCACTCTCCTCGGGAGAAAGCTTTTTCAGTACGCCTTCCAGGTCGGGCATTTTTTCGGAATCCGGCATTCCCATCTCGTGGCTACGGGATTTTTGCAGGAGCGCTTCGCCCGTTTCGTCTATCGACGGGGATTCGCCCCTGGCAAGGAACACGCAGATTGCCGCTATAACAAGAAAAATAAAAACGGCGGCGGCCAAAAGGCCTTTTTTCAGGGGAGATTTTTTTTGCTTTTCTTGCTCGAAAAACGGGAATTCGACGTTTTCGAGAGGTTTCGTCCCGTTTTTTTCCAGAATCCCGGAAATTGTGACGCCCATCAATTCGGTTTGGCGGGCCAGGTGCACTCCCTGGCCTCCCTGGGCGTCGAGCGCGATTTCCAGGAGTTCGTCCAGTTCTTCCAGGTTTTCCAGGCGGCATTCCGGGTCTGCGGCGAGCAGGCCCTTCCAGAGGGGTTCCAGGAGCGAAAGGTCTTCGGGTTTTATGGCGAGCCCGGAATCGATTTTTCCGTAAAGGATTTTGTTTGGATTTACTTTGTCTGTACTCCGGAGTTTTTCGCGGATTTCGTCGAAGTCCCTGCCGTCAAAGAGTTGCTCGCCGGTGAGCCAGAAAAAGAACAGCGCTCCCAGGCTGAACATGTCCGCCTTTTCGGAAGGCGGCTTGCCTTCGATACGTTCCGGTGTCGAAAATTGCAGCGTTCCCGGCCCGCAGATGCCGAAGTCGAGCAGTACAGGATTTCCGCCGTTGTCAAGGAAGATGTTGTCGGGGCTGATGTCCCCGTGCGAAACCCCCTTCTTCTGCAGTTCCGCAAGCGTGGTGACAACGCGGCGAAGGGTATGCAATGCAAATGCGAGGGGCATCGGCGAAAGCTCGCGGGAACAGACGCCGTCTATGTAGTCGTACAATATGTAGGCGCTCCCGTCGATTTCGCCGTATTCGGCGATGCGGTAGGTTCCTGCGACAGTGCTATCGGCAATGGCTCCGATGATGCCAGTATCGAATGCGGTGCCGCTATTGTATAGCTTGAGCGTGTATGGCTTGCCCGAAACGCTTTCGACCTTGTACAGGGCCGCTTCTCCGCCCCGATGCAGCAAGAAGCCGCGCGATATGGAACGGACGATGTTCATAGGCTAGAGCTTTCCGGCATCGATCATGGCTTTCAGGGAGTCTTCGGCGATACGGGTCCAGTGGAGCAAAGTAGCGTTCTGCGCATCTTGCTTGAGCCCCATGGACCATATGTCCCAGGCCGATGAAACGTCTCCTTCTCGCCAGTAGAGGTTACCCAGGTTGATGTAGGCCGAAAGGAACCGCGGTTCCCTGGTAATGGTGTAGATATAGAGGTCCCTGGCTTCTTCGGTGCGTTCCAGGGATTCGAGAATCAGTGCTTTCAGGTTGAAGCTGAAGTAGTTCAGGGAATCGAGCGCAATGGAACGTTCCAGCAGCGGGAGCACGTTGGCCCTGGAGTTTTCGCCCAGGGTGGCCTTGGCCAGGTAGAACAGGCTGTTGGAATACGCTTCCCGTATCTTGAAGGAACTGTCTACGTTCCAGAGGACCTGGAATTCCTGGACGGTCCGTTCCCACAGGGGTGCTGCGCCTGCCTTGATGCGTTCCTTGTCTTCGGCGATGGCGTAATACGAAAGGGCGAGTCCGTAGCGGGCGTCGCGGTCCAGGGGGTTGTCGTCCAGTACGGCCGAAAAGTTGCTGACGGCACGTGCATAGTCCCCTATGCGCAGGGCGTCGTTACCGCGACCTGTGCGGTTATCCTTGCAGCCGCCCAGAAGCGACAGCAAAAAAACAAGGGCAATGAAACAATGCGCTTTCCGGAACATACCTATAATCTATAAAAAGATTGGCTAGGTGGGAGATTCTTCGCCCGTTAAACCGAATTTGCTGAATCCGCTGGGCAGTTCGCGGGTGGGCCTGCCGTCCTTCATCATGCAGTGGATGGTGTAGCCCGTGGTGCAGAGCTTGCCGTCGACGAACACCTTGTAAAGGAACTTGAACCTCACGCGGCCTTCCCTGACGAGGGTCGTCTCGACATCGACGAATTCGCCATAGTGCGTGGGCTGCTTGTATTGCACGTTGAGCTCGAGCACCGGGCTCATGAACCCTTCGGCCTCCATCTGGGCGTAGCTGGCGCCGGCGACCCTGAAAAATTCGGTGCGGGCCTGTTCGAACCATACGGGGTAGACGGCATGGTGCACGACGCCCATCTGGTCGGTTTCCGCATAGCGGACTTCGATACGTGCTGTATAGGTGTTGTTGATGATTTCCATGACGTAAATATAAAAAAAGGAGCTGAAAGAGGTTTGTGAATATATATATTAAGTTATAGGTGCTCCGTATATGCGTACGCTTAAAAAATACTTGTCCGTGGCAATCTTTGCTTTGTTCGCCGCCTGCTCCGGCGACGACTCTGCAAGCAGCAATGAAGTGGAATCGTCCGATGCCCCGTACAGTCTCGAGGCGTCTTCAAGTTCTGTCGGGAGCAGTTCCTCGTCTTCGGAGGAATCCTCGTCCAGCGGGATGTTCGTCGTGGACGAGCGCGACGGGCAGGTCTACAGGACCGTGGTTATCGGCGACCAGGAATGGATGGCGGAGAACCTGAACTACGATGCGCCCAATAGCCGCTGCGTGAATGACAGCTGCAAGTACGGACGGGCGTATACATGGGGCTCGGCGATGGATTCCATGGGAGTATTTTCCAGGAACGGCGAGGGATGCGGCCAAGGCTTGGACTGTACCCCTGCATATCCTGTTCAGGGGCTGTGCATGAAGGGGTGGCATCTGCCCGATAGCTCTGAATTTGCACGCCTGCTGTTGACTGTAGGGGGAGATGCGACTGCATCGTTCGTCCTTAAAGCGGAAAACGGGTGGCCCGAAGGTGAAAATGGTTCAGACAAATACGGTTTTTCAGCTTTCCCAACGAATTCCTTTGGAACCTATTTTTGGTCTTCAGTTGGAACGACGGATAGATATGCCTATATACTTCTTTTACAGGATAAATATGATAATGGCAACATTAGTTTTGATTATAAAAAACTCGTTAATTCCATCCGGTGTGTCAAGGGTGCTGCATCGGGTGACACCAGCTTTATCGGCAAGCTGAGGAGCCCGTCGGGCAAGCAATACGTGACCTTCGGGACGATGACGGACGAGCGTGACGGGCAGACTTACAAGACGGTAAAAATAAACGCTCAGACCTGGATGGCGGAAAACCTGAACTACGCTTACCTGCAACCGACAGAAGATTTGGATTCCTCGAGCTGGTGCTATGACAACGACCCCGAGAACTGCAAGAAATACGGGCGTCTCTACCTTTGGTCTGCCGCCATGGACAGCGCCACGTCATTCAGCGATGGAGGCAAGGGACATGGAACTTTTGATATGTATAGTCGGGAGAATGTACCTACACGGGGTGTATGCCCTGATGGTTGGCATATCCCGACCGTTCCCGAGATTGCGGAATTGATTCAGGTTGTCGAAAATAAAGACTCCTTGAAATCATCCACCGGATGGGGGGATGGATATAACGGTTCCGACCATTACGGATTCAATGCAATTCCTACAGGATTTCATTCTGAATTTCATGATGAGTTTATGGATTCTTCAGTATATTGGGGGGAGTTTAAGGGAACAGCTTTTTGGAGTACGGGTTGTTCTTCAGTCGCTATTGGAGAAACTGCTGATTCAGATGGTTTCGTTTATTGGGATGAGTATGTCGCCTATTCCGTCCGTTGCATAAAGGATGAATAGCTGACACTTGTTGTTTCTGCATTATACGGAGAAAACTTTTCCCAACCAATAAATATATATTGCTACCATAGGGGCTCCGTATGCGTAAGTTCGATAAATATCTGTCCGTGGCGATCCTGGCCTTGCTTGCCGCCTGCTCCGGCGACGACTCAGCAAGCAGCAATGAAGTGGAATCGTCCG